>Ga0114969_10001204_pt1 | contig 22055 bp, 20 predicted proteins | sample M_130807_MF_Meta_FD_87316 | JGI IMG/M metagenome (GOLD analysis project Ga0114969, IMG submission 87316) | Freshwater microbial communities from Lake Montjoie, Canada to study carbon cycling - M_130807_MF_MetaG | ecosystem: Environmental > Aquatic > Freshwater > Lake | place: Lake Montjoie...
AGGTGGTAGAGCAGCTGACTCTTAATCAGCGGGTCGTAGGTTCGAGTCCTACTACACCCACCAGCCTTCGCGTGGCTCACGCGAGCTACGGCTCGGCAAGCCAGCCTAATTCCGTGACGCGAAGCGAGCGAAGGCTGCCGCGCCGAAGCCCATAGGGCGAAGGCGGGCTGGGGCACGCGCTTGCCCGGAACACGCTCGCCACCCGCGTGACTGATATCAGGCATCGTATTCTTTCCTGCTGCGTTGCCGTAGAATTGCTCACTTACGCTTTCGGCGGCATAGCCGACCATGCCGTATTTGCCGCTGGATACATCAGAAGGAGCCGCTGATGGGTAGATCAGACGATTTTCAGTCTGTTCGTAATCGTCCACTGTCTGAGAATGCGACGCTCAATTATTCCAACGGGGGCGGCTTCCCGAAATCTTGGCTACGCGATCTTGATGAAGGTCAGGGTGGGCCTCAATTCCTGATCGCGGTGCTAACGCATCGGCCCAAGACTGTTGGTGAGGTCGTCCGGATCGGTGCGGCCACTGAGGATTACCACGGTCGCAAAATGACAGAAGCGGCAGCCCGCGCTCATCTTTGGTGGTGGTACACTGAGCCTAGATCATGTCTCGAAATCAATGGCGTTCGGTGGCCAGAAATTCCGCAGGACGCGCTCTGATTGTAGCGCATCGCCCATCTCCGCGAGGAGACGGGCCTCACGATGCAATCCCGCATCAAGAATTGGGTTCAGAGTAGATTCATCTGGCGTTTGTCTGAGGGCGAGGTAACGGGGCGGCCTTGGCTAAGGGCGCTGCGCGCCGGTTGGCGGCGTTCGCAATAGTTCGCGCGAAACGCTCGCTGCCCAAGGCCCAGTCGCCATTGGTTGCTTTACGCAGTGCTTCGACGAATTCCTCGTCCAAGCGGGCGCGGAATAAGGCGCGGTATTCCTTCTGCCGCTCTGAGGCGCTGCGCCCTAACCGCTTAAAAATCGGATGATCCAGGGCGCTGTGTGAAAAAGCGGCGCGTAGCAAGACCACTATTCGCCGTTACACGCGTGCGGTAATTCCATCCTTGTCGCGCCCACCATCTCAGTACGTTCCTAAGGGACGCCCGCCTTCGGGGACGGCCTATCGGGCTCCAGCAGGCTGATGCGGCTTAGGTCCGCCACGGTGCGCCGTTGCTCGTCGATAGAGACGGCTTCCGCATAACGCTGACCAAAGGCGAAGTCGGAGGCGGCATAGTCTTTCATGTCGTAGACGGACGCCGCCAACACGTCGTCGCGCGCCTCGACGGTGAGGAAAAGCCGGATATCGTCCTGCGCCAGCCGCTCAGCATCGTAATTGAAGAGCGGACTCTCTTCGTCAATGGGATGCATCAGCGTCCAGGTCAGCGCGAAAATCGGCAGCCGGGATCGCACCAGCTTCAAATCGTGGACGCGCCGGAAGACCTCGCCCTCATACGTCGTCTCGATGAGAAGCGCACCGAGCCGCGCTCTCACATCGGTCAAGAGACCCATCCGCGCGTTCCCAATTCGCACCATCAGGTGCGGCTTTCGGTTGTGCATCGCGACCACAACCTTCTCCGCATAGACGATCTTGGCCTTGGGTTTCGAAAACCGGACAAATATCAGGCCTGTCATAATGGCCGTGAACGTCAGGCCGAAGATGATCTCGGCGGCCGAAACGATATGGCCGTAAAGGGGTCTCGGCGCCATCTCGCCATAGCGGACGGTCGCGAGTGTCTCCAGGCTGAAAAAGACCGCATCCGGAAACGGCCCCGGATGAGCATTTTGAATCGCGTCGGGTTGAACGAGGTACAGCAGGGCAAAAACAATATTGATGGCGATATCGACCGTGAACAGGGCCAGAAAGAATCGCCCCCACGAGATCCCGATGGCCTGATGATAGATGTCCCTGAAGTCGAACCGGGTGACACCCGACTTGCGGAGCTCGAACGCGCCCAGCCTTACGGGCATGGATCGATTGTGCTTCCTCTTTGATTGCTTGCTCATGCACCCGCGCGCCATCCGTTCGGTCGCGTATATACATGATGACCGCAGCATCGCCGATGAGGCGGCGTGCCAAAATTAAAGGAATTGGGGTCGAGTAGATTTAGCAGGCGTTCGTCTGAGGGTGAGGTAACGGGGCGGCCTTTGGGTAAGGCCGCTGCGCCGGTTGGCGGCGTTCGCAATAGAGCGCGCGAAACGCTCGCCAATCGCCATAACCGGTCATGGTTCGGTTGTCTGTATCAGCCCGTACGAGGCCCGCTCAGCCGACTGTTACTCCCACCGGCTGGAAATCCATGTCATTCTGCAGAGCGGTCGTCTGAAGAATCGCTCCGGCTTTTAGCCACCAAACGGGAGGCCCCCATGCGTATGCACTACCTGGCCATCGGTCTGCTTGCTGCGACCGTGGCATCGAGTTCACTTACCCAGGCAGCGGCCCCGGCGCTTCCGCCGGCCGTTGACACGGTCGCACCCGAGATTGCGGGCGTTGTGAAGGGCGGCACCAAGGTGCAGGTCATCAAAACGGGCCTCACGACCGGTACCGAAGGGACGATTGCCCTGAACGACGGCAGCGGCGCCGTGCTCTTTACCAATCAGCAGGGCAACACCGTCACCAAGATCGACAAGGACAATAATTTTTCGATCTTCCTCGACAAGGTAACCGGCATCAACGCGATTACGTACAACCCGAAGGGCCAGATGATCGGCCTGCAGCGCATGCAGGACGGCGGGAAGGCGCAGATCGCCATCATCTATCCCAAGGGCCAGGAGAAGGTGCTCTCCGACAACATCAACGGCCAACCCATTCTGAACCCCAACGACCTGATCGGCGACAAGAAGGGCGGCGTCTACTTCACCGTTCCGGGCGCCATGCCGGCTGCCGTCTATTACATCACCCCGGACGGCAAGACCGTCGTCGCTACCACCGACATCGACCGGCCGAACGGCCTCACGTTGAACCGCGTTGAGAACATTCTCTACCTCGCATCGGGTGGTGAACATATGCGCGCCTTCGACATCAACCCCGACGGGTCGCTCAAGAACGGCCGCGACTTCGGAACATATGGGTTCATGGTGGCGAATGCGGCCGGTGTTAAGGCGAGCGGCGCAGACGGACTCACGATCGACAACGAGGGTCGCCTCTACGCTGCCACGAATGGCGGCATCGAAGTCTTCTCTGAGCAAGGTCAGAATTGGGGCGTGATCCCCCTGTCCCGGAAGGGGCAGAATCTGGCATTTGGCGGACCCGACAAGAAGACGCTCTACATCGTCGGGAATCAGGCCGCCTGGAAGATCGACATGGTGGCGGCCGGATTCAAGGACCGCGTGAAGTAGTAGCGGGCCACCAGGCCACAGACCAGAATCTCACTCCCAGCCGTGGCGGCCCCGCCGCCACGGCCCATCAAGATTAATCGCCCGACGCGTACCCCATGGCGTTTTACTTCAGAGCCTTCGCCACTTCGGCGTATTTCACCGTACCGCCATGGCCGCCGACGAAGGTGAAATCGGCGCCCTCAAAAATGGGGTCAGAGTAAATTTGGCTGGCGTTTGTCTGAGGGAGAGGCGACTGGGCGGCCTTTGGGTAAGGGTGCTGCGCGCCGGTTGGCGGCGTTCGCAATAGTGCGCGCGAAGCGGTCGCTGCCCAAGGCCCAACCGCCATTGGTTGCTTTACGCAGCGCTTCGACGAATTCCTCGTCCAAGCGGGCGCGGAATAAGGCGCGATATTCCTTCTGCCGCTCGGACGCGCTGCGCCCTAACCGTTTAAAAATCGGATGATCCTGGGCCAATGCGTCTGCAATACCCTCGGCGTGGGCGGCATAACTCGACCAGGGATAATCGCGCGGATGGGCAACCATGCACGCACGCACGGGATTGAGTTCAATATAGCGGCAGCAGGAAATGAAGTACGCCTCGCTATCGATGGGCGCGGCGCGATAGCGCCCTTCCCATAACGTGCCCGTCCTTCGATATGCGCCGTTGACATAGCGAACGTAACGGCGGCCCAGCGATTGCATCATCCGCGGCAAGCTTTCGGGTGCTTGAGGCGTGACCAGTAAGTGCATATGATTGGTCATAAGAACATACGCATGCACCGCACAGCCATATTTGCTTGCAGCCTCAGCCAGCCATTCGCGGTAGAGCGGGTAGTCAGCGCGGGAAAAGAAAATGGCGCTTCGATTGTTGCCGCGCTGAATCACGTGCAGCGTCTGACCCTCGACAAAATAACGTCCCAGCCGCGCCACTCCGTTATCCTCAGTTCACCGAAATCTTGCTCAGATTGACAGCAAACGGCGGATAAATCTACTCTGACCCCAATTACTCCAATGGCTAGGTTCCATTAGCATGCGAACTATCGGAGACCTTTCAGCCAAGCCACGAGCGGCCACTCACCTTCAAAAATCGGGCGTGTTTTGCGTGGGGATCGCAGTGTCGCGGTTGGCATAATATTCACGGGTATTCTCTGCGCAGACGCGCTCCACCCATTCGCTTCCAGCATGCCGATAGGTCACCGAGGCAGTCCAGGGCATAGTGAAAACACCCGGGTCCTCAACCGTTAACTGAAGTTGCAGACCTCTGCTGTTGTCATTTGCGTCGATGGACACACCGTCTCCGTTGTAGCCAAGTGGCCGGTCGGGGAGGATCTTCTTCGCGGCCTCGCTGTCGATAAAATGATAACGCTCGATCACATGCAGAGCTTCGCTGTGGGGTGTGCCGTACATATCAACCATGGAGAGCGGCCCGACTTTGACCCCTATTGTGTCCACGACAAGCGTATCGCCTTCGAAATGGCCGACAGAATCGCCATACCAAGAGGGTACCGGTTTTGAGGGGTGGCGTTCATCCAACCGCACGCGGCGGACTTGATGATCAAACATATAAAGAATGGTGATCTCGTTCTTCTGCTGTACTATCTGCAGTTCTTGATTGTTGGCCGCAAGGAAGACTGGAGAATAGGGCAAGCATTGGTTGGACGGATCGGGAAAAGCCGCACCAGCCAGGGAGATTTCGCCACGCTTCTTCACGATATCAGCGGCTTCAGGCTTCAAGATCGGGTTCGTGTAATCGCCAACCATTTTTGACATATCGGGCCTGCCATCCGGGTGGCGCATCTTGTTGGCTACCGGACCGGGGCCCGATTGCGGTGCATCCAGATTGAATGCATTTCGTGCCCACAGCCCGGTGAAATCGGGCGGCGCGCTGTTAATATTTTTAGCCATGGCTGGCCAAACAATTAATGCCGTCGAGACGAGTGCGCTAATTATGCTGCCTAATCTTGTCGACATGGCACTCATATCGCCCCTCCAGGCACAACCACTGTATACTATGTCTCAGCGGGTTGCTCTATAAGCGTAAAAATGGGGTCAGAGTGGATTTGATGACCCGAATTCTTCCCCTTCACACCTTGCGCGGTTTCCTACTTCAGAGCCTTCGCCACTTCGGCGTATTTTGCCGTACCGCCATGGCCGCCGACGAAGGTGAAATCGGTGCCTTCGACTCGCTGCTCGCGCATGTCGTTGCCGACGGCGACCGTGTATTCCGAACGCTCGATGGGCCCCCCGCGCGGCGAGATCAGATCGGTGACATAGAGAAGCTTGCTGCCGAGCACGTGGCCCATGATCATGTCCGCGGAGTGTGAATTGGTGAGCCGCGGGTCGGTCTCGCGATCCGCCGTATCCATATTGTAGACCCGCACCTCCTCAGTCTCGTCCTTGATCGACATGACTTCGTAGAGCCCATAGATAACCGGCGTGCGGGGCTTCTTCTGAAGATCGTCGGGGACGACCGTGTGCGGCGCCGCAACGGCCGCTTTGATATAAGCCGACGCTTCGACGGGCACGATAAGGTTGGCGCCATCGGCCACATAGGTACGCAGGCCACCCGCATGGTCCATGTGGTGGTGCGTCAGCACCAGATAGCGGATTGGCTTGCCGGGGTATTTGGCCTTTGCCGCATCGATCGTCCAACGTGATTGCAGCTCGCCATAAGGCGCATCGAATACGACAAGGAAGTCCTTCATCGCGACAATCAGCGAGTTGGCGGTTCCGCCTTGGACCTGCTGCACATTGGGCGCCAGCTCGACCAGCTTCAATTCGCCGCCTTCGGGATAGATGATCGCGTCGCTGTCGAGATAGCGATTGAGGAACAACCGGCGGATCACCCATTGATAGGGAACATTGGCGGTCGCGGGTGCTTTGGCAGCGGTCTTCACCGTCTCGGGGACAGCGAAGGCGTCGGCGGGCAACGCAGGATTGGCCGCGGCCACAGTGTAATGAAAGTTAGCCACTTCGATGCCGTTCAGGCGGTAGGAAAGCGATGTCGCGATCTTCGCTTGCCCGGCGGGCGCCCAGTCCGAAAGCAGCAGATCGTAATTGGAATCGCCCGCCATATTGTCGTCGTCGCGCGTACGGATGGCGGCGGGTAGATGCGTGTCGGGATCGAATAGGATGAGGAAGTTCGTTGCCCCATCCGCATAGGAAACCGCCGGCAGCGATCGCTCGCCGAGCTTCTGCGGCTCCGCCTTCTGGACATGGGCGGCATCGTCCATCGCCTTCAGCAGCAAGCGCGGCGAAGCGCGTTCGAGCTCGCGCAATTGCGCGGCAATGCGGACGCTCGACATGGGCTTGGCGCCCTTGTCGCCGGTGACAAATCCGAGCGCCGGCAACACGGTTTCGGTGTAACGCAGCTTTTCCGCAGGCGGCGGATATTGCTGATCGCGATCCCATTGCGTGCGTGCCTCGCCCGTGGCGAGATTCCAATCGGTCTCGATTTTCGCCGTGCCTAGAAAGCGGGGCGGGCCTCCGGGCTCGAGCGACTGGCCCGGCTCCCAGAATTTCGCCTCGCCCTGGAGCTTCACGGCGTTCAGTGTACGCAGCGCGTCCGCGCCGCCTTCGGCGGCGACCGCTTGCGCAATAAGCGACCCCGCATCATTGCTCGCCGTGGGCGTCTGTTGCTGGCACGCGGCAAGAGCGAACGACATGATCAGGAATAAGCGTCTCATACGCGTTGCGCTCCTCGGCTGTTTGAGAGGACTTAAGCAGCCGCCCAAGGATCGTTCAAGCCGCGAAAACATTTTCCGCGTTTGTCGCCATGGGGCGGAATGCTATGGTGGCGTGCGATCCGCAATGTGCCCAGCAATGAAGGATAATCCCGTGTTCAGGACCTATGTGATCGGCGCGGCGCTTCTGTCATGTGCGGCCGTTGCCACGCTGGATACGGTATCGGCAGTGGAAGATGGCCAGCAGGCGGTCGCGAAGGATTATTACGTCGACTGCCAACACCGGGTGGCGGCGCGCTTCCGCGCCAAACCCGAGATGCGCGATTTTCCGTACAGCGAGGGCGGCAAGATGTTCCCTGCGCGGGAATATCATCTGGAACAGGGTATGGACCGGTTCAGCGTCAAGGTCGTCGATTTTACCAATGGTCCCGATGCCGACGACACCATCGTCGAAAACGCGGTCGCGCCGTTTCGGATGATCGGGGACGTTCAGGGGCAGCAGCCGGAAGATTATGCGCCGGGCATTCCAGGGCGCCAGCTTGTGATTTTCACGGCCGACGGCCGGCAGCATCGCGTTACCGTCTACATGGCCAAACATCGGCTCTACATATCGGACGCCTTTACGGCGCGTGGCGATTACGGAGCGCTCCAGTTCGATCAGTCGGTGGTCATCATCGGGCCCGACGGCGCCGACCAGAATAATTTTGTCAGCTCGCTCCGCTATCCGTGCGGGAAGTAGGGCTGGTGTTTCATTTTCAGGACGAATTGGGGGCAGAGTAGATTTCTGCTTCGACGAAAATTTTATTGAAGCCCCATGCGCAGCGCGACCAGTGGCGGCTGGCCACTCGGAGACGAGGTCTTGAGGATCGGGGGCACAGCGAGAGCTTGCGGCCTGACGTTCAAGGGCTCATTTTCAAAAAGACGCAACGGTCGATATAGTCAGTCCATCGCCCCAATGCAGCGCGAGGAATGAGATGCGCCGGTTCGTGGTTGCCGCAAGCGTTGCCGCTCTTTGCCTCCCCAGTGCGATTGCGTTGGCACAAAAGGGTTCGGCGATCCCTGACCTCGCCTCCAGCCCCTTTGGCTGGCAAACCACGATGGAGGACTGGGAGGATCCGCCGCCCGGAAACGGGCATGGGCCGATGACGAACGATCCGGCCTTTCCGTTTGTGAACAACTCCGTCTCCGATGCGCCAGCGAATGGCGCCGCGCAAACCGTCGATCCCGAATATGTGCGCCGCAACGGGCCTCAGCCCACCGTTCGTATCGCCAACAGCAAGGATCCCATTCTTAAGCCGTGGGTGGCGGCGGCCGTTCAGGCCACCAATGACGAGATTCTGCAGGGCAAGCGGAAATTGCCCTTCCTCGCGCACTCCCGCTGTTGGCCGGGCGGCGTTCCGGGACAACTCGTCTATCCGTTCGAGCCGGTGTATTTCATCCAAACGCCCAAGGCGGTGTGGATGATGTGGCAGCGCGATCACATGGTGCGCCGCGTCTACCTTACGGACAAGCACTCGCCCCATCCCAAGCCGTCCTGGTTCGGCGAGTCCATCGGCCATTACGAGAATGGCGACACGCTGGTCGTGGATACGATCGGGCTATCCGCAAACACATTCAGCTATATTGATAATTTCCGCACGCCCCATAGCGAGAAGGAACATGTGGTGGAGCGGTTCACGATCAGTCCCGATGGCAACAGTTTAACCGCCATCGCGCGCGTGGACGATCCGGAGGCCTACAACGCGCCCATCACCATGATGCGCAAATGGACGAAGGTGCGCGCGCCAATGGCGGAAACTGTGTGCGCCGAAAACAATGACGACCATTTCAACGAAAATCTTCACCCCATTCCGCAAGCGCAACGGCCGGATTTTTAGTTGGCCGCTTCAGCGAAGAAATCCACTCTGACGCCATTTTTACGGGACATATCTGATTTCCAGAACCTCACCAATCATCCGTGCTATCCTGGCCAGGCGGTTAGGGCATGCGGGGACAATGCTTCGGCAGGGGTTGCTTGTGGTTTTTGTGCTGCCCATCACGTCGCTGGGCGCTGCGCAACCTTCACCCTCCGTGGAACCGGGAGGCTGCAATGCGGCTGCTTGCACTTCTCCCCTTTCTTACAAAATCGGGAGAGTTGAAACGAATAATATGGTCCCGGGTGAGGGCGATCAGCGCGGGATCAGCCGAGCAAATGGCGTTATCATTTCTCCTTGTCTTATGATTACGAACCATCACGTTGTGTTTGGGGGGGGCAACAGCCCTGATCCCAGAGAGGACCATTCGATTTCCTTTTTCTTCGGCGAGGGCATCAGCGCTTTCAAATGGAAGCTTAACGGTGTTCCGATTTATTGGGGCAGGCACACAGTCCAGGGGGCTAAAGATTTTGCGCTGGTACGTTTGGATAAGTGTCCGGGGAAAACGGTTGGGTGGATTGAGCCGGTCGCTGAGACCCAGATTCAGCTTAGGGCGCATGACTTGACCATGATTGGCATTCCGTCGAGTGCAACGCGCGGTGAATTATCTTTTCAGAGGAAGTGTAAGAGTCTCGGGGAATATCCGGGTTTGGGTACGATGAAGCAGAGCTGCTCATCAGCGCCGGGTCTCTCGGGTGCAGCATTGATAAATGAAGCGGGCGAACTCGTGGCCATCAACAAAGGCGTGCTGCCGGACGGCACCGCACACTCTGTAACCATGGCAGAAGTTCTCGCGGATTCCCGCGCAAGGGCGATCATTGAACAAGATAAACGCGCGTTTGCAGCTGGGGTGGAACCGCCCTACAAGGCAAGCGGCGAACTATCCCCCACCGGAACATTTTCGTATCAAATTCCGCAGTAATAAATGGACGCTCGTCGCTTAGGCCACGAATTTGGAAGGTTGCAGCGGCATTTGTCAGTTCCCACTACGTTAAGAAAAGATGGGGTCAGAGTGGTTTTCTTCGGTCTTTATTGAGCCGCCGCTAACATGGCTCGGGCGGCTGATCCCTTTACCCCTCGTTCAACCCGACACCGCGTTTGCCGAGAAACTCGATTGCCTTGGCGGTCAGTTTAAAGCCTGACCCGGAACTACTCTCCTCGGGCTCCGCGTAACCGGCGAAGATAAGCCATTCCAGATCGTGTTTCCTATCATGTGTGAGATGCTCGCGGTCGCCCTCACCGACAGCACACAGGACGGCGATCTGGTCGTTGGTCAGGTCTTCGGACATGTGTTCGCCTCCGGTTATGCGGGATGATGCGTGGCTGCGTGAAAACGGTGAAGTGAGCCCGCGGTGACAGGGAAACGCATTCGCCGGGAAAAGAGACTGGTGCATCTTTGTCCGGGCGGCATTCGCTTACCCCGTTTTCGGAGGGAGCGACGGATAACCCGCCGGTCGTGGCCCGGCCTTAAGGCCAAGGCGGAGCAGTTCGGTCCATGCACTTTCGGCGTTATCCGCGTAACCGAAGAGATCGAGATCGCCGGGAGAGATCATCTGTTCTTCGGCAAGGCGCTCGAAGTTGATGATGCTGTTCCAGTACTGCTTGTCGACAAGAACCACGGGGATGCGCGGCATCTTGACCGTTTGCATCAGGGTCAGCAGTTCGAACAACTCGTCCAGGGTGCCAAAGCCGACCCCACCAGCGCACAAGCACGAGTCGATCTCGCGGTCAGCACCGCCAAGCTCGGGCAATTGTCGGAAGCGGCGGGCGACATTTCGAATGCATGCCGATATTTCAGGGCGGCACAGTCCGAGTTCGAAGCGGTGATAAAAATTTCGCCGGATTGGGCGGAGCCAAAGAGGATGGCCGCGCTCGCGGCGCAAAGTACCGCGCGGTGCGGCGGGTGAGAGTGTCCCGCCCCCTCCCCGAACCGTCAGGCGGCTTCGCCACCTAGACGGTTCGACCCTCCCTCAAGGGGAGGGTGGAATTACGCGCGGGTGAAGCGTTTGTATTTGATCTTGTGGGGCTGGTCGGCTTCGATCCCTAAGCGCCGCTTCTTGTCGGCTTCGTAGTCCTGGTAATTGCCTTCGAACCATTCGATATGGGAATCGCCTTCGAACGCCAGCATGTGCGTCGCGATGCGGTCCAGGAACCAGCGATCATGGCTGATGATCATGGCGCAGCCGGCGAATTCTTCCAGCGCCATTTCCAGCGCCCGCAGCGTCTCCACGTCCAAATCGTTGGTCGGTTCGTCGAGCAGCAACAGATTGGCGCCGGACTTCAGCATCTTGGCCAAGTGTACGCGGTTGCGTTCACCGCCTGAAAGCTGGCCCACTTTCTTCTGCTGATCGCCACCCTTGAAATTGAACGCGCCGACATAGGCGCGTGATTGCATGGTGCGCTTGCCGAGTTCGAGCATATCCAGCCCGCCGGAAATCTCCTGCCACACGGTCTTGTTCGGATCGAGCGCATCGCGCGACTGATCGACATAGCCCAGCTGCACAGTCTCGCCGATGCGCAACGTTCCGCCGTCCGGCTGTTCCTGCCCGGTGAGCATCCGGAACAGCGTGGTCTTGCCCGCACCGTTCGGTCCGATGACACCGACAATGCCGCCGGGGGGGAGATTGAAATCGACATTCTCGAACAGCAGGCGGTCGCCAAAGGCTTTGGTCAGCCCTTCCGCTTCCACCACGATGCTGCCGAGACGCTCGGCAACCGGAATGACGATCTGCGCCGGGCCGCTGCGCTGTTCCTGCGACTTGGCCAGCAATTCCTCATAGGCGTTGATACGCGCCTTGGATTTGGCCTGACGTGCGCGCGGGCTTTGCTGAATCCATTCGCGTTCGCGGGCAAGTTCGCGTTCGCGCGCGGCGCCTTCCGAGCCTTCCTGCTTCAGGCGCTTTTCCTGGACGCCGAGGAAGGAGGAGTAATTGCCTTCGTGCGGAATGCCGCGCCCGCGGTCGAGCTCCAAAATCCAGCTCGTGACATTGTCGAGGAAGTAGCGGTCATGGGTGACCAGGATCACGCAACCCTTGTATTCGCGCAGGGTGTGTTCCAGCCATTCCACCGATTCCGCGTCAAGATGGTTGGTGGGTTCGTCGAGCAGCAGAATATCGGGCGCATCCAACAGCAGTTTCGTCAGCGCGACGCGGCGGCGCTCACCGCCTGAGAGCTTGGCCACTTCCGCATCGCCATCGGGGCAACGCAGCGCATCCATTGCCTGATCGACCTGGGAATCCAAATCCCACAGATTTTGCGCGTCGATCTCGTCCTGCAGTTTCGCCATTTCGTCGGCGGTTTCGTCGGTGTAGTTCGAGGCGATTTCGTTGAAGCGGTCGACCAGCGCCTTCTTCTTCGCAACGCCTTCCATGACATTGCCGCGCACGTCCTTGTCGGGGTTCAGCGCCGGCTCCTGCGGCAGATAGCCGGTGCGGACGCCGTCCGCAGCCCAGGCTTCGCCGGTGAATTCCTTATCGTGCCCCGCCATGATGCGCATCAGCGTGGATTTACCCGCGCCGTTCACACCGACGATGCCGATCTTGGCGCCGGGGTAAAAGCTCAGCCAGACGTCTTTGAGGACCTGCTTGCCGCCCGGATAGGTCTTCGACAGACCCTTCATCACATAAACAAATTGCGGACCGGCCATGGCGGGCACTCCTCGGGCGAAATGGGGCGGGGTTGTAGCATCGCGCATAAGCGAATGGCGAGTAGCGAATACGCCGTTCGCCGCTCTCTGCGCGTTATAGGCGGTTTTAGAAGTTCAGCTTGGCTCTGGCGACGCCGGCCAAGGCGTTTTGGCCGCGCGTGCCGGCCGCGTTCACCTGATAGGCGGCGTTGGCCTGCAAGGCGAGCGTGCCATCCATGAACGTGGTCACGTAACCGAGTTCGACATCGGATTCACGGGCCTGCGTGTTGGCCAGCGCGAAATTGGTATTCAGGGCGCCAAGCGCGCTGGTGCCCGGCGCGATTTGCAGGGGACGCGACAGAGCGATGCCCAGCGCGTCGTCGCCGAACAGCCCCTTCTTCGCCAAGCCGATGCCATAGGCCTGTGACCGCAGCGCGTCACCGGAGCTGATCAACTTATCCCGGCTCAAATCGACCTGCGTGATGCCTTCCGCATAGGTCAGCGTGGTCACCCAGCCTTCGCCGAAACCGACGCGGGCCGATATCCCCAACGCCGAGCTGCCCGACGCACCCGCACCGCGCAGCGAAGCCGGCACGTTGCTGAGGAGCGGCGCATTGCCGTTTCCGTGCGATGCGGTAATTGCCACACCGGCCCAGTCGCTGACGTTCCAATTCAGATTGGCGGTCGTCGTGCCCACATTGCGCAGATCGACGCCGCTACGCGCCGCCAGATTGCGGGCGAGCTCGTTCGGCTGCGTATCGGAGAGCGCGCCAAGGCCTAGAGACACATGGCTGGCGTCGAACGTCACATCGCGCCCGAGCGCAAAACGCGCCGTCAGGGAGGTGTGGGTGCCACTGAGGTAGGCGGAATTCAAAGACGCGGTGGCCGGGAACAGGTCCGCATACGGGTCCCAATTGCGGCCACGCGACAGTTCAAGCTGAACCCCGCGCGCAACGCCGATGGCGGTGGAGTGCAGCGCGGTAACATCCTGCAGCAACCCGGATGCCAACATGCCGCCAAGATTGAAATTCACGAGGTGATCGGTACGGTCACCGGAAACCGATACTGCAGGCGCCAGCTTCAGGGGCGGCAGTCCCGGCGTGGCAGCATGAGCCAGCGGCGCCCAAACAGCGCCGGCAAGCAAGAATGCCGCTAATGCAACCCGACTACGCATAGTCCCCACGACTCCAACCGGCATGGATGCCAGCCTTGTTCATTTTACCAGCTTGGACCCAGATAGGAAATGAAGCTTCCGCAACAAGGCTCCTTTCGCCCCGGGTGGTGCTTTTGAGCATCACAATCTCTCACGCCCGCTTTTTCTGAGGCCCTGCCGGGGCTTAGATGTCCCAATACAGGCCAAACTGCTAAAATTATTTTAACGCCCCACGTTCCTTCGCCTATACGTCAAAAGCCGTATGCTGCAACTGCGAAAGAATGTTGACTTGACCAGAACGCGATTCGGCTCAATCGGCCTCGCCGGAAATGCCGATGATTCGCCGCGCAACCAAGTCCGCGATGGCTTCCGCCGAATACCCTGCCCCGGCCAGGATTTCGCGGCTGTGGCGCCCGATTTTGGGGACCGGGCCGTCGGCTTGCCGTTCCATGCCGGGTGACCGGAACGGGGAGCGGGCCGCCGTCAGCATGCCTTCGGTCGGATGCGCCACGGGCTGAAACAGCCCAACCGCGTTAAGGTGGCTTTCGGCGAACAACTCATCGAACCCGTTTACCGGCCCGCAGGGGATGTCGGCCTCCCGCAGCACGTCCAACCACGCGGCGGTGGTCCGGGCCGGGGCGCTATCCACAATCACCTGATACAGGGCGTCCACATTGGCGCTGCGTTTCACCGGATCCTGGACCCAGGGTTCTTTCAGCAAGTCCGCCCGCCCGACGCATTCCAGAAACCGGGCCCATTGCTGCGTCGTGTAGGGCATGATCGCGATGTAGCCATCGGCGGTTTTGTAAGGACGGCGGTTCTTCGCCAGCATGCGCTCGTAACCCGGTGGGCCCAGCGGCGGATCGAAGGTGTGGCCCGACAGGTGCTCCACGAAGAGAAACGCCACCATGGTTTCGAACATCGGCACTTCGACCGCGCAGCCCTCACCCGTTTTCAGGCGATGCACCAGCCCGCTCGCGATGGCAAAGGCGAGGTGCAGTCCAACCACCTTGTCCGCCACGATGGACGGTAAAAAGCGTGGCGCGCCCGTGGAGTCGGCGTTCAGCTTCGCCAATCCGCACATGGCCTGGATGATGTCGTCATAGGCGGGCTCGGCGGCATAGGGGCCGTCCTGGCCGAAACCCGGCGCATAGCAATAGACAATGCCCGGATTGATCTTTTTGGCATCCTCGAAGGACACGCCAAGTTTCGCGGCCGCCGCGGGACGCATGTTGTGCACCACCGCATCGGCCCCCGCGATCAGCTTGGCGGCGATGGCCCGGCCATCGGCTGTACGCAAGTCGAGCGCGAGCGAGCGCTTGTTGCGGTTGGTGTTGAGAAACCCCGCCCCCATGTCCGGCGAACGGCTTGGCCGGGGTGAGCGACCGACATCGCCTTCCAGCGGTTCGACCTTAACCACATCGGCCCCCATGTCGCCCAGGAACTGGGTCGCATAGGGACCGAGGTAGGTGGTCGTGAAATCGATAATGCGGATGCCGTTCAGCAGTGGGAACATGAGCGATCAGCCATAGGCTTCGATGAAATAATAGACCGTAAAAATGGCGCCCGCTGCCGTTATGAGGTGGCGCAGCCATTGATTGGGGACGAGCTTCGTTAGCTTCGCACCGATGTAACCGCCCGACACCGACCCGGCCATGACAATGAGGGCAACGGGCCAATTGACGATGCCGGTGACGGCGAAAAGCAAGGCAGCCACACCGCCGTTGAAGCACACCAGGAAATTGCGTTGCGCATTCATGCTCTGCGCATCTTCCTCGCCCGCCAGCGCCATCGAAGCGAGCATGAAGATGCCGATGGCCGCACCGAAATAGCCGCCATAGATCGCGCAGACAAATTCGGTGCCGAGCAATTGCTTCTCATTGCGCTGTCCATGCGCGGCACGCCTGAGCCAGCGCACCAATGGCTTGGCGCACGCAAACAGCACTGTCGCAAACGCAAGGAGCCAGGGCACGAAATAGAAGAAGATCGAATTGCCGGAGACCAGCAGCAGAACCGCGCCGATCAGGCCACCGACCACGGCAACGGCCATGCGCAGCGGAAGCGTATGCCGGACCCGCTTCAACTCCGGCAGATAGGCGTAAGCCGAGGTTGCCGCCCCAGGGACCAACGCGATCTTTGCCGTTGTGTTCGCAATGATCGGAGACAAGCCGGACGCCAGCAGCACCGGAAACGAAAACAGCGTGCCGCCTCCGACGAGCGCGTTCGATGTGCCCGCCAGAAACCCTGTCGCGAGAAGAAAAAGAAACTGCGAGAGCGTCAAAGTGTTGTCCCCTGCGCCGTGCTTCGCACGGTCCGCCGGGCAGGGCAACTCTGTTCGTCGTGTGGCACAGCAACAATGTCCGTCATCCTGAGGCGCCCGGCGCGCGCGCAGAGATGAAGGTTGCACGCATACCAAACAGCGCGCGGGCCTCGAAGGACGCACGCCCTCGCCAAACAACCTCTAAGAAGACAGCCGGTTGACGCGAGCCGCAACCACCGACATGTCATCAGGTGGAACGTAAGAATAATCTTCCAGCACCCCCGCAAACGCCCGCGTGATGCCGTCCTCGCGCATGGCGCGGTGGAAACGTCCAAACTTGTCCGAGCCACCCGGCAAATCGGCCACATACACAGGTTTCCCCGTGCTTGCGGCCTCGGACACCATGTTCACGGAGTCGCAGGTGACGACGAGATAATCCGCCAATCCCAAAATTCCGAAATAGGGATTATCGCCCTGCCCGTCCCACAGAAAATGCGGCAAGCCCGCCAATGCTTCTTGCAGCACGCGAAGCGCTTCGGCATCCGTTCGGCGTGAAGGGGTAATAAGCAGGCTGGCATTTTTCGCGCGCGCCGAGGCCGCAAGCTGCTGCGCCAACGGCCTCATCTCGTCCGGTCCAAGCTTGTAGGCCGCGTTTGAACCACCGATCAGCACACCGATATAGGGCGAGGGCAACGCGGCCACGCGCGATTGAAGCCGTTCGGCGCCAGAGGCCAAGACCATAGGCGTAATCCGATGCAGCGCGCCGCGCGTGGAAACGACATTGGCGCCCGACAGACGGTCGTGGCGCGGCACGACAACCAGATCGAAATGCGACGGACTGATCGCCGGATCCTGCAACTGCACCGTCTTCGTGCGCCCGCCGGACAAGCGCCGCACCAGCAGCGAAGCCGCAATGCTGTGTCTGCCAGTGGCGATGAGAAGGTCCGGCCAGGGCGGCAGCAACGGATCGCTGCCGGGTGCGAATTGGGCATAACCGCCGATACGCAAATAGGGCGTGAGCTGCTTCCACGGCGCGCGCAAAGCGACGCGCTTTACAATGGGAGAAAGGCCCAATGCTTCGGCGAGCCCGACGCACTGGCTTTCCATGCCCGCTTTGCCGTCGGTGACGACCCAGCAAGAGCGCGTCGCAGGATCAGAACCCAAACATGTGGTCCAGGCTAAAGGCCCGGCCGCCGACGAGGCCGTGATAGCCGAACAGCCGGCAGGTCGTATCGCGGATCAGGACGTAGCAATTCGCGCCCGCCGTTTCGCGTTCCGCCGCGTTGAAGGTCTCATTGAAGCGCCACAGGTGTGACCCGCCGCAGGCGATCTGCAACTGCTTGCGTGCAACTTCCTGACCTTTAGCTGACATCAGCATCAGCACTGTGTCGGACACCGGATGCCAATCGCGCGAGGCCGGATATATCAGATGACACAGCGTATCGAGTGGCGGCGGACCGACACGAAGGAACAGGCGCGTCGATAATCCGGGCGGCGGGCCTTTATAAGATTGCGGCTCGCTCTTGTAGGTAACAAGCGTGTTGAACACGTGCCCGCCGAAACTTGTCTCAGCAGTATGGCCGGTATCCAGGTCTTCGTAACGGAACAGCGCGTGCAGCCAACCGTCTGCATCCTGTCCGGCGTCGAAATCGTAGAGCAGCTCCATGTGGCCGTAGCCGCCTTCGATCCGCCCGTTCAGAAGTTCGCTCGCGGCCAGCGCAACAGAATCGGATCGTTTGAGATTGCCAAAGCTCTGCTCGGCGGCTTTGCGTCCCGCGCCGTCATAGATCACCAGCTTCACGGGCAGATGCGCCTGCGCGGTGGACATCGGCGTCGGCAAAACAATGCTGCGGAAACGATCGACGGGCAGCACCGGCGCGGGCAGAATGAACCCCTTGCCGAGCAGCGCACTAAGTTGCGGCAGCTTCTCGTCCAGTTTCAAATCTTCGCGTTCGACATTGGGGTGCGCCATACGCTGACGGCCGTTCTGGCGCAGCACCTCATAGCGCGGACGCACCAAATGTTTGCCCGCGCGAATCTCGATCTGCTGCGGCCAACGCGCATGCGGCAGGAGTTCCGCCGCGCTCAAACGGCGTGTCGCGAACCCGCCGACGGGCTCGTTCAGATGCGCAACGTTGTCATCGCCCATCAGATTGAAGCCAATCTCCCCGGCAGCAATCGGATTGGGGTGCGCATTCTGCACCCACAGCACCACCTCTTCGTCGACGGCAGGCGCGGGCAAGCCGGCATAGCGGTTCGCAGGCCAGGAATTGGCGTCATGCGTGCAGGAGAGAACGTCTTCGGCATCGCCATAGGTGTCGAGCGCGTATTTGACGACATCGTGGCCCGCCGCGCCCACGACATGCAGGAAAAGCTGCCCGGTAAAGGCCGGAAGCGAGAAGCGCGCCCGCACCTCGCGGCTGTCGATCACCACCGCACCGTTGGCTTCCGGCAATGGGTCTTTCCATTGCGCGATTACCTTGCCGCCTTGGTCGAACAGAGAGAACCAGATATGACCGACTCTTCCTCCGTACGCGGACCAGTAATTGGCTGTCACGATGCGTGTGTGGTGCCCGTCGCTGTCGCGGAAAAAGGCGAAATTCGTCGCGAAATTCAGATTGGAGAGATAACGCCCCTTGTCGGACAGCATATCGTCCGGCAGGCGCATCGCATCGAAGCTCAGCATCGACGCGCCGTTGACCAGCGGCTTAATGTGCTGATCGGCGCGCGCGGTATCGAAGCCGGCGACAAGCACGGTAGGCGCATGACAGTCCGCAAGCTCGGTCACGGCGCGCGCGGCATTGCCACGAAATGTACGTCCGATGTGACTGACGTCCTGGACAAAGAGCCCTGCAATTTCGATACGGTCCAGCGGGAATAGCGCGTCGAACGCCGCCAGCAGATTGTGCGGATCGTAAATCGCAACCGGTCCGCTGCTGCGCAATTTGGCAAGCAGCGCCCGCGCCGGCTCGGCGGCGAGCGGATGCGTCACCGCTTTATAGAAAGCGTTGCCGCCGACGGCGTTGTTGAAAGTTTCAATGTTCAGCGGCATGCGCGCTTTCCGTCCGTTATCCGCCGAGTTTCCTAAGGCGCTTGAAAAAGGCGCTAACCCGATGGCGCGTCTGTTCCCGGCGCACTACCGAAGCATCGGTGACCCAATTGAGCTGAATGACGCGGCGCGGCCCGGCGAACGGCTCAAACCCGTGCCACGCATTCGTATCGTTGCGGAAGACCAGCAGCGTGCCTTGATCGGGCGGCACCTCTGCGATCACATCGTTCAGATCGGTTTGCGAGCGCACCAGACGCAGCCGCCCCTTCGGACTTTCCCATGCGTCGTTCATATAAATCAGCGCCGTCACCAGCTTGGTCCGGCTATCGATGTGAATTTTGCCGTCCTTTTCACGGCTTTGCCCGCGAACCGTCACCATGGTGGGACTGGCGGACAAATCCATGCCGAGTTTCTCGCCGACGGTCTTGGTCATTTCGGCGCGCTGTATCTGCTCCATGAACGAAGTGAAGCCCTGACCGTATTGCAGCGTGCTGAGCGGGAAGCTGCCCGGCAGTGGCACGACCGGGTAATCCACACGGATGGCTTCCAGGGCTTCCGCTTTGACGAATCGCGGCACGATGAAAAACGGAAACGGGTCGCGCTGGACGCTCGCCGCGCGAAGCGCCTCCATGTCGAGGAACCCCGCCGGCAAATTCGTCTGCTGCGTGGTTAGGCTTGCTGCGCGACTCATGGGCTGAAACATGCCTCTAAATGGGCTTTTAGGGTTCCACCCGTCAAACCCGCTTTGTCAAGCCGGGACCAGCCCCGATAGGGGCGTACAGGCTGGCATTTCTCACGGCTTGGCCTTAAATGCCCGGCGAATAGCAACACTGACATGGGGGCAAGAACATGGCCAAAATCCGCGTCGCCGTAACCGATGACTGGCAAAATGCCGCACGCGACGTCGCCGACTGGTCCGAGCTGGAGAAGCGGGCCGAGGTCGTGTTCTTTCAGCGCAATTACGCGGCCGCCGATGAAGACCAAGCCGCGCGCGACCTTGCCGATTTCGACATTATCCTGCCGACGCGCGAACGCTCCCGCTATGCCGACACGCTGATCGCGCGCCTGCCCCGGCTGAAGATGATGTCGCTGACCGGAACGCGCGCCCCCAATGTCGATCAGGACGCCTGCACGAAACGCGGCATCGTGTGCACCTTTACCTCGGGCGGACACTCGCCGGCCCCCGCGGCCGAGATGACGCTGGCTTTGCTGCTGGCTGCCGCGCGCAAAGTTCCGCAAGGCGACACCGCCATGCGGGCCGGACGGTTTCAGGAAGGCGTGCCGCCGGGCATCAATTTGGAAGGGCGCACCCTTGGGCTCGTGGGCCTCGGACGGATCGGGCAGTACATGGCGCGGTATGGTCATGCGCTCGGCATGAAGGTGCTCGCCTGGAGCCAGAACCTGACCGATGAGAAAGCCAAAGAATTTGGCGCGACCCGCGTCAGTAAGGAGCAGTTGTTCTCGGAATCGGATGCCGTCAGCATTCATCTGGTGCTGGGACCGCGTTCGCGGGGTCTGGTCGGCGCGGAAGATTTTGCCCGCATGAAGAAGGGCGCAATTTTCATCAATACCTCGCGCGGACCGATCGCGGATGAAGCGGCCCTTGTCGCGGCCTTGCGCGAAGGGCGCATCGTCGGGGCGCTGGATGTGTACGACCATGAGCCGTTGCCGGCGGACAACCCGTTCCGTGGCCTGCCCAACACGGTGCTGACGCCGCATCTGGGCTTCACGACAGTCGAAGGCCTGAATGTTTTCTACCAGCATGCTATCGACAACATCCTCGCCTTTCTCGACGGCAAGCCCAAAAACGTCGCCAATCCCGACGCCCTGAAGTCGTAAACCCGGCACCTCCCCGTAACGCACTTTGGGGCGGCAACATTATCGCGGTTTAGATTGACAGACGTCTGACGATTTGTAAATTGCGGGACAAGAATGGATCGGGTGCTTTGAGCAAGAAGACCTTGGTGCGATCTGCCGAAACGTCGCTCACAGAACTCTACGAGCGGCCCGGCTTTTTGATTCGCCGCGCGCATCAGATTGCCGTGTCGATCTTCCTGGAAGAAACCGGCGATCTCGGCATCACCAACACGCAATACGGGATTTTGTTTGTGCTCAAGAACCGTCCTGGCATCGACCAAATCTCCGTGGCGAAGCTGCTTGGTCTCGATCGTTCGACGGCTGGAATGGTTTTGGGAAAGCTGGAGGAAGCCGGTCTTGTGGAGCGCACGCTTGGCGTGAGCGACAGACGGCGCCGAACGCTGCATTTGACCAGAGCCGGCGCGCACATGCTGGAGCGTTTGAAGACCCCGGCGCGCCGCGCCCAGAGCCGCGTCCTGGAGCCCTTCAGCGCGGATGAACGCAAGACCTTCCTGAAGCTTCTGGAACGGCTTGCAGGGACCCTTAATGAAACGACACGCGTGCCCGTAGCGGATGACCGGGCGACCCCATAAAGCAGCGGCGGACAAGATGAGCGCAAACACCACGGATATCGCCATTATCGGCGGAGGCATCGCGGGGCTGGCCCTGGCGCTGGGCCTGCATCAACGCGGCATTTCCTCGCGCGTCTATGAAGTGGCGCCGGAAGTGAAGGAATTGGGCGTCGGCATCACCATCCTGCCGCACGCGATGCGCGAGCTGACAGCGATCGGTTTGCAGGAACAGGTGGTGGCAGCTGGCGTGGTGAACACACAGAGCGCCTTCTTCAACCGCTTCGGACAGCTCATCTACAAGGAGCCGCGCGGACGGTACGCCGGCTATCCCTATCCCGAAGTTGGAATTCACCGCGGGCGCTTGCATACGGTGTTGTTCAACGCGGCCGTCGAAAGACTGGGCCGCGACGCCGTCCAAACCAACCGCCGTTGCATGGGGCTCGAACAGGACGCCGATGGCGTCACGCTGTCCTTTCAGGAAACCACAAGCGGCGCCAATCTACCGCCCGTTCGCGCCGGCATCGCGATTGCCTGCGACGGCGTGAATTCCGTCATCCGCAAACAATTTTATCCCAACGAAGACGTGGCCTTCGAAGGCATCAATACGTGGCGCGGTGTGGCGCGCGGCAAACCGATCCTC
>Ga0114969_10001205_pt1 | contig 22048 bp, 17 predicted proteins | sample M_130807_MF_Meta_FD_87316 | JGI IMG/M metagenome (GOLD analysis project Ga0114969, IMG submission 87316) | Freshwater microbial communities from Lake Montjoie, Canada to study carbon cycling - M_130807_MF_MetaG | ecosystem: Environmental > Aquatic > Freshwater > Lake | place: Lake Montjoie...
GATAAATACAAAAGATAAATACAAAAGATAAATACAAAAGATAAATACAAAAGATAAATACAAAAGATAAATACAAAAGATAAATACATATTTAAACATAATAATTTATTAAATAAATTATTATGGAACAGTCAGAAAAAAAATCAATATGTTTAAACATGATTGTCAAAAATGAGTCCCATATTATTATTGAAACATTGAAAAATTTATGTTCCTATATTGACTTCGGTTATTGGGTCATTTCCGACACAGGATCAACTGATAATACAAAAGAATTAATTATTGATTTTTTCAAAGACAAGGGCATCCCTGGGGAACTTGTTGAACACGAATGGGTTGATTTTGCGTATAACAGAACAAAGGCTCTTGAATGCGCGTTCAATAAATCAGATTATTTGTTAGTTTTTGACGCAGATGACTCTATTGTAGGTGATTTTAAATTGCCAATGATTTATGATTGCGACCGTTATACATTGAGATTTGGAATAGATTTTTCATATCTTCGTCCGCTATTATTTACAAATAGAAAGAGATGGAAGTTCAGAGGCGTTTTACATGAATTCTTGGAAAACATAGACCAGGTTTCAGGCAGTAAAACAATTGAAGGCAATTATTATTTAATTTCAGGCAGGAGTGGTAACAGAAATAAAAACCCAAATAAATATATTGATGACGCAACTGTTCTAAAAAATGCGTTTTTCAAGGAACTTACGTCAGACTATTCTATGGCATGCCGATACGCTTTTTATTGCGCACAAAGTTATAAAGATGCTGGTTCTAAATATGAAAATGACGCAATTGAATGGTATACAAAATGTCTGACATTAAATATGTGGGAGCAAGAAAAATATCACAGCTGTTTATGTATTGGAAATTTGTATATGAATCAAAAAGACTACAATAATGCGCTTAAATATTGGTATAAAACGGTTGAATATGACGGTGAGCGCATTGATGGCATTGTTTATGCGCAAAATCATTTAAGAAATGATGGGCAACACTTGATAGTAAATGCGCTATATCATCGATTCAAAAATTACAGCAATACACTTCAAAATAAGCTGTTTTTATTTCAAAATTTGTATAATTGTCAACTAGAATATAATAATATGATATCATCATATTACGTTAATGATAAAGAAAGTGGTTACCAGTGCTTCAAGCGCATTATTTTTGCGACAAATAAAGACTATTCATATTTTAAATCATCTGTAACAAATTTCAAATATTACGACAGTTTTTTTAAGGTAGATACAGATGAAAATATATTGGAATTATTTTACGCATATGATAATCAAATACATATTTTAGATAAAAATGATAAAATTATTGATACAGAATTTATAACATTATGGAATACATTATTTGACAGAGCAAGACCATTGTTAACAAAGCTAATAATAAATTCAAATGTTACTTCTTTGTTAGATAAAATAAATAGAATAGAATTAAATACACAAGTTATGATTACATTTACTACATGTAAGCGTGTAGACTTATTTAAACAAACAGTAAACTCTATATTAAATCATTGGACTGATGTCAATAAAATAGATTACTGGTTTTGTGTAGACGACAATTCGTCAGATACCAATAGAGCAGAAATGACCAAGATGTATCCATGGATAAACTATTATATGAAAACAATTGACGAAAAAGGGCACCGTCAAAGTATGAATATTATTTGGAACAAAATGAATGAAATCAAGCCACAATATTGGATACACATGGAAGACGATTTCTTGTTTTACCATAAAACTAATTATATTGAACGCGCAATCAATGGACTAACAAATTTTGGACTAACAAATTCACATAATGTGAAACAGATATTATTTAACAGGAATTACACTGAAATAGTTGACCATTATAAAGTAAAGGGACATGTAAAGGTTTCTGAAACAAATAATGACATTGTATTACATAATTATTCAACTGACAACAATTTTAACTATCTAAATTGTCACTATTGGCCTCATTATAGTTTCCGCCCATCGCTAATTGAAACCAAAGTAATTTTGGAACTGGGTAATTTTGATTCATTAAACCAGTTTTTTGAAATGGATTATGCGAAAAAATGGACAAATGCTGGTTACAAGTCTGGGTTTTTCAATAGAATTACGTGTCGACATATTGGCAGACTAACAAGTGATAGAAATACAAAGGTTGTAAAAAATGCTTATGATTTAAACAATGAGAATCAGTTTTCTTCTTTTTCTTCGTCTTCTTCTTCTTCTTCTTCTTCTTCTTTGTCTTCGTCTTCTGAAGATAAAAGTGAAACAGAAAAAACAGAAAAAACAGAAAAAACAGATATTAGACCAATCAAAATTATTAATTTGGAGCGCCGTCAAGACCGAAGAACAAATACTATTAAACAATTATCAGATGCCGGGTTTGAACCAAATGATTATGAATTTGTAAAAGCTACAGATGGTTCTACACTACAACCAACACTAGAGTTAAAAGAACTATTCCAAGGCAATGATTTTGGAAGTCGCAAAGGCGTAATTGGGTGCGCACTTAGTCATTACCGATTGTGGCAACAATTACTCAATAATCCATGTGACGCATATTATTTAATTATGGAAGACGATTTTGTGCTATGTCCGGATTTTAAGTCCAGGTTACAAGAGTTATCCAAGACAGGAGCGTTTATAAATAATGACGTGTTATTTTTGGGCTACCATATGTTTTCAAAAGACAGACAGACACATTTTAAAACGTATAATGATTTATCTAAAAATGAAACTAAAATAGTACCTTTGGCAAAAAACTTGTATATTGGCGGATATTTTATGTATTCTATAAATAAAAATGGTGCCAGAAAACTGTTAGATTATATTGAGCAGAATGGTATTAAGCATGGTATTGATTATTTAAATAAAGTAATGCCTGATTTACACAGTTATGAATGCCAACCACAGCTAGTATTTTCTGAATGGAATGAAAATGGTAAAAAAATAGACTCTGATATACAAAACATTTATGATAAGTTGGATTTTACAACTGTATCAAATACTGAATCAAATGTTATGACAAATACTATATATATATCTGGTATATCTGGTATATCTGGTTTAGGTAACAATTTATTTCAATTAGCACTAGCTATTTATTATAAGGAAACTAACAAAGACAAGAATATTAATATTATTTTAGACAAATCAAGCGAATTGTTGAATTATGGAAGTGGTAATAAATTTGGTAAAAACAGACTTAAAACATCTTATTTTAATAATATTTTAAGCAAATTTGATACTACTGATTATATACCAAAATGTAAATACGCTGTAAATAATGACTGTTTTTCCTTAAATAAAATAGATTTGTCAGACAAGGAAAATATTAGTCTATCAATTTCAGGATATTGTCAAAATACAGATTTATTTTTTGATATTAGAGAAAAATTATTGGATTATTTTAATCTAGATGATGACAATATTAAACAACCATTATTAGACAAATATAAAATTGACAATAATGCTATTAATATTATGTTAGGCATTAGAATTGGAACTGATGGAGGATTTAGATATTCAAAATTTACAAAGCAATCATATACATGCGCAATAAATGCTATTATAGCAGACCATTGTAATAAAGTAATTAATATATATGTATTAAGTGATGTATTAAGTGATGTATTAAATGATGTAGAAGATATTTCGTGTATGATTGAAACATCTGACAAATATAATATTATTAATGTTAATGAAGATGACATTAGTCAAATATATGTAGGACTTATGTGTAACTATTATATTTTAAGTGATTCTACATTTCATTGGTGGATTGCGTTTTTAAAATGGTCAATAGATAATTCAGCAGTTGTTTACGTATTTAATGATACTGATATAACAAATAGATGCCTTTTAAATTCAACTCTTAAAATAAAATGGAACTTTATTGATATTATTCCAGATGATAGTTTTGTGTTTTTCAAAAGTATAGACCATTCAGGAGATGATATTTGCTATAAATATAAGTCATTACCTCTATTAATGGATTATGCTAAACGTAATAATGACTGTGTTGCTTTTAATACCTTGGGTTTTTTTAAAAATAAAATAGATATAAATGGACTAAAACCGTCACCGTATTTTAAAGAATGTGATGGAATTTATATTAAAAAGGAATACTATGAAGCAAATAAGGAGAAAAATAAGAACATAGATATAGATATAGATATAGAAACAATAAAAATTAAAATGCTGTGTAACTGGACTAGCTCGGAACAATTGTGTAAAGAATGGTCCAATATGTGCGAGTCTGGCTACAAATGGAAAAACTATGAATTAATATATAATGACGTCATTAATGATAATAAAAGAAATGATATAAAACCCGACTACTATATTATTGTTAATTCGCCACCAAAAGACGCATATTATGACCCTAAACGCACTATTGTATTTCAAATGGAGCCTTGGGTCTACGATTTATCAAAAAAATGGGGTGTCAAAACTTGGGGTGAATGGGCTGAACCAAACTGTAATAAATTCTTAGCAGTCAGAGGTCGCAAATTTGATTGTCATAACAATGCTTTTTGGCAACTAGAACAAAAACTAAATGATTTCTCTAATTCATCATTATTTGAAAAAAATAAAGGTTCTATTGTATCGTCTATTTGTAGCTCCAAATATTATGATGAAGGTCATATTGCCAGAATAGATTTCTTAAAGTTTTTAGAAGCAAAGGGAGACATAGAGTTGGATATTTGGAATCAAGATAATAAGCACAGATTCAAAAATTATAGAGGTCCTGTTACTCAATATGTAGATAAGAGCAAAGGTATTGCTGGATATAAGTATTATTTTATGATGGAAAATAACTATGAGACAAATTTTATTACAGAGAAACTATGGGAACCAATTTTGTGCGAAACATTAGTCTTCTATTATGGGTGTCCAAATGTAACTGATTATATTGACCCTGGCGCATTTGTTTTGTTAGATATTGATGATTTTGAAAAGTCATATCAGATAATAAAACAGGCTATCAAAGAAGATTGGTGGTCGCAGCGTATAGAGATTATTAGAAAGGAGAAACGCAAAATATTGAATAAATTGGCATTTTTTCCTACTATTGACAAGATTATTAGCCAACATATAGAGAATTCATATAAAACAGATTATGAAACATACTTTCCAGAATTTGTTAATAATAATAATGATGATAATAATGATAATGATAATGATAATGATAATGATAATGATAATGATAATGATAATGATAATGATAATGATAATAATAATAATAATGATAATAAAAAACAAAAGACATATTGTTTCATTCACAGTTGTTACTTGAAAGAAACTGGATTACATATGTTGAATCAACTACTATTTAGATTGATAAATAGCAATGCTATTCAGCATTTTGATAAAATATTTGTAGTAAATATTGGTTTAAAAATAGACGCAAATACAGTATTTAATGATAAAATAAAAATAATAAATTATTCAGATGACCCACTGTTATATGAAATGCCAACTATTAATTTAATCCGTTCATTTTGTGAATATAATTCCAATTGTAAAATTTTATATTTACATACTAAAGGCATATTACATAATCACTCAAAATGTGTTAATGATTGGATAGAAATGATGTTATATTTTCTTGTAGATAAGTCTTCTAAATGTATTGAACTGCTAAACGAATATGACACTGTTGGATGTAATTATACTGTATGTCCAATAATTCAAAAGCATTACAGTGGCAACTTTTGGTGGGCAAACGGCGATTATATTAAGTTACTGAAGAAAATACCAGATGGGTCATTTAGACATGCTGCTGAATGGTGGCTGTTATCTACAAGTAACTCAGTTAATAGTTTTTCAATACATAGTTCTGAAATAAATCATTATAAAGAAGAATATCCTTCATCATGTTATAAAACGTTATAAATTAGAACTCTAAGGATGTGAACCCTGGACAGCACTAATTGGTGTAGGTCCAATTGAGTTTGTTGTTATTGCCGACCAATCCGCATAAAATGTTATTTTTTGAACATCGATAGCTGGTAGACCACCAGTTTCGCCTAGTTGCCAGATTCGTAAGACTAGTTGTCCATCTGTATTAATATTGTATCCAGTAAAATTTACAAAATCATTGACAGAAACACTCTGAGTAATGGGTCCTCCACTTTGAGGAGTTTGTATATATTCACCAATTGCGCCACCATTAGTTTGATTAATTGTAACAGGTGTGTAAACTATTGATGTAGTTTGAGATATAAAATCAATATAAATAGAACTGTAACTTTTAACATAGGATGTGCGTTCATCTATTTGTTCCATTAATGTCCAGTTAATAGCAAAATATGAACCTATTTCAAAATAAATAGCTGGAATAACGGTTGTATAAGCAATTACATTTGTGTATGAACTATTATTGTATGTACTCAAATATCCAGGTGGGCTTGGTAGGTAACGAAAACTATAATAATAATACCAAAATTTGGGCAACCCGGGTCCGTAATGTCCTATGGCTCCATCGGGTCCCGTGGGTCCAGGGTCACCAGTTGGACCTTGGGGTCCTTGGGGTCCTGTATCGCCATCAGGTCCTACCGGTCCTTGAGGTCCTTGAGGTCCTACACCTTCTGGTCCTTGTGGTCCTTGTGCTCCTTGATTGCCTTGTGGTCCTGGAGGTCCAGTGTCACCTGTTGCGCCCTGTGGTCCTCCTGGTCCTGTTGGTCCTGTGTCGCCTGGAGGTCCCTGGTCACCTTGTTCTCCTGGAGGTCCTTGTGTTACACCAGCATCTCCTGGAGGTCCTTGTGGTCCATACCCAGTATTACCAGTGTCTCCTTGGGGTCCTTGTGCCCCTTGGGGTCCTATAACACCATACGGTCCAGTATCACCTGTTTCTCCTTGGGGTCCTAATGAACCAGTGGGTCCTTGGGGTCCTGTATCACCCAAATAATTAAAAGTAGTATCACCTTGTGCTCCTTGAGGACCTGTAGGACCTACAATAGAACTTTGAGGTCCTGTTGGTCCTGTTGGTCCTGTTGGTCCTTGTGGTCCCTGAGCACCATCTAGTCCTGTTGGTCCTTGAGCACCATCTAGTCCTGTTGGTCCTTGAGCACCATCTAGTCCTGTTGAGCCTTGTTGTCCTTGTGGTCCCTCAGCACCAAAACCAGCTGCGCCAGTTGGACCTCTTGGTCCTCTTACAGTTGATGTAGGACCTTTGGGTCCAGTAACGCCTATTCCAGTGACACCAGTTATACCAACTGGACCTTGAGTACCTTGACTGCCCTGTGAACCAAATGGACAACATAGTTTTGATTTTGATGCTAAATATGATGAATATGACATATATTATATTATTTTAATATAATATAATTTATTTGTTTTATTGTTTTATTGTTTTATTGTTTTATTGTTTTATTGTTTTATTGTTTTATTCTTTATTTTTAGATATATAAAATGTTTTCACATGATTTCCTAGAAAAAAACCAATAACAGCACCGGATAGTTCTATCATAATATAATAAATAAAAGTAGTAAATGTAATATGGTTTGTTAGCAAATAACATAAAGCTATTGCTGGATTGAAACAATTATTGGCAAATAATGTGCCAGTTAGCAATAATATGATGCCAAGTAATAAATGCGCATAACCTTTTCCTAATATTGCTATTAAAAATGCCAATAGTAATATTCCAATAAATTCTAAAAAATAGATTGATAACATTATATATTATATTTTTATTTTTTACAGTTGAATTTTTTTACATAAAAAATAAAAATAAAAATAAAAATAAAAATAAAAATAAAAATAAAAATTTTTAAGGATTATATGAACCGCCAGTAATATTAACTGGACTACCTTGCGGTTCTTGAGCGCCAAATACGCCTATTTCTACAAAAGTTAGGGACATATTATAATTATTGACAAACGCAGTAGCTCCTGTATTAGCCATTTGATACAAATTACAATACATCGGAAATGATGGAGAATTTTGGTAGCCATTTAAATTTACATAATCATTTGCGCTAGCTGACACTATATTATTTGGACTGAACCCACTTGTATTTAACATTGGACTACTAAGAACCGCGCCACCATTTGTCACATTAATTGTATCAGGAGTATAAGTTGTTCCATTGCTATAAAAATCAATATATATTTGAGATTTACCATTTCCTGAATCTTCTTGAGCTTCTATTGTCCAGTTGATTGCCATGTAGCCAGTATTTGCTTCAGGAAAAGAAGGTAAATTTGGAATTTCAAAATAACTAATACCTGTGTATCCAGTATTGTCTGCTGTAACACCTTGTGACCCTGATATTTTATATGCGTATACTGGAATAGATGGTCCTGTAGGTCCCTGTGGTCCGGTTGGTCCTAACGGTCCTGTATCACCAGTTGGTCCTTGGTCTCCTTGTTGTCCTGGAACGCCTTGTTGTCCTTGTGAGCCAGTGGGACCTTCCGATGTAGGACCAAGACCAGTGTCTCCAACAGGTCCTTGGACTCCAACAGGACCTTGGTCGCCTGGTCCAGTATTTGGATTACCCTGTGGTCCAGTGTCTCCTGGGGCTCCTTGTGGTCCTGACCCAATATCACCTTGAGGCCCTTGTGGACCTTGAGGTCCCTCTGGCCCTTGAGACCCTTGAGGTCCAGTCGGTCCTGGAAATCCAATGTCTCCAGTCGGTCCGGTATCTCCTTCTAGACCTTGTGGACCTATTCCTATATCTCCTTGCGCTCCAGTAGGTCCTTGTGGACCCATAATACCAGAGTCACCAGTAGGACCTTGTGGACCTTTAACATTTGGTCCTTGTGGTCCGGTATCTCCTAAATCACCACTAACTCCTGTTGAACCGATATCACCACTAACTCCTGTTGAACCGATATCACCCACAGGTCCTTGAAATCCTTGTGGTCCTTGAAATCCTTGTAAACCAATGAGACCAGTAGAACCTTGTGGTCCTTGTAGTCCTTGAGGACCAGTTGCTCCCTGTGCTCCCTGTGCTCCCTGTGCTCCCTGTGCTCCTTGTGCTCCCGTGGGTCCTTGTGGTCCAATAGAACCAGTGGGACCTGAAGTTGCCTTTCCAATTGGACCAGGCAATCCTTGAATACCTACAGGTCCTTGTGCTCCTGTATTTTTATTTTTACAACATTGTGATGACATTATATTTATATAAATACATACAAAAAATATTTTATAGTTGCGTCATTCTTAAAGCCATTTTATAGGATTGAATTTGAACTGGGTTTGAATCTGAGTTGTTATTTATTTGATAAATATTACATTTTAACCCGGTGTTTCCAGCCCAACTATCTAATCCAACATAATCACTTACACTAGTTGTTTGATTACTAAATGTTGCGCCTTGTATAGAATACATTACAGAAGCATTTGCTGAATAAGTATTACCACTATTAATATTAGCCGGCTCAAAAAAATTTGTTCCGTCATAGAAATTAATATACACTGAGCTACAACCAACCGGACCTGACGTAATAATTTCATCCAAAGTCCAATTAATCATGTAAGATGCGCCTGTAATTCCAGTTCCAGGGTCAATAACAAATGTGCTAATACCGGTGAATCCATTTGAATATGATGCGGTCCCGCCTGAAATATAATATACACTGGCTACTTCTGCTGTTGGACCAGTTGGACCAGTAGCGCCAGTTGGACCAGTATCACCTGGTGGTCCATTTGGACCTGGTGCGCCATTTTGACCACTTGCTCCTTGAGGTCCATCTAGACCTGGTGGTGAATATGAACCAAGTGGTCCGGTATCTCCTTGATATCCTGGGTCACCCTGTGGTCCTATACCAGGACTGCCATCTGGTCCTTGTGGTCCTTGTGGTCCTTGGTCGCCTGGTGGTCCTGAACCGAGTGGTCCTTGTGCTCCTTGGTTGCCTTGCGGACCTGCTGGTCCTTGGTCACCTTGTAGTCCTACAGCAGATGGTCCTATCGGTCCTGTAAGACCTGTATTTCCTTGTAATCCTTGGTCACCGGTTCCTTGCGGTCCTTGTGGTCCTTGTTGTCCTATACCAATAGGACCTGTATCACCAGTAGGACCTGTATCACCAGTAGGACCTGGGTCACCTTGTGAACCTTGAGGCCCTTGAGGACCTTGTAAACCCTGAGGTCCTTGTGCGCCTTGAAGACCTGTTAGTCCCGTAATTCCTTGTGCGCCTTGAAGACCTGTTGGTCCCGTAATTCCTTGTGCGCCTTGAAGACCTGTTGGTCCCGTAATTCCTTGTAGACCTTGTGGTCCGGTCGTTCCATCTGTGCCTTGAGGACCTTTTGGACCTTGGCAACCAGTAGGACCAGTGTCGCCAGTAGCGCCAGTGTCACCAGGTGGTCCCGGTGGTCCAATCGGTCCTTGTGGACCGATGGCTCCATGTGGTCCTGTAGTGCCTTTCGCAATATTACAACAACGGCGTGCTCCTAAATTAGTTATAGACATTCTTATATTATATTATACTATTATTAAGATATAAAATAATATTTTTTGTTATATATTTATATAAATGACTGAATATAAATCATTTATTGATAGTATTTATGTAACTATTACTGATAAAAATAAGAATGATACACAGAAATCTAACATTGTTATTGATGGAATTCAAAGCATTATGTCAAAATCAAAGTCTGGTAGTAAATCTAACAAAACGGATGACTCAAAAATGAGTTGTTCTAGTTTTTCTAATACAGTGGTTCAATTTGTATGTAAACTGGATAAAAATAAAGGAAATTTGTGTAACATACCTGGAACAGTTACTTGGTTAATAGGTAAGGAAAAAATAAACACAGTAATATCTTTTATCACAACAAATGATGCGTTTGTAAAAAGTGTTTGGGAAAGGTTTCAAACTGATGATGATGATGGTAAAAAGGAAATAAAACAATTCTTAGATAGTTTAGCAAATAGGCAAAATAAAACATCTAATAGTTCAGAATGTATACGAAATGTTCAGACATTTTTGAAAAAACTGATAGAACTATCATTATCATTATCATTATCATCTATAAAAATGATAGAATCAAGACCTTTATCAACCGCATCAACATCATCTTTAACCTCGATAGGGTCATCTTTAACATCGGGAGACTCAAGACCATCATCTGTAACGTCATCTTTAACATCGGGAGATTCAAGACCATCATCTGTAACGTCATCTTTAACATCGGGAGATTCAAGACCATCATCAATAGGATCATCTGTAACGTCATCTTTATCATCAGTAGGAACAGATGTAACTGACTCAGAATATTCAATATCATCATCAAAATCATCATCTGGAAAAAATAAACGCTATGGTAAACGATTTTTATCGTCGCCTATATCGTCGCAAAGTACATTTAAAAGAGATCCATTAACAGATGAAGAAAAAGATTACAATAATATGTGGAAAGATGAAAGTCAAGTATACAATCCAAATAATATGTGGAAAAACAATGAAGATTGGGAAGGAGGAAAAACTAAAACTAAAAGGAAAACTAAAAGGAAAAGAAAAACTAAAAGGAAAACTAAAAGGAAAACTAAAAGAAAAAGAACTCGCAGTTCTAAAATATAAAATATATTTACTATTATTATGAAGATAGTATTACGAACACTTGTATTTCATTTTTTATGTATAATGTTTTTTGCGTTTTTATATAGACACTTATCAATACATTTTGAAAATGATAAAACTAGAAATAGTATTGTAAATATTAGTATGATTGACTACTTGACTCTAAGCGTTACTATACAAGCAGGAATTGGGTTTTCTGATTTATATCCTATATCACATTTGGGTAAATTGTTGCTAATGATACATCAATTTGTTGTTATATCGACACACGTTTTTACCTTGTATATTTTCACAATTTAGCAACAAAAATTAGCAACAAAAATTAGCAACAAAAATTAGCAACAAAAATTAGCAACAAATTAAAATTGAATTATAATTTAAATATAATACGTTCTAGTATACTATATTATATTTAACACAATGTCACTAAAGAAGATAGAAAATCCTGATGCGTTTAGAACTAATATTCGTAAGAAGTTATCGTCCTTCTTTTCAGAAGATATGAGTCATGCCTCTAATTTGGAAAAAGGGATTTATAATTGGGCTCTAAAAGAAGCCACTAATAGAAAAGTTGTCAAAAAGTGGGACAATCAGTTCTTTATTCAGATTTATCTTGACCATCTGCGCAGCATATTTTTGAACTTGAGAAATGACAAATTGCCGCAAATGGTTGCCTGTGGCGAAATTAAAGCGCACGAATTGGCGTTTATGACGCACCACGAAATGCTGCCAGAGAAATGGGATGAGCTTATTAAGGCTAAGAGCATTCGTGATAAGAGCAAATTTGAACAAAATATAGAAGCGATGACGGACACGTTTACGTGTCGGAAGTGTAGGTCGAAGAAATGTAGTTATATGCAGCTTCAAACTAGGTCGGCTGACGAAAGTATGACAGTTTATGTGACCTGTTGCGAGTGCGGAAATCGTTGGAAAACTTGTTAAAATAAAATTATGGTCACAAATGTTTATCAACTATTTGACCTTTATCATTGTAAACCCATATTTCATAGTTATATCCCAATTCTTTCGCAGCTAATTGCTTTAAAAATATCGTATGTTTATTAATATGTGCTGTCCAAGTAGATTTCACTTCAATACAACGGTTTTGATTAGGAATAAAAATGTCTACAAAATGTCTTCGTTTTTTTCCATCAATATCAATATACCAAATGGTAGGAACATTTTTACATCCAGTTACAATATCATCTTCACAAACCATTTCTGTTTGTAGTAGATAATCTAAAGCATAATGTTCATAACCCTGTATTTGTAAAATATTTCCAGAAGGCATAATATATTCTTTAAATTTATACATACATTTAATTGATTTTTCAAGAATATCCGGATTTTGACAAACATATTCAACACCATATTTTTCCAAATTAGTTTGTTTAGTTTTCTCTTTAAATTGTTTTGCTTGGGTTACATGTTCAACACCATATTTGTCTAAACAGGTTTGTACTATTTTGGCTTTTATTTCTTCATTCTGAAAACCATATTCGTATCCATATCTTTTCAAATTAGTCTGTTTTACCTTTGCTTTTATTTCATCGCTTTGTAAACCACATTCATATCCATATCTTTTCAAGTTTGTTTGTTTTGTCTTGTCGCGTATTTCTTTACATTGATTTGGATTTTCTACACCATAATTTTTCAAATATGTTACTTTCTTTTTATTTTTAACCTCTTCATTTTGTAATCCGTATTCACATCCATATGTTTCTAAATTAGTTTGTCTTATTTTAGCCTTTACATCTTCATTTTGTAATCCATATTCAACGCCATATCTTTCAAATGTTGTTTTCTTCATTTTATCTCTAAAAAACTCTGATTGCACAGCATGTTCAACGCCATACTTTTCAAGCATAGTCCCTTTTATCCGGTCAGTTTTAAGAAGTTTAGCACACGATAAACAACCATAGTTTTTCTGTTTATGTAGTTTATTTAAACTTTTATCAAAACTATTGTCACATAAAATACACTTGCCTATTATTCTTGTATCTCTGGTTATATATAAATCTTCATAGTTATTTAATAATGTTACACCACCTTCATCACAAATGGACTTTAATAAATTATAATCATATCTAAGTTTTGTTGACATATATTCTTATATATCTATATACTATAATAGCTTAATGAAAAATATTTTTTATTTCAATTTTATAATATATTTTACAGTAAATTAACAAATACAAAAATCGCAACTATTAGCAACAAATTAAGACCAATTTGGCACTGTTTGTGTAACTGAAAAAACTGACTAACTAGCGAATTATTATTATTGTTATTTTTTTCATTAACATTAACAATACTCAATTCACAACTATCTTGGTCACGTTTTACCTTATACTGATTATGTAGCAGTAAATACACGTGGTCAAACTTGGCATCCCATAATTCTTTTATTACGGCATCCGGAAACGCCCTATCAACCTTTCGCAAAAACATCGCATATGGATTCTCTTTAAGTAGGTTTTTAATTATATTAATATTCTGTTCGGTCCCATCTTTAAACAAATACGGACTGGTCGGGCTAGACATTCGCGTCCAATCAGCAACAGAACTGGGCTCATTAATAAACGTATTTGGGTTTGTTAGTTCCTTGAATGTCTGAAGAATAATGGCAAAAATACTCTCATTAGCCAGACCACCTTCATTCACCTGATTATAGACGCCGTTCTTGGCTGCTAAAAATATGAGACATTTATGGATATGACTGCGTGTTAGTGTGAACCAAGGGTCATTTGCGAGCCAAAATTCCTTCTTAAAGAGGCGCAAATTGGCACGACGATGGATTTGAATATTCCAATATGCTGGCTTACATTTCAAAATAGACGCCTGATAATGGTCAAAAAACAGCTTCCTAAATGTCGCAGGTGAAATAATAGGGACGCACGAGTCAGTCAAAAAACAGAACCACATATTTTTTGAGTCATGATTAAATGCGTATGTCATTAATGCCATGTATGCGGGAACAACATTGTAATATGTAGTGCTTTTGACGTCTTTGGGTGGCAGAGAATATGTCTTAATCCAAGGAGATTTGATTAGATTGAAATCTTTGTAATGGAAATAGACATTAATAATATCCTGATTCGGTTTTATCCAATCTATCCAAAGTTGCTCTTTTAACAAAATATGATGATAACTAATAATAAATAATAATGCTGCTTTCATTATTATATATTGAAATATTTATTTAAACTGTTATTTGTTTTTGTTTTTGTTTTTGTTTTTGTTTTTGTTTTTGTTTTTGTTTTTGTTTTTGTTTTTGTTTTTGTTTTTGTTTTTGTTTTTGTTTTTGTTTGTTTGTTTTATTTACATGAATAGTAATGTTTTTATCCAACCTTTTTTATTCTGATTACTATTATTCTGATTACTATTATTCTGATTACTAACTGGATATATTTCTTCTGATAAGTCAACTATTTCATCATCTAAACTTACAGTATAAATGTCATCTGTAGCTATAGCTATAGCTATATCTTCATTCATCATTTGTATAATTTCTTTATCTTTATCTTTATCTTTATCTTTTTCTTTATCTTTTTCTTTATCTTTCTCTTCTTGTATATCTGATTCTTTATCTTTATCTTTCTCTTTATCTTTATCTTCTTGTATATCTGATTCTTTGTAAAAAAAATTACTATTATTAGTTTCTTCTATTATTTCTTCTATTATTTCTTCTATTATAGTTGCTACATTTTCATTTTCAGTTAATTTAATTTTATTAATGTTTTTTTCTATTTTCAAATCTGTTTCTAACTTAGCAACACGTTCATCCAGATTCTTCATTTTTTCAACTAAGTTATCATATTTATTTGTCATATCTTGGATAATCGTGTCTATCTTTTTCATTTTAATATTGTAATTATTTTCTTGAACTATAAATGATGACCATAATCCAAATATTACATATAAACTGCTTCTTGTAATAAAATTAATTATATTACTTATGTTACTCATATTATTGTTATTTATAATAATTATATATTTATCATTATTATAACGCGTTATATATTACATTTACATTTACATTTACATTTACATTTACATTATCTGCTATTTTGCCACAATTCAAACACTTGTTTGTAAAACGGATAACTTTCATTTTTTACACAACTTGTTTCAAAGATTTGCTGTATACTAGGTTCTAAAAACCCATTGTCATATGCTTCATTATAAATTGCGATTCTTACAGATTTGTCAATATTTTTAATATTATTAACATCACCAATTGGGTCACGGCATTCAGGACAACTCAAATAGTTCGCATTTATCGATTGATTAATACAATTAATGTGAAACATATGGTTACATTGTAATCTACCACAACTAACAAAAGCATCTCCTAATTCGGGATAAAATAGTGGAGACAAGCATAATGCACATGGCTTGTTTATAAATTCGGGTTTATTGTATTTATACAATAAGAATGGTGTTTCATTATTCATTTTATTACAAAGACAAAGACAAAGACAAAGACAAAGACTAAGACTATGATATTATATTTTAAAAACTAACAGCAAAATTTTATTTCAATTTTATCTATGTGTAATAAATTATCATTATATTGATTTCGTCTTAAAAACATTATATAACGTCTTTTGAAAAACAAATATACAATATATAAAATACTTAATCCTACAATTATTGAAACACAACTAACAAAAATAATTAATGATGAACTATTATAGTTTTCTTTACCAGAGTTTTTAGAGCTAGTTGTAGGTTTTAGTGTAACGGAAACAGAAGGCACAAGTGTAACTGTAGGTGTAGGTGAAACCAAAAAAGACGAATTTGTATTATTTATTTGAATAATTGGATTAAAAATATATATTGATGATAATGACGCAGAAGCAGTGGCGGTTGAATTCATTTGTAGCGATATTGTTACTAAATTGTGTGTAAATATGCCACTAGTTACGGCAGTTGTCATGCTAGTAGACAATGTTGTAAATAGTGACTGTGGATTGCTTAAAAAGACACTATATTTTCCCTGAAGTATAATATTAGTCTCTGTAGTAACTATTAAGTTATAAGACAACAATTTAGGTTTGATAATATTTTTATTTATTTTGTTAGGTTTAGAAACAGATGAACTAACAAATGTAACAAAATCAGAACTAATATTCATTGTTAGTGCTTGAGCCAAAATAATACTCTTTTGAGCTAATAAATCTAAGTATTCAGACTGAACATTGGATAAACTAAGGTCTGTTGTAAATGAAATAGATGATTTTTCTTTTTCTTTTTCTTTTTCTTTTATACTTGGTTTTACAGAAGGTTCTAAACTAGGTTCTAATGTTGGTTTTACAGAAGGTTCTAATATATTATGTATTGTTGGTGCTATTGTTGGTGCTATTGTTGGTGCTATTGTTGGTGCTATTGTTGGTGCTATTGTTGGTGCTATTGTTGGTGCTATTGTTCTCAAAATAATTACAGAATCAGAATAAATAGCAGCTGATTTTGGTTGGCTATAAGATTTTGGAATCATAGTTAAAATTTTTGTTGAATATTTACTATTACTATTACTATTACTAATTGAATAAATAGTAGTTGATTTTGTTTGGCTATAAAAATCTATAATAGATAAATAATTGTTACATGTAAAATGTTTACTATGTGATAAAAACGGATGTGATAAAAACGGATGTGATAAAAACGGATGTGATAAAAACGGATGTGATAAAAACGGATGTGATAAAAAAAAGTCTGAATATACCTTGTTATTATTATTACTTATTGAATATGAATTATGATTATGTGATAAAAACGGATGTGATAAAAACGGATGTGATAAAAACGGATGTGAAATAAAAAAGTCTGAATATACCTTGTTACTGTTACTGTTACTGTTACTGTTACTGTTACTGTTACTGTTACTTATTGTATCCAAATTATATGAAAAAAAACGGTTTGATAAAATATATCCACTACATTCATACAATAATAAAACATATAATAATATATTTGTTATAAGAAACATCTTATATATAATTATATATTTATCTTTATTACAATTCACGCTTCTCTTCTATAATGTTAAATTTTCTAGAAAGCAATATTCTCCAAATCATTTATTTTCCAATATTCACTACCACCATTTGGCATTGGTCTGCGAATAATAAATGGTATTCTGCCTTGCTTTAGTTCCAATTCAGCTATTAAATAACCGTCAATCATATACTCAGGCACCTTAATAAATGGTGTCGCACCACTTTCTATTTGCTTAGCACGTTGCCCTAAAATGCGAGCACGTTCATATTTTGTCAGATAAGGAATCGTTTTATGTAGGTCATCAATAATAATATAATTTTTATCTCTTATAACCTTTGTCATTGCTAAAATCTCGTCATAATTTTGTAGAGCACATTCAGGGTGATTATTTACAATGTAATTATCATTAATTTCTTTGTCAAATTTCTTCAAATACGTTTCACCGTCACCATCCTCGTCTTCATCATCTGATAAATTTTCAATAAATGGCTTAGAAGATACAGTTTTTTTTAGAATTTTCTTAGCCCCCTTCTTTTTTGTTACATGTCTGTCTTCATCGCCTTCAATATCTGAATCATTATCAGCACTCTCAGGGTCTTCAACATCGTCATCTATACCTTTGCCCTCACCATCATCCAAATCAACTTCTTCTTCTAAATCATCATCTTCTTCTATGTCAGCATCTTCTTCTAAGTTAGCTTCTTCTTCTTCTTCTTCTAAATTGTTTTCATTATTATTTTCATCATCTGAAGTAACTACTGATTCATTATCATCAGTATCGTCATCACTATCGTGAGGAAAATTGCCATTTTCTTTGTCATTGTCATTATCAAAGTAACTCATTTCTTTCTTTCTATTATAACTACATATTCTTTTAATTTATATTTTTCAATTTTATTATATCAAATAAATCAAATAAATCAAATAAATCAAATAAATCAAATAAATCAAATAAATCAAATAAATCAAATAAAAAACATTAACCAGTTATAAACTACAGTATAAACTACAGTATAAACTACAGTATAAACTACAGTATAATTTATTTATTATCCTCAGTCTTCCAAACGGTGTCACAAGTAGAGCACAAATACACATATTTCATATTAATATCATCATATCGAATATAAATAATTTCCCGTTCCGAATCCTTAGTATTCGTCTCACAATCGCCATTTGGACACAATATGTTGTTTATACGCGGCAATGTAGGATCCATCTTTGTGTATTTGTTAATTATATGACTAAATTCTTGCTCCGACTTTTTCAATTGGACCTTTGAAACGGTTACATTATCAACTGATATATTTGTATCTTGGTGTCCGCAATTGCGGCAATAATAAACCAATGTATTTGCCTGGTTAGGATCAATACTGATGTAGTACATATTTTGACATTTAGAACAGAAGTGCATTTTATATTATAGATATAATGTATTTATATAATTATTTAATTATTTAATTATTTCAATTTTATTGTATTATTTCATTGTATTATTTCATTGTATTATTTCATTGTATTATTTCATTGTATTATTTCACTTCAAAGAATCCTTAACTGTCACCAATTTATCTTTCAATAATTCGTAATCAACTTGTGTTGTCATTTGATAAATATATACGCAGCAAATTTCCTTTAATTCGGACTTCTTTTCAACAATATCTAGAAGTTTATCATAATTTTTAAAGAATAATTCTTTCATAGACGGGTAAAAATGGATAAATTGTGCCGGGATTCGGTTCACAGATTTATCTATAAGCCCGCAAATAGCAAAATCAATATTCGTAAACTCAATACTCTTCTGATAAGAGACATAATCTTTACTAGCAATGGTTTGTCCAGGCTCATTAAGCAACGGACTATCATTTAATAAGGAACACAATGTTAGCAATATGCTATTAATAGTCTGACATGCTGACCATTTATCGCCACTCCATGTATTCAAAATGGAAACACATACTTTGCCACATTTGTATAAATTGGGATTAAACCGCGTAAGACCATTATTTGTCATATATGTCACTTTTGGCGGCGAAAATGGGTAATCTGTTGGAAAATTAAATTCGAAGAAATAATAACCGCCAAAATAAGGCGTGTCTTCGGGTCCAACAATCATGGCATAGCCTTTCATTATATCGGAATCATCGTGTGTGTAATAGATGCCATTGTCTGTTAATGGATTCTTATATATGTATTTTACATCGGATAATAGTCTGTGAATTGTCTCTCTTGATACAACTTTAGGTTCAGTTACAGTCGTGTTTATATTATTATTATTATTATTATTATTATCGCTCATTTATTTGAGTTGTGTCTATTAGATTATAGTAAATTGTATTTAAATCAGTTTTTAAATGTGTTAAAAATTAAAATAATAAACATAAAATAATAAAGAGAATTAAGAAATATTTATTATATTTTATTATATTTTATTATAATATAAAATGTCAACTTACACATTCAATAATGTTAACTACGCATACACAGTAGGAACTGGTGTTGCTTCAGTAACAACATCTGTTTCTGCTTCAGGTCATGTAACAATTCTTTCTAGTTTTGTTGTAAATTCAGTAACATACAATGTTACAAGTATTGGCGAGGGGGCGTTTTGGGGTTCTCCTTTAACAAGTGTTAATATTCCTAGTTCTGTTACAACTATTGGACCTACCGCATTCATATTAACGGGTTTAACAAGTATTACTATTCCTAGTTCTATTACAAGCATTGGAAATGCTGCTTTTACTCAGTGTCCTAATTTAACTAATATTATTATAAATGCTTTTATACCTAATTTAGCTGATCAGGCATTTAATGGATTAAATAATGATAATATGTCAATTACATTTGATTACGCAGGAGCAATTCCGTATAATGGTTTTAACAAAAGTAAATTAGCAAACCTTATTATTGGACCAAATATTACAAGTATTGGAGATCAGGCGTTTTATGGTTGTGCACTTTTACAAAATTTTACTATTCCTAGTTCAGTAACAAGTATTGGCGGTACTGCTTTTTTGGGTTGTTCTAGTTTAACAAGTATCAATATTCCAAGTTCTGTTACATCCATGACCAACAATGCGTTCCTAAATTGTATTGGTTTAACTAGCATAATACTAAACAGGTCTTATACAAATTTGAGCGTTTTATTTTCGGTACAAGCACAGTTTATATCGACAACAGCAAAACGACATATAACATTTGATTATGTTGGAGAAGTTCCAGCCGGATTTAGTAATGTTAGTTATATAAACAGTGTTACAATTACTAATAAAATTACAAGTATTGGGGAATGGTCTTTTTACGAGTGTCCTAGTTTAACAAGTGTTAGTATTGGTAATTCAGTTACATCTATTGGCGCAACTGCGTTCCAAAATTGTACTGCGTTGACAACTATTACTATTCCTAGTTCAGTAACAAGTATTGGTAACTCTACATTTTCTGGTTGTACAAATTTGTTGTCTGTTATTTTTAATGGTAGTATACCAACAATTGGTACAAATACCTTTACTATACCAGGTGACACAGCTTATTACTATTTAGGAGCATCTAATTTGTCTAGATTATCTATGTTTACATCCACACAAAAAATACCTCTGGCACCTACAATTACAAGTGTTAATGGGTTAACAATTAATTTCACACAAACACCAGCTGACTCATCAATTACAAACTATCATTATAGTATAGATGGAACTACATATACTGCTTTAAGTCCTGCGCAAACTACAAGTCCTTTGACTATTCCTAGCACTGGACTTAATTTTTTATCAACATACACATATTCAATTAAAGCATTTAGTGGTATTACTAGTGACGCATCTAACGCAATTACAAGTAAAATAATTACAGTTATTCCTTGTTTTAAAGATGACACAAAAATTCTTACAGATAAAGGATATGTTGAAATTAAAGATTTGAGAAGGGAGGATTTGGTTGAAACATTTACACATGGTTTGAAACCAATTACAGTAATTGCTAAAAAGAATGTAGACCATCAAGCTACTGTAGAGAGAAATCCGGACCAATTATATAAATATACTAACTCTACACACAATGAAATTTTTGAAGATCTGGTAATTACTGGAAGACATGCTATTCTAGTTGATGATTTTATAACAGATGAACAAAGAGACAGGGTTTCAAAGTTCTATAATGGATTCGCAAAAACTGATAATAAATTTTTGTTACCGTGTTGTTTAGATGACAACGCCACGGTTTATGAAACAGTAGGACAATACACAGTTTATCACTTGGCTTTACAGAATGATGATGAAACTATGAATTATGGAATTTATGCTAATGGTCTATTAGCTGAAACTGCTTCAGAATGCTACCTGAAAAATCGTTCTAAAATGGAACTTATTGAATAAAAAAACTAATGTAAAAATGTGTACAAATACAAAATACAAAATACAAAATACAAAATACAAAATACAAAATACAAAATACAAAATACAAAATACAAAATACAAAATACAAAATACAAAATACAAAATACAAAATA
>Ga0114969_10001206_pt1 | contig 22031 bp, 18 predicted proteins | sample M_130807_MF_Meta_FD_87316 | JGI IMG/M metagenome (GOLD analysis project Ga0114969, IMG submission 87316) | Freshwater microbial communities from Lake Montjoie, Canada to study carbon cycling - M_130807_MF_MetaG | ecosystem: Environmental > Aquatic > Freshwater > Lake | place: Lake Montjoie...
CCAGGGCGACCCGTGGGACGCGCAGAAGGACATGGCGCTCGCCGGGCTTGGCGCACTCGTCGCGGCACTCGTCGAACGCGTCGTCGATCCACCCGGGCACGGTCGGCGGAGCGCGACCTGAGGCCCGACGCCACCACCGAGGAGGTCGTGCGCGCGCTCGCCGACCCGGGCTTCCACGCCGACCGTCCGCGGTCGGTCGTCCACCTCCAGACGCACCTCTCGCACGTATTCGTTGCCGACCGATTCACCTACAAGATGAAGAAGCCCGTCCGGTTCTCGTTCGCGGACTTCTCGGACGTGGAACGGCGTCGCCTGGCCTGCGCAGAGGAGGTCCGACTCAACCGACGGCTATGCCCCACCGTCTACCTGGGCACGGCGGCGATCGTGCGCGACGCACGCGGGAGATTGCAGCTCGACGTCGGCCTCGGCTCCGACGCAGGAGTCGATCCGGCCCGCGAACTCGTCGAGCCGCTCGTCCGGATGCGCACGCTCCCCACGGCGGGGATGGGCCATCACGCCCTGGCGTCGGGACGCCTCGATCGACGGCGCCTCCTGGACTTCGCCCGCGTGCTCGCCGCCTTCCACTCGAGCCTCCACCCCGAACCCGTGGACTCGCCGGGAGCGGGCCCCGACGCGCTCGTACGCCGCTGGCAGGCGGTGCTCGACGATGCCCGAACACTCGTGGGCAGTACCCTCGACGAGGCTCGGCGGGCGGTGCTCTCCGATTTCGGCCCGCGCTTCGTCGCACGCCACGCCGCCCTGGTCCGAGGTCGCGCGGCGCGCGGCCGGGTGCGCGAGGGACACGGCGACCTCCACCTGGGCAACCTCTGCCTGGTCTCACCGGCATTGCCGGAGATCGACGGCGCCCCGTCCGTGCCGGAGGGACTCGTCGCCTTCGACTGCATCGAATTCTCCCGCGACCTGCGCACCGGCGACGTGGCGGCGGAGGTCGCCTTCCTCGCGATGGATCTGGAAGCCGACGGCTTCGCGGCGGACGCGGCCGCCTTCATCGATGCCTACGCGGACGCGTCGGGCGACACCGACCTGGCGCGCCTCCTGCCATTCTTCGTCGCCTTTCGGTCGCTCGTGCGCGGCATGGTCCTCGGACTCGAGACCCTCGACGACGCGATCGAGACCGAGGAGAGAACTCGCGCCGCCGGGCGCTCGCGTGCCCACTTCGCCCTCGCGGCACGAGCCGCCTGGCGCTCGCCCGGAACGCTGATCCTCGTCTGTTGCGGCCTGTCCGGATCGGGCAAGAGCACGGTCGCCGCTGCACTCGCCGACGCGAGCGGCTTCGAGATCGTGTCGAGCGACGAGTTGCGCAAGCGCCGCGCCGGGCTCGACCCGAATGCGGCCGTGCCCGTCGACGCCCGCTCGACGCTGTACGCCCCGGACGCGAGGCGGGTGACCTACGCGGCGCTCGCGGCCGCGGCCGCGGCCATCGTCGGCGCCGGTCGCTCGGCGATCTTGGACGCGACCTTCAACCGCGCTGACGACCGCGCCCTGCTCGCCGCCGTCGCCCGCGAACGCGGGGTGCCCCTGCTGTTCGTCGAGTGCCGACTCGACGACGAGCGGGCGGTGGCACGGATCGAGGAACGCGCACGCCGCCCTGCCCCGGGCGCGCGATCCGACGCGGACGCCGCCGTGCGCCGGGCTCAGGCGAGCGAGCACGAGGCCCTCCGGGCCGACGAGCCCCGCATCGTGATCGACACCACGGGCACCGTCGAGGCGACCGGGCTACGCGCGGTCGAGGCCGCCTGGCGCTGGTGCCGCGACTTCACCCCGGGCGAGTGAAGGGCCATTCGGGGGAGGGGGGGGGCCGCCCGGCGGGCGCTCAGAGGCGGGCGGCAAGCTCCCCGCCCATGCGGTGCGCGATCGCCATGAGCGTGAGCATCGGGTTCACCGAGGGACTCCGCGGCAGGATCCCGGTGTCGGCGATGTAGAGATTGTCGAAGTCGTGGCAGCGGCCGTCCTCGCCGACCACGCCGCGGCGCGGGTCGCCGTGCATGCGGGTCGTGCTGAAGACGTGGTTGCCGCTGCAGGTGAGGTCGGTCGGACGGTAGTCGTGCGTGCGCAGCACCTCGGCCTCGGCGGCCGAGTGCATCTCGTCCGGCAGGCCGTGGACGCCAGGCAGGATCGACGTGGCTCCGGCCGCGAAGAACACCTGTGCCATCGCCCACATCGCCTTGCCGAGAATCTTCAGGTCCTCGTGGTGGAGCGTCCAGTGCAGGACCGGGTCGAGACCGCTGCGCCGCGCGCGAACGGTACCGAGGGAGCGGTTGCAGGAGGAGATCGAGTCGAAGACGGCGCAAAAGGGGATGCGTGCCAGGTTCGCCTTGTAGTCGAGCCCGAAGCCGGGCAGTCGTACCGCGAAGACGCCGGGAGGCGCCCACAGGGTCTCCATCTTGAAACCCTCGGGGACGAAGTGGAGCGACTGGTAGCCCTGGGTCGCGCCGAACTGCGGCTCGGTCCTGTCGGGAAAGATGCCGAGGATCGCCACGCCGGGGTGGAACTGCAGGTTGCGGCCCACCTGCCCGGACGCATCGGCGAGAGCGCCGCTGCGCTGCAGCAGTACCGGCGTCGCCATGCATCCCGCCGCGAGCACCACGACCTTCGCATCGACGCGGAAGCGGTGCGTCACCTCGCCGGTGAACGGGCGCACGATCACCCCCTCGACACCGGTCGCGCGCCGGCGCCCCCAGATGAGGAGGCGCTCGACGCGGGCCGAGGTCAGCACTCGCGCGCCCGCATGGATCGCGGACGGAACATAGGAGATGTCGGTGGACTGCTTGGCGCGTGCGCGGCACCCGGTGAAGCACTCGCCGCTGCCGCGGCAGCCGACGACGCTGCGGGCGATCGGCTCGCTCGACCAGCCGAGCGCTCGACAGCCTTCGCGGAAGAGAAGATTGCGCGGCCCCTGCACCTCGTCGGGCGTCGGCGCGATGCCGAGGAAATCCTCGACGGCCTGGTAGTGCGGGTCCAGGTCGGCGCGTCCGGTCCGCCCGAGCTCGTAGTTCTCGGCCCAGGCGGCAAGCGTCGACTCGGGCGATCGCACGCAAATCGCCGAATTGACCAGCGAACCGCCACCGAGCGCGTTGGCCTGCATGGTCGGCATGACGAAGCCTCGCGTCGCGCGCAGGCCCCCTTCGCGCATCGTGCGAGCCATCGAGATCGCACCGTCGACGACGAAGTCCTCCGGCGTGAACGGCGGGCCCTCCTCGATCAGCACGACGTCCTTGCCCGCGGTCGCAAGCCGATGCGCCACCACCGCACCGCCCGGCCCCGAGCCGACCACCACGGCGTCGCAGGAGTCGAAGACGTCGCCGGTGTAGTCGGCGAACACCCGCACCGACCCGCTCACCGAATCGCCCCCGCAGCAGGCTCGTCGAAACGATGCGCGGCTACCGGGGCGGCGATCGGCGCCACCGGTCCCGGCGGCGTGACGTCCTCGCGCCGATAGCGCACCGCGCTCGATGGCTCGCCGACGCGCCCCCAGAGGAGATCGGCCTCGCAAACACGGCGCTCGATCTCGGGCGGAGCGAGTCCGAGCAAGCGCAGCACCCCGGGATCGCCGAGGTAGCCCATCGTCAGGATCGCGCGCAGGCTCGTGAAGACGAGCCGGCGCGGAAAGAGCGCGCTTCGGCGCCACCCATCGAGCACCTCGACCCGCTGCGCGCGGGAAAGGCCGGAGAAGCGACGCCGCCCCCCGGGCCCACCCGCCGGAAACACCAGGGTGGCGTGCTCGACCAGCACGAAGAGCAACCGCATGAGTATGCGGGTCGACGGCTGCTGGGCCGCGACGAAGCGATCGACGTGCCCGGCCACTTCGGCCTGCTCGCTCGACGGCGGAATTGCGCCGCCCCCGGGAAAGGTCGCGTCGGCCGCAGCCGCGACCGTCGCCCATTCCCTGGCCGTGAGGCAGCGCGGTGCCGGTACCGGCCGTGGGTAGCCGGCGAGGAATCGGCGCAGGAACCAGCCCGCGGCCAGTGCAAGGAAAAGGATAAGAGCGCGACCCACGGCCCCCCCACCATAGCGATCCGTCGATTCCTTCCAAGAGCGGGGGCGGGGGTGGGATTCCCATGGATGAAACGCCGGTCGGTCGGCGCATTCGCCCGCCCGGGAACAGAACCACGCGAGGGCCCTCCAAAAAGGCGCAGGCGTCGCGGGGGACAGGCATCCGATTTGCTTCGAGTTCGAGCGGAAGAGCGCACCCGATGAGGCGCGCCGCGGAGGGAGACGTCACCATGATGGGCGCGATGGCGATGCGAGAGGACGAAACCGGCCACCGATTGATTTCGAGCGTCATCGATCCGCCACCGGGCATGTGGACCGCGGCGCTCCGCTTGGCCGCGCAGGAACAGGCCCCGCTCGTCCGTGTCCTCGCCTTTCGCGACCCGGCTTCGCGAGCGGTCACCTACCTGGTCTACGACGAGGCGACCCGGATCGGCGTGGTCATCGATCCGGTGGCGACGAGTTCGGGTGCACCCTGCGAGCCGCTGGTCGAGGCGATCGACAGCCTCGCGATCGACCTGCAGTTCGCTCTCGAAACCCACCTGCACGACGAACACCGCAGCGCGGCCCCCTACTTCGCACGCCGCCACGGTGCCCAGGTGGTCGCGGGGGCGCGCTGCCCGATCCGGGAGCAGGCGCTCGGGTCGGAGGGTGCCACGCCATCGGACGAGTCCGAGGCGGCTTTCGACCTGCTCCTCGAGGACGGCGACGTGCTCGCGGCGGGTCCGCTCCGGATCGAGGTTCTGGCGACTCCCGGGCATACCCCCGCCTGCACGAGCTACCGCATCGGCGAGCAGGTCTTCGTCGGCGACCTGCTCTCGTTTCCGGGCGACCGCCCACCCGCCTGCGGTCATGTTCACGGAACTCGCCAGGACCTGCGTCGCTCGCTCGCCCGACTGCTCGGGTTGGACCACAGGGTTCGGTTCCTCCCCGGCCATGACCAACGCACGCGCCACACCGACCGGACGCGGAGCGCACTCGGTCACGCGGATCTTCTGCGGTTGATCGATCGGTTCGCAGCCACAGTCTAAGCGGCCACCCCTGCGCGAACGTACCCGGCCGCCGAAGGTTTCCGTCAGGCCCACGGGCGATCGCACGATTCGCGTGTTATTCTCCCCCGCGCGGTCGACGGCTTCATCGGGCGTCGGTCCGCGCCGCTGGCCCACTGGCAAGCCCGGTCGCGCAGCCGATCGATACCCAGTGGCCCGCACCAGGGAGGGGGTGTCCGCGTGGCGCGTCGAGACGGAAAGGCGAAACCCGTCGCCAAGAAGGCGGTGCGAACGGCCGGGACCGCGCGTGCAGCGCGCGATCCCAAGCGCCCGGTAAAACCGTCCAAACCCTTGAAAAAACAGCTGAAACCGGGGAGGTCGAAGGCGCGGGCCGGGGCTTCGCAGGTCGCTCCGGTCAAGCAGTCGCCCACCCGGAGCGCAGCGGCCGCCGCCACGCGGCCCAAGGCAAGCCGGGTTCTGAAGCCGGTCGCAACGGCTCGGAAGCCCGCCAAGGTCCCAATCCCTGCGAAGGTCGCCAAGGCAGCGACACCGCCCAAGACCAAGCCGGCCGGCAAGGCGGCGCCCGTCGCACGATCGACACCGGCACCTGCCAAGGTCGCGCGCGGCAAGACCTCCACGACAGCGAAGCCGAGGCCCCCGCAACTCGCGGCAACGCCCGCGAAGCCCGGCGCCATCAAGGTCCCGCAGCAAGTCCCGGCAGAAACGGCCGCCAAGGCAGCGCAGGCGTCGAGCCCACCCCAAACGAAACCGGCGGCCAAATCGGCCACTCCGCGCCGCAAGCCGGCGGGCGTTGGACTCACCCCGCAGGAGGCCTGGAACAGGGCCATGCGGAATTCGTCCGGCCCCCCGATCCCCTACGCGATGTCGCGGGAGTTCGAGACGAGCCAGAGGATCAAGCACCCCACCTTCGGCGATGGGGTAGTGGTACGGATTTCCAGCCGAACCGTTTTCGAGGCCGTCTTCCCCGACGGCCCACGAAAGCTCCTGATGTCGAGCTGAAAGGGAGGGGCGGGATTCGGAGGAGCCGTCAGTTCGACGACTCCTCCGAATCCTCGCCCTTAGTCAGCACGACGCGATCCTCGAGCCCGAGGGCCTCGAGATCGCTTGCGTCCGCATCGAGCGCACCGGACTCGAGCGAACCCTTCTGCCCTCGCTGGGTGATCAGTCGATCGCGCTTCTCCTGCTTCTTCTGCTGGCGCAGGAGTTCCTTCTGTCGCTTAAGGAAGGCATTGTTCGATCGCTTCACGAAACTCCCCGCCGATTCGGCCGGACGTCAATCAGAAACGGCTTCCGCGCCGGCGGGCGGCACCGCCACCGCCAGCGTATCCGCCGCCACCGCCACCACCGCCGCCGCCGCCGCCGCCGTAGCCGCCACCACCGCCACCGCCGTAGCCGCCACCACCGCCGCCGCCGCCGGGACGGCGCGGACGATCCTCGCGCGGACGGGCCTCGTTCACGGTGAGCGCACGACCGCCGCTATCCTGGCCGTTCAATCCCTCGATCGCCGCCTGGGCCTCGGCGTCGTTCGACATCTCGACGAAGCCGAAGCCGCGGCTGCGGCCGGTCTCGCGGTCGGTCACGATCGCGACGCTCTCCACGGTGCCGAACGGCGAGAAGATGTCGCTCAATCCGTTCTCGTCGACGCCGTAGCTCAGATTCCCCACGTATAGCTTCTTGCCCATGACAATGACCCGATACCCTGCCCGAGGCCGTCCCCGGGCACACGACCCGCCTTTTACTTTCCGGGTCTGGACGAAAGGGGCCTCGCGGCCCAATTTGGAGGGAAGACGATCGAGACAGGGAGGCAGGGCCATCCTGAAAACCCGCGCAATCGACGAACCGACCTTTCGCCGGTCTAACACGGTGCCAGAGACCGATCCAGCCGAATCCGACGCGGCGGCAAGTTCTCCCCCGAGCCTCAAAACGTCTGGCCCGACTCCGGAAAAACCGCTACACGATCGCCCTCGGGGAGGCATGAGGATGAAGTCGACCGCGCTCGAGCGATCGAGGGCCGCGAAGTGGGGATGGACGGCGCTTCTCGCTGCTGTCCTAGGGGGGCAGACGAGGGTGGCGGCCGCCGGGCCGGAGCTGCAACTCGACCCTCAGGCGCTCCGGGAGACCATCCGGATCACGGTGGATGGATTTTCCTATCCGGTGCTCGCCCCCCCCTACCGTCGCCCGATCATCCGCCCGCACGCGGGGGGCAGTTCGGTCGATAGGGGTGTTTCGATCGAAGAGCCGGAGGCCTCTTCCGGCTTCTGCGCACTCGACCCGGACGAGGCCTGCGTCGGCGGATCCGGCCTGCGCCGCCTGCTGCGCTTCGACGTACTGGTCCACAACCGCGGCGACGCCGACATGGTCCTGGGCAATCCCTACGCTCATCCCGATCTCTACATGTTCAGCAAGTGCCACGGTCACTATCACTTCAAAGACGCTTCGACCTACGAACTCCTCGATGCCGACGGCACGGTGGTGGTGACCGGACGCAAGCAGGGCTTCTGCATGATGGACAGCGTGCCCTCGGAACCCGGCACGACGCCGGTCAAGCGCTACGACTGCAACTACCAGGGCATCTCGAAGGGCATGGCCGACCTCTACGACGCGAACCTCGACTGCCAGTGGATCGACATCACCGACGTGCCGCCGGGCCGCTATGCGCTGCGCGTGGTCTGGGACCCGCTGGAGCAGCTCGCCGACGGATCGCGCGACGACAACGAAGTCGTCACGCCCGTGGTCATCCCGCCACCCGGGGATGCCCCGCCGCGCGTGCTCTCGATCGTCGCGCCGCAGCCCGGCCAGCGGCTCTCGCCGGGCCTGCCGACGCGGATCTCCTGGACCGCGAGCGACGACGTCGGTCTCGGAAGCGAGGAGGTCTGGCTCTCGCTCGACGGCGGCGCGACGTGGAAGCAGCTCGTGGGCGACGTCCCGCCGAGCCGGTCGTACTGGAACTGGAACGTGCCGACCGACATCTCGAGCGACGACGCCCGCATCCGCGTCGTAGCGCGCGACAAGTCGGCGCAGCGCGGGGAACTCGCGAGCGGGCGCTTCTCGATCCAGCGCATGCCCTCGCCGCTGCGGCGTGTCCCCGGCTGAGACCGGGCTCGGGACCGCCGGTCAGCCCTCGGGCGCACGCGTGAGGTGGAAGCGCAGGTCCCCCACGAGTTCGATCCGCACCTCGCGATCCTCGAATTCCCAGGCCGCTCCCCTGCGACGGAACCGGTCGCGGTAGCCACCGGCCACGATGGCCTGCAGGGGAAACCCGGGGCGAGCCTGGAAGACCGTGAAATAGGATCGGGCCGAGGCCGAGTCGCGGTCCGCGGCGACGTCGACGACCAGGTTGGTGGTGACGTGGCGCGTCGATGGCCGACCGTCCTCGTAGGTCAGGACGGTGCCGCGGTAGACTTCGAGGACTTCGCGGCTACCGCGACGGACCTCCGGTCGCCGGTCCGATCGGAACGTCGCGCGCGCGAACAAGTCGGCCACGCCCTCGAAGTCGCCGGCGTCGAGTCGCTCCGCGTAAAGGTGGATCAACCGGGCGATCGCCTCGAGGTCGGACTCCATGGCGCCATGGGACTAGCCGCGGAATCCATCTCCCGTCCAGTCGAGCGGACATCCGCGCGGCGCTGCGCGCCGTGCATTCCTTGACAGTCCCGCCCGGCGGTGATTTTTCGGGCCAGAGGGGCCCCGGCGGTCCGCGCCACGGGCGCGATGCGGCCAGGGCCGACCGGATCGTGGATCCCCGACGAGGAACCCTGCCCCCGACTTCCGATCGGCTCGCGGCCACGGAGGAGGAACGGCCGACGACGTCGGCGGGGCGCGACCGGCCGCTGCGCATCCTCCACGTCGTCCAGGGCTACACGCCGGCCGTGGGCGGCACCGAGCGGGTCGTCCAACGCCTCTCCGAGGAACTGGTGCGAGGGCACGGCGACGAGGTCACCGTGTTCACCACCGACGCCTACAGTGCCGAGGCCTTCCCGCGCCCCTCGCTGCCCCGCATGCCGTCGGGCTGGGAGACGCGCAACGGTGTCCGGGTACGTCGCTTCGCCGTGTGGCGCATGCCGGGTGCGCTCCTGAACGTCGCGCAGAACGCCGCCTTCCGCTGGCAACTGCCCTACAACGAACACCTGCGAACCTGGTACGGCGGGCCGATCATCCCGCGGCTCGCCGGAGCAGTGCGGAGATTCCCCGCGGACGTCGTCGCCGCGTCGTCGTTTCCGCTCCTCCACATGTACGACGCGCTGCGCGGCGCCCATCGCTCGGGCAAGCCCTGCGTGCTGATCGGCGGCCTCCACCCGGGCGACCGCTGGGGCTTCGAGCGGCCGCGCATCCACCGCGCGATCGCCGAGTGCGAGCGCTACGTCGCCTACACCGCGTTCGAGGCGTCGCGCGTCGTCGAGCGCGGCGCCGCCCCGGACGACGTCGACGTGATCGGGCTCGGCGTCGATGCCGAGCCGTTTCTCGCGGTCGACCCCGCCGATGCGAAGCGACGGCTCGGGCTGCTCGGCGGTCGCGTGATCGGGTTCGTCGGACAACTCGGCGTCCACAAGGGAGTCGATACGCTGCTCGAGGCGATGCCGGCGATCTGGGAGCGCTGCCCCGACGTGCGCCTGGTGATCGCCGGCGCACACACGGTTTTCGCGGCGCAAGTCGAAGCGCGCATCGCGTCCTACCCGCCGGAACTGCGCCCCCGGGTGCGGCTGATGCAGGACTTCACGGAGGCGGAAAAGCCGACGTTGTTCGCAGCCCTCGACGTCTTCGCGTTGCCGTCGGCCTTCGAGTCCTTCGGGATCAGTTACCTGGAGGCTTGGGCGGCGGGCAAGCCGGTGATCGGCTGCGACATCGGAGCGGTTGCCTGCGTCGTCGACCGCGACCGCGACGGTCTTCTGGTTCCCTATCGCTCGCCCGGGAAGCTCGCCGAGGCCGCCCTGCAGCTGCTCGAACACCCCGAGCAAGCGCGGGCGATGGGCGCCGCCGGTCGGCGCAAGGTGCTGCGCGAGCACGGCTGGGCCCGCGTCGCCGCCCGTTTTCGCGAAACCTACCTGCGGGCGATGCGCGGCCCCGACGGCGATCCACGGACGGAGGCCCGGTGGCGCTCCTGATCGTCGGCGGGATCGCGCTCGCGATCTCACTGCTGCTGGCGTGCGCGCAGCCGCGAGACGAAGCCCGATGTGCCTGCTTCGATCCGCTCGAGGCCGGCTTCTGGACGGGCATCGGCGGAATCCTCGTCGTGTCGTGGTTCGCGGTCGCGCTCGGGACCGCGGGCGCATTCTCGCCGTCCACCGTGGGCGCCGGCTGCCTGGCGACGGCCGGGATGATCGCGTGGACGCTGCGCGGCCGGCCGCGCCCGGCGCTGCGCGCCGGCGATCGCTGGGATCGCGGCGCCCTTCTTCTGCTGCTCGCCTGCGCCGGCGCGTGGCTCCGTCCGCACGAGTACGTCCTCGGGGGCGCGGACGCCGGGACCTACGTGAACGTGGCCGCAAACCTCGCGCGGACCGGCCGCCTCGTCGTACGCGACGAGTGGGTCGACCTCGCGAGCCGCCACGCGTGGACGTCGTTGCGCGGGCAGCCCGTGGAGCAGCGCCCGCGACGCATCCAATTCGTCGGCTGGTACGTCGACGACACCGATGCCTCGCGGGTGTTGCCGCAGTTCCTCCCACTGCACCCAGCACTTCTCGCGGTCGCGATCGGCGCCGGGGGGCTTCGCGCCGGACTCCACGTCGTTCCGCTGCTCTCGGTTCTCGGAGTCTGCGGCACGTACCTGCTCGCGCGCCGCCTGTTCGGCGGTCCGACCGGCCTCGCGGCGGTCGCGATCCTCGCCGCGACCCCGCTCATGGGCTTCTTCTCCCGCTATCCCACGGCCGAACCGCTGAGCCTCGCACTCGCGATGGCCGGACTGCTCGGGTACCTCCGCCTGCGCGACGGCGCCGCCCGCCCGGTCCTCGTCGGAGCGCTCGCAGGTGGCGCACTCGGCGCGAGCGCGCTCGCGCGGATCGACGTGCTCCCGATGCTCCTGCTGGTCGTCGCAGGCCTCGTCGTCGAGTGGAGATGCGGGCGGTGGACGCGCGGCTGGACAGCCTTCGCCGCAGCACTCGGCACGCTGTCCATGCATGCGGCCCTGCACATCTGGCTGCTCGCCTGGCCCTATGCGTGGAACGTCTTCGAAGGGCCGGTGCGGGCCCTGCTCGCCAACCGCTTCGCGCGGCCGGCGGCGCTCGCGCTGCTCCTTGCTGCGGGCGGGCTCGCGAGCCTGCGCCTGCTGCACTCCGGGCGTCGCGACGACCGAGCAACGTCGAAGGACCACCTCGTCGCGGCGCTTCTCCCCGGCAGCACACCGCGCGCGGCGGCGGCGGCGGCGATCGTGCTCGCGAGCCTCTGGGCCTGGTTCCTGCGGCCGCAGCAGGTGCCCGAGTGGTCGCTCACCTGGCCCTCCGGGGCTTGGTTTCCGCTTCTCGACGCACAGACCTGGCCGCGTCTCGGCTGGTACCTGACGCCACCTGGGATCGTCCTCGCAACGGCCGGGCTGGCGGGTCTCGCCTGGCGGGGCGACCTCGCCCGGGCCGGCCTCACCTTTGCGGTGGGCTCGACGGCGATCGCCCTCTACGTCCTTCGCCTGATGACCACGCCCTACCAGATCTACGCCATGCGGCGCTTCGTCCCGCTGGCGCTTCCGGCTCTCTCCATCTTCGCCGCCGTCGCCCTGCGTGATCTCGCCCGCACGCCGGGCCTGCCCCGGGCGCGGTGGATCGCCACGGGCATCGGTGCGGCGCTCATCGCCGTACTTCTCTGGCGATCACGCGAGATCCTGCCGGCACGTGACTTCGCCGGCGCGATCGATAAGGTCCATGCGCTCGACGCACAGTTGGCGCCGCGCGCGGTCGTACTCTTCAACGAACGGCCCGAGGGTCTCTTCGCCGACACCTTCGGTCCGCCGTTGCGCTACGTCTTCGACCACCCCGTCGTCCCGGTGCGCGGCTGGGACGAGCAGGTGACCGGCCTCGTCGAGGACGTGCTCGCGCGGGCAAAGACCGAGGGACGCCCCGTACAGCTCCTTGCGGTCGACCCGATCCTGAACACGCTGCGCCGGCGCTTCGACATGAAACCTGCCGCTTTCGTTCCGGTCCGGCTCACGATGATGGCCAATACCTTCGACCGTTATCCCGGCGCCCGGAGCGAAGCCTTCTACGGCATCGACGTCTTCGACGTCGGCACGGATCCCCCTGCGCCCGACGGCGGGCCACGGCAGGTCGACGTCGGGGCCGTCGACACGAACGGCGTCGTCGCCGGCTTCCACTCCAAGGAACTCCTCGCCGACGGCACCACCGCACGCTGGACGAGCGGCGACGGCTTCGTCGGGTTCCCGGTCGCGCGGCCCGGGCCGGTGTCCGTCGAGATTCGCGCTCGCGTGTTCGCCCGCCCGGAGGACCCGGCACCGGAAGTCGCGGTGTCGCTCGACGGCCGGCCGATCGGGCGATTCCGCGCCGAGGACGGCTGGCGCGTCTTCCGCTTCGACGGCGAGGCGGCACCGATGCGCGGGTTCTCGTTCGTGCGCCTCGAGGGACCCACCTTCCGTCCGGCCGACGACGGACGAAGCACGGACGAGCGCAGGCTCGGCGTCTTCGTCGACCGCATCGGGATCGATCCACGATGATCCGCGATCGGCTCGAACGGATCCGCGCGCGGATCGAGCGGCGCCGCGGCGACTATCCGCCGCCACCGGCCGCGGATGCGCAGCGCGTACGCGGCGAGCCGCCCCGCCCGCGGTCCGCCGACGAACTGCGGCGGACCGTGGCCGCGCTCGGCGACTGGTACCAGCGGGTCTATCTGGGCGGTGGCGTGCACACCCTCGAGTGGCCTCATGCCGCCCATCACGAAACCGTCTGGGCCGCTCTCGAACCGGCCCTTCCCGCCGACCTGCACGGCCTTTCGGTGCTCGACGTCGGCGCCAACGCCGGCTGGTTCTCGCTCCAGGCGAAACGGCGCGGCGCCGAGCGCGTCCTCGGACTCGAACCCGATCCGCGCTATCTCGCGCAGGCCGAGTTCTGTCGCGACGTGTGGGGCGCCGAGGTCGAGTACCGCGAACTCGGCGCCGAGCACCTCGACGCCGTCGATGAGGCGTTCGATCTCGTCCTCGCGACCGGGATCCTCTACCACCTGCGCCACCCGCTGCTCGCCCTCGAACAGGCAGGCCGCCTGTGCCGCGACGCGATCGTCGTCGAGACCGAGGTGATCCCGCCGGGTCGCCGCCAACGCCTCCAGGTGCGGCTAGGGCCCCCGGAGCGACTGCGGGTTCGCCCAGTGGGGTCGGGATTCATGAAGTTCATCGAGGGCGCCGAACTGAACGGCGACCCCTCGAACTGGTGGGTGCCCGACACCGAGTGCGTCCTGGGGATGCTCCGGACGGCGGGCTTTCGCCATTTTTCCCGACCCTGCTATCTGGAGCCGACCCGACTCCTGCTGGTGGCGGCCAAGGACGAGCGTTCGGCGATCGACTGCACGGCCCTCGGCGCGCGACACCGACCCGCGACCGGATGACCACCCACGCGACAACACCGAGTTTCTCGGTCATCGTGAACACGATCGACCGGGCCCGACCGCTCGACACGCTGCTGCGCTCCCTCGAACAGCAGAGCTACCCGCATTTCGAGGTGATCGCGGTCGTCGGGCCGACCCGCGACGACACCCTCTCGGTGCTCGACCGCTGGGCCGGGCGCATGGAAGTGCTGCGCTGTCCCGAGGCGAACCTGAGCCGGTCGCGCAACGCAGGGCTGCTCGCGGCGCGCGGCGACATCACCGCCTTCATCGACGACGACGCGGTGCCGAGCCGCCGCTGGCTCGAGCAACTCGCCCGGCTCTTCGCCGACGGCTCGGTCGACGCGACCGGCGGCATGGTCTACTGCGTCCACCCCAACATGCCGATCGTGCAGCACCGCATCGGCATCGTGTCCTCGCTCGCGGAGCAGGAGGACGTGCGCGACGCCTGGTCGGCGTCGATTCCCGCCCCGGGAGCGGGCGTGCGGTGGACGCCCCGGATGATGGGAACGAACATGGCCTACCGCCGCAAGGCCCTGCTCGGGATCGGCGGCTTCGACGAGTTCTTCGAGTGGGTCTACGACGACGCCGACGTCGCGCTGCGGCTCGCCGACGCGGGCGCCGTCGTCGAACCGGTCAAGGAAGCCGTGGTCTACCACGCGCCGGCTTCGAGCCGGAACCGCAAGGCCTACAGCTGGAACTTCCGCTCCTGGGTACAGACGAAGTCGGTCGTCTACTTCATGATCCGCAACGGCCGCGCCGCCGGCGAGTCGGCGCGCGACATCGCCTGGTGGGCCACCCGCTTCGTCCACGGGCGCTGGATCCTCGGCGGCAACCTGCGCCGCGAAGGAAAACTGTCGCGGCCCGGCAGTTGGCGCATGCGCACGATGGAGATGTTCGCCGGCGTGAACGGTGCTTTCCATGGCCTGCGCGGCGAGCGCCGGCTGATCCCGGCTGGCGTGGCGGCCGCGGCCATCGAGCGGTGCGAGCCGATCCGCCCCTTCCCCGACGAACGGTCGCCGCTCGTACCCGCCGTGGACCCGGTAGCTGCCCGGCCCCTAGCGACCTCGAGCGAGCAACCGCCCCTGCGCATCTGCCTGCTGAGCCACTGCTACCCTCCCCACGAGGTCGAGGGCGTCGGCCGGCACACGAGCCTGATGGCGCGCGGGCTCGCCGAACTCGGCCACGTCGTGCACGTGATCACGCGCGGCGACCGCGAGACCACGACCTTCCAGGACGGTGCCTTCGTGCACCGCATCCCCGTGCCGCTCGAGCGCTACCGTCGCTTCGAGCGCCTGCCCGACCTCTTCCATACGCTCAACGAGAGCCACGCGGTGCGCGAGAAGATCCGCCGCATGGTCCTGAACGACGGCATCCAGATCGTCGACTCGCCGCTGTGGAAATTCGGCGGCCTCGTCACGGCGCAGGCGCACGACCTGCCGGTGGTGGTGCGCGTCCAGACCGCCAACAAGCAGGTGAGCGAGATCCAGGACGACGTGACCGAAGACGCGCGGCTGGTGGGCGAACTCGAACAAGGCTTTCTCGAGCGCGCCGATCACCTGGTGGCGAACTCCCTCGCGACGGTCTCCGCTCTCGATCGAGTCTACGGCATCCGCGGCGATGCGCACCCGGTGACGGTCATCGCGCACGGCATCGCCCCGGTCGAGGAGCGCCGGGTGCGGCCCTTCCCGGTGCTCGATCCCCCGGCGCGCTTGACCGTCCTCTACGTAGGGCGACTCGAGCGCCGCAAGGGCATCCTCGACCTCTTCGCCGCGATTCCCGGGGTGCTCCGCCGCGTCCCCAAGGCGCGCTTCGTGATCGCCGGCGCCGACAACAGCCGCAACGACGGCTTCCAGCGCAGCCACGGCTGCGACTACCCGACGCACTTCCGGCGCCGCCACCGCGGGGTGGCGGATTCGGTCGAGTTCCTGGGCACGGTGAGCGACGAGCGTCTCGACGAACTCTACGCGGCCTGCGATCTCTTCGTCGCCCCGTCGCTGTACGAGTCCTTCGGCCTGATCTATCTGGAGGCGATGAACTTCGCGAAACCAGTCGTCGGCTGCCGAGCCGGCGGCATCCCGGAGGTGGTCGAGGACGGGACGACCGGGCTCCTGGTCGAGCCCGGAGCGCGCACCGAACTCGCGGACGCGATCGCGTCACTTCTCTGCCAGCCGATGCGCTTGCGCGAGATGGGCCTCGCGGGCCGCGAGCGACTCCTCGCGCGGTTCACCCATCGCCAGATGGCCGAGCGCTTCGCCGACCTCTACCGGCAGGTGCTCGACCGGGCCGGTGGGCCGCAGGCCGCGGAGGAGGGGCATTGAAGGTCGGCCTCTCGATCCGCGACGTGCTCGCCGAGGTCGACTTCGAACTCGCGCAGGGCGTAGTCGCACGCCAGGACCTGCGCCGGGCGATCCGCGAGATCCGCCGACTGCACGAGCGCAACCGCCAGGCCGTGTTCGGAGCATCGGCCACGGGGTCGGAGACGGCGACGCCCGACCTGCGCGAGGCGCTGCGCCGGCAGTTCCAGGTCGACGACATGATCCTCGCGGTCCTCGGCGAAGCGGTCTCCGCGGCGGAAGAGGCGCGTGAACGGTCGCGGCGGCTCGCCGAGTTCGTCCGCGAGTCCCTCGCGGAGGTCGTGATCGAGGACGAGGCGGGAGCGGATTCCGTTACACCCGTCGGGGCGGTCGCCCCCGCGCCCGGGCGCGACGGGGCGCCGCGACGAGTTACGTCAGCCGGCGGGGCCGGTCGGTTCGCGGAGGCGGATCGCGGTCTGGTCGACCCGCTCTACGGCATCGAGGACGAGGAGCCCGAGGCCGAGCAGGACGTCGAGTGGGCGATGCGACCGGAGCGCCTGATCGTCTCGATGGATTCGCGCGAGGCGCGGATACCATTGGTCTCCTCGGTCTTCGGACGCTTCCGCAACGCCCTCCACAGTAGGGTCCTGATCTACATCGGGAGTCTCGGCGAGAAGCAGATCGAGGTGAACCGCGTCCTCGGAGATCATCTGCTGCGCGCGGTCGCGGGACTGCGGCGCCAGCACTCGGCGATCGAGTCGCTGCGCCTGCGCGTCACCCGTCTCGAACGCCGCGCGACCGCGACCCGTGCCCGGCCGGACGGCGACGGGGGCGGGGGCGGCGACGGGGGCGGGGGCGATTCCGACGGCGGGAAGCAAGCCTAGGTCGGCGGCCAGGGTTCCGGCTCGCGCGGTCCGCCCGGTGCGAGCTCGGGATCCGCATTGCGGCGCGCCCCTGCCGGTGCGACCTCGGGGTCGGGTGGCCCTCGACGCACACGGACCGCGGTCGGCGTCGGCTCCTGGCTCGGTTCTTCCGCGGAGTCATCGGTCGGCAAGCCCGCCGACGGCTCGACGGGAGGCTCCGGCGTCGGCTCCGGCGCGGGCGTCGCCTCCTCCATGAGCGGCCGCGGGGAGGGCCCGACCGCCGCGGGCCCGGGCGGCGGTTCCGTCGAGGTCGAGACCGGGCTCCCGACAGCCTCCTGCCGGGCGGCCTCCGCCTCGGCCCCGGCGCGCGCCTCGACCTCCTCGCGGCCGCGCCACTCGTGCGCCATCGCCTCGCCGACGCGACGGCCGAGGATCGCGGCGCCGCGTTCGTTGATCCTGCCGTCCTGGTCGACGAAGAGCGGAGCCTCCTGCCCTTCGAAGGCGCCGCTCAGGTCGTGGAACCGGACGCCTGCCGCGCGCAGGTCGAGTGCGGCGTCGCGCAGCATCGGGTAGGCGCGCGCGACGCTCCTCGCCTCGATGCCGTCGGGAAGCAGCGCCACGCGACGCTCAGCCGCCGTCATCGGCTTCGAGCCCGGGAAGTACGGCGTCGGCTGCAGGAAGTGGAAGTAGAGAATACCGTTGGCCGCGGCGAGCCGGTGCATCTGCAGCGAACTCTCGCGCCACACCCGCACGAGGTCCGCCATCATCGCCTCCTCCGAGGGATACGCCTGGGGCGGGCCGTGCTCCGCGAACGAGTGCCGTCGCTGGTCGAGTTGCCCGCCCCGATCGGCGAGTTCGAGCCGACGGTCGACGGTCTTGCGGGCGATCGCGTCGTCGCCGGCACGCCAGACGAGAGTCGCGAGCGCGCTCGAGCGCAGTTGCGGCAGGAGAAAGGCTTCGGCCCACCAACCGCGCAATCGCGTCATGGTCGCGATCTCGCCGTCGAGCCGACCGCGCACCGGGTCCTGGAAGCGCGCGAACTGCAGGTCCCACCCGCCCGGGTAGGCGAGGTTCACGCCGCGGGCCGCGTTGGCACGAACCGGCACGACGACCTCGTCGTACCCGTCGAGATCCACCACCGCGTCGAAGTGCGCGCCGAGCGAGAGCAGCCAGGTGAGTGCGAGCAGTTGCTGGGGCTGCTTCCCGCCGTCGATCGCCGTGCGAACGAGCACGAGCTTGCGCCCGCGCAGGGCGGGTACGCGCGCGAGCGCCGCCTCGATCGCCGCGGCGCCGTCCTTCGACACCCGCCACGCGACCGCACCCCCGAACAGGCCCACGACGAGGCGGTCGGGCGAGGCCTCGACGATCGGCGACTTGTCGTCGACGAAGCCGAAGGCAGAGACCGGAAGGCCCGGGTCGCCGGGGGGGGGCTCAAGCGCAACGGCCGGGTCGCGCAGCACGCCGAGGTAGGGATGCAAGGCCCAGGGGTCGCTCGGGACGGCGGGATCGGCCGACGGCCCGAGCGCGATCGCCTCGGCGAGCAGCTCGCGCTTGCGGGCGTCGACCGGCCGGAAGTCCACTGGATGCCCCTGGACGCGACCATAGACCCAGCGTGCGACCATCTCGCAGGCGACGAGCGAGAAGACCGAAAGGGACAGAAAGACGACGAGCCTCTTCAACATCGGACGGGTTCCCGCCGGCCGCGCGGGTCTGCTCCGGCGCCTCACAATCACAAAGCACCCCGCAGTGCGAGAAGCCTGTCGACGCGACGGACGGCACGGAAGGTGCTGGCGCCGCCGCGCACCGCGGCCCCGCATCCGCGTACCGGGGCCGCAGCCCGAGTTTGCGGCGCGCCCATCGACGCGCATACCCTGCGCTACGCATGCGCGACGATCCCTCCTTCGGAATGCTCCGCGGCCTCGCTCTGGGCATCGCCTTCGGCACGGCAGCCCACCTGCTCGCCGGAGGCTCGCCCTGGCTCGAGATGCTGGTCGCAAACCTGACCGAACCCATCGGCAAGATCTTCCTGCGGCTCCTGTTCATGCTCGTCCTGCCGCTGGTGATCTCCTCGCTGGCGCTCGGGATCGCCGGCCTGGGCGACCTTCGCAGCCTCGGAAGAATCGGGCTGAAGACCTTCGTCTACACGGTCGTCGTCTCGACGATCGCCGTGGCGATCGGCGTCGGGCTCGTGAACTGGCTCCAGCCCGGCGCGGGCCTGCCCGAGGATTTGCGGGCCCGGCTGCTCGCGCAGGCGGCCCGGGCCGCGCCGACCGCGCCGCCCGCCCGGACCGACGGGGTCGACTTCGTCGTTCAACTCGTGCCGAACAACGTCGTGCGCGCGATGGCCGACGGGGACGTGCTCGCGGTCATGGTGTTTTCGCTCCTGCTCGGGATCGGAATCTCGCTTACCGAGACCGACGCGGCGCGGCGCTTCGAGAAGGGCCTCCAAGGCCTCTACGACGTCACCATGCGCCTGCTCGGACTGGTCATCCGATTGGCACCCCTCGGCGTGGCCTGCCTCGTCTTCTCGACCGTGGCGCGACTCGGCTGGGGCGTGCTGATGCAACTCGGCAGCTTCGTCGGGGTCGTGCTCCTGGGACTCGCCCTGCAGCAGTTCGTCGTCTACCCGATCGCCGTCCGCTGGCTCGGCGGCATGAGTCCGACGCGCTTCTTCCGCGACATCCGCCCGGCGATGCTGACCGCCTTCTCGACCTCCTCCAGCAATGCGACGCTGCCCACCGCGCTGCTCATCGCCGAGGAGCGCCTGCGCCTGCCGCCCCAAGTCAGCCGCTTCGTGCTGACGATCGGCTCGACCGCGAACCAGAACGGAACCGCGCTCTTCGAGGGCGTGACCGTGCTCTTTCTCGCCCAGTTCTACGGGGTGCGGCTGACGATCGCCCAGCAGGTGAGCGTCGCCTTCGTCTGCATCCTCGGCGGGATCGGAACCGCCGGCGTGCCGGCGGGGTCCATCCCGGTCGTCGCGATGATCCTCGCCTCGGTCGGCGTGCCGGCCGAGGGGGTGGGGCTGGTCCTCGGCGTCGATCGCCTGCTCGACATGTGCCGGACGACGCTCAACGTGACCGGCGACCTGGCCGCCGCGGTCGTCGTGTCGCGCGGCGAACCCGGCGCGCCAGTCGCCGATCCCGCCGCCTGACGCGCGGCGTCCGCACCCGCTCGCGCGCCGACGCCCGACGTGGCAGAGCAAGACCCTCCGCGGGCGGACGCGATTCCAGGGGAGAGAGATCCATGGCGGGGCGATTCGAGGGCAAAGTGGCGGTGATCACCGGGGCGGCGGGCGGCATCGGCCGTGCGACGGCCGCACGGCTCGCCTCCGAGGGCGCGCGCATCGTCGCAGTCGACCTCGATCGCGACGGCGTCGAGGAGGTCGCGCGACGGGCGGAGTCGTGCGGCACCGAGGCGCTGCCGCTCGCGGCCGACGTCTCGGACTCCGCCGCGGCCGCGCGCTGGGTCGCTGCGTCGCTGCAGCGATTCGGCGGGATAGACTTCCTGTTCAACAACGCGGGCATCGAGGGGGTGGTCGCCCCCTTCGAGGAGTATCCCGACGAGGTCTTCGACCGGGTGATGGCGGTGAACGTGCGCGGTGCGTGGCTCTCCATCAAGCACGCGATGCCGGCGATCCGGGCGCGCGGCGGCGGCTCGATCGTCAACACCTCGTCGGTGGCCGGCCTGACCGGAAACCCGCTCGTGTGCGCCTACGTCACGAGCAAGCATGCACTCATCGGGCTCACCCGGGCGGCCGCGACCGCCGGCGGCCCCGCCGGGGTCCGGGTGAACGCCATCTGCCCTTCGCCGGTCGACACGCGCATGATGCGCTCGCTCGAAGAGGGCTTCTCGCCCGGCGCTCCCGAGGTCGCACAGGCCCTCATGACGGCCCGCATCCCGCTCGGCCGCTACGCGACCGCCGACGAGGTCGCGGGCGTGGTCGCCTTCCTGTTCAGCGACGATGCCCGCTTCGTGAATGGCGCCGTGTACACCGTCGACGGCGGTATGACGACGGCCTGAGGGGCGACCGGCGTGGATGCTCAACCGCTCGCGGGACTCCGCGTCCTCGACCTGGGCCAGGTTTACAACGGGCCCTACTGCGGCATGCTGCTGGCCGCGCAGGGGGCCGAGGTCGTCAAGGTGGAGCCGCCCGGCGGAGAGATCGTGCGACGCCACGCGATCTCGCCCGGCGGCGCCAGTTACTCCTTCCTCATGCTCAACTCGGGCAAGAAGGGCGTCGCGATCGACCTGAAGCAGCCGCGCGGGCGGGATCTCTTCCTGCGACTCGCTGCCCGCGCCGACGTCGTCCTGGAGAACTTCCGCGACGACGGCGTCCTGCGCGGACTCGGGCTCGGCTGGGATGCACTCTCCGCAGCGAACCCGCGGCTGGTTCTCGCCTCGGGGCGGGGCTATCGCGCCGGCAGCGCCTACGCGAACTTCGGAGCGATGGACTTCACGGTGCAGGCGATCTCCGGGCACATGGCGATGACCGGTTTCCCCGACCAGCCCCCGGTGAAGGCGGGAGCGACGCTCTGCGACATGCTCGGCGCGGCGCACCTCTTCGCGGCGATCCTGCTCGCGCTGCGCGAGCGCGACCGCACCGGCCTCGGCCGCCCGGTCGAGGTACCGATGCTCGACGCGACATTCCCGGCACTCATGGCCTATGCGTCGCCCTACCTCGAAACCGGAGTCGATCCCGGCCGCACCGGCAACCGCCACTCGGTGCCCGGGTCGAGTCCCTACGGCATCTACCCGACGACCGACGGCTGGGTTGCGATCATGTGCGTCACCGACGCGCACTGGCGGGCGTTCTGTGAAGCGACCGGCGACCGGGATCTCGCCGGGGATCCCACGCTCGGCAGCGGCCGCGCGCGCGCCGCGCAGCGCGACCGGATCGACGCCCGGGTGGTGGACTGGTCGAAGACCCGCACGCGTGAAGCTGCGATTGCGCTCCTGCACGCGGCAGCGGTACCGTGTGCGCCGGTGCGCGCACTCGCCGAGGCGATCGACGATGCCTACGTCGAGGAACAGGGCCTCTTGCGCCGGGTCTTCTACGAGGGCTGGGGCGAGGTACGGGTGCTCGGCAGCCCGATCCAACTGCGCGACCCGGCAAGCGGCGCCGGACGCGCAGACCTCCCGCCGACCACCCCGGCGCCACGCCTCGGCGAGCACACGGCCGAGGTGCTGCGCTCCTGGCTCGACCTCGATCGCGAAGAAATCGACTCGCTCGCCGCCGCGCGCGTCGTCTGAACGACGGGCGCGGCGCGCGGCGCAGCACTGCCTGCTGCGCCGCGCGCCGTGCCCGCAGCTCGCAGGTC
>Ga0114969_10001207_pt1 | contig 22027 bp, 21 predicted proteins | sample M_130807_MF_Meta_FD_87316 | JGI IMG/M metagenome (GOLD analysis project Ga0114969, IMG submission 87316) | Freshwater microbial communities from Lake Montjoie, Canada to study carbon cycling - M_130807_MF_MetaG | ecosystem: Environmental > Aquatic > Freshwater > Lake | place: Lake Montjoie...
TAATATGCAGCATTTTAGTGAACCTTACAGGTGTTTAGTTTATATAAATTAGAACGAAGCATATTCAATTTTATTTATTTTTAATTTGACGAATAAACGAATAACTAAATCGCTTACATTCTACGACGCCGTAATGTATGTCTTTTCTTCTCACTCTTTTCTTTCCTCTCTTTTAACTGCCGTAAACTCCTTGGGCAATCATGTTTAGGTTTGTTTTTCATTATGCGTTTTGTTTTACGGTTTTTAATTGGAGGGGGGAGGCGTTTACTTTTAACACTGGAATGATTAGAATTAAATCTGCCGCTACCGCCGCCACCGGGGTTTGATGGTGTTGAGGTTGCCTTATATTTTAAATCTTGATATTCTGTACGATAGCCCTCTAACTTAGAAATACCTTCATTGGGTTTAATGCTCTTAATTTCCTTTATAATGTTGTTAACTTGTGTTATATCCTTATCCTCAATAATTTTTAATGCTTCATCTATTTTCTTAAACTCATTCAACAACAACTCCTCTTCCTTTTTTTGTATATCATATTGGGCATTGTCTTTGGATGATGTTTGCAACGTATTACCATCTCTATCTCTACTAGAATAAGGCGTTAAATCTCTCAATGTTCTAGCAATATCTTTTAATTTAGAGTCTATCTTTCGTTTCTCCTCTTTTTTATTATCCTTTAATTTCTGTAACCTATGCAAATAATCAGAACACAATTTTAAAAGAGCTTGACCTTTTTCACGTTCATCCACTTTGCCTGCCGTTTCTAAATAATCTACTTCCAATGCTTTTAAATTTTTCCATATATCCTCATACTTTTCATCTGGACGCCTTTCTCTATCATACTCTTCTAGTTCTCTTTTTGTTAACTTATCAAGTTGATTTTCATAAAAATAAGCAACCAATAATTCTTTATTCATCTCTGTTATTTTTTTAAATTGTTCCTTTAATTCTTTCTCTACCACTCCCCTTTTTATGCTTGTTTCCTCTTTTTTCTTTTCTTTTTCAATCCCTGTTAATAATCCTTTTCTATCTTGTAAAATTTTAACCCATTTGTCAATTATTTCCTTTTTCTTTTGAGTAACTATAATATCACTATTAACAGTGAGGGGAATATTAGGGTCCGTTCCCATTAAACCAACCGATTTTTTCTTTCTTATCTCTGCTTGATATTTCAATAGTTTATCGGTTAATCCAGTTACCTTATATTTATCACTTGGACTAGAACTGTTGTTTAAAATTTGTATTTCTGCTTTTATTCTGGTTGCATCCTCTTCTAATGTTTTAATATCCTCATCAATGGTCTTATACTTGGTTAAAAATGGTTCAACGTATTTATCATCTATTTTTTCTTGTTCCTTTTTCTTACTATCTTTTATATACTGTATCTCTAATGGGTCTGTAGATGTAGGTCCAGGTCCAGGTCCAGGTCCAGGTACATCACCACTTAATTCTTGTTTTAATTTATTAATACTAACTATTTCTGTCGGAACCTCTATACCCCTTGCAATCACTTCATCATACATCTTATCTTTTATACCATTCTGTAAATCACTTATAAATGAATTTGAAACATCATCGTTACCGTTATTATCACTTGTAACATCCTTATATTCTTTACGTAAGACATTTATTCTCTCAGCAAACTTCTTATATTTATCGTCTAGTTCGTTTCTATCTTTCTCCCATAATGGTGGAACTTCACCTAACTCTTTCTGTTTTCGCTCTAATTCTGCCATTTTTTTATGTAACGGTGACATATGGCGTTCCATTTCTAACCGTTCGCGTTCGGTTGTTGGTTCCCTCCGATATTTATTGCGTTCTTCCCACTCCAATTGCAACTTTCCGAAATTTCTATCTTTTGAACTATCGGAAGTATGTAATATAGATGGCACCGGTATTTTCTTTTCTTTTACATAACCAAAATTAGTGCCAAACACGTCTTCGGCATCTTTGGCAATACTCTCTTTTTTTGCCTTACAACTCATGCGACCAAAATCGCCAACACCTGGATTATTAATTGCATCTAGTAATTGTAATTCCACTGTGATTGTGTAAAACAACGGAATTTTGTGTTTGTGTGAATCTACATTTTCTAATAAGATGTTTGTATCTAGGGATGGAACATACGGAGGAATATATTTACTTTCCCCAATAATATACTCGTTCCCTAAAATAAAAAATCTGTTTTTTGATGGGAAAAATAAACTCTTAATTAATGCAATGTTATTCGTTATCATTTCTTCATCGGTTAATGGTTCATATTTTTGAATAGTAACCATATCGGTTTCTGTTTCTTGTAGAAACCCCGATAAGACATTTTGTGCCAAAGAAACCGTATAATTTTTTATATCAGATTTATGAACAATTAAGGTGGGGTCATCTTCTTTATTAGGATTAGTGACATATTGAATGACCTTTATATATTTATCCAAATCCAAAAATGCTTGTTGATAATCCGTTCCAATACCACCCGTGTTTTTTAAATCTTTCATTGTAATTTTTACAAACGATGGAAATAAAATATAGTTTCTATTTTTAGTAACATCAATGACATCCGCCATGTTTGGATGAAACGGAATTAAATCATACTCCTTTGTAGTTAAATCTCCGGTTGTTTTCACCCTTATGACCAAGGTTGTGGTATTAATACTAGAAATAGTGTGTTTATTATCTCTCCCTCGGTCTTTACCTCTTCCTCTGTCTCGGTCCATTCCTCTTTCACCTTCCATTCCTCGGTCCATGCCTCGGTCCATTCCTCGGTCCATTCCTCGGTCACCCTCTCTCTCTCTGTCTCTCTCCATTCCTCTGTCTCTTTCTCTGTAACTATCCCCGTAATCATTTTCATAAAATGACATTATAATCTTATATTAAGTATATAAAAGATTATACAAGTAAAAATCATATTACACCACACCTTTCATTTTGTAGTATACACCTACTCGTTTAATTATATTACGGTAGAAGAAAGATTATTATTGTTTGCATTTGTTAAATATGTGCTAAATTTATTTTGCATATCACGTTTTCTATAACGCTCTGCTTTATTTAAAATATCTAATGCCTTTGCTTCTTCTTCTGGACTAATTATGCCATCTTTATTTGTATCCATCAGTATTGTAATTTGTTTCATTCGTTCAGGCACAATACAATACTTGCTTTTTTCATTAAATGCATATTCGGATAAAATAATAAACGCCGCCGTTAATAAAATAGCATAAACAACATCGCGCGTCCCCATAAATACAATAGCAAAAATAAGAATTTCACGCGCAAGACCTTCTTTTAGTAATTTTTCCTGTCCTTTTGTAAATTTAAAATCAACATACTTTGACCCAACGTTTAACATAATCATAGTAATACCAATAAATAATTTACTTGTATTGATATGCGTCAAATACAACTCATTTATATTTTTATAAATACTTGTTATCATTATATATGTCTTATAAAATAGATGTATACTATATTTTTTATAAATTATCAAATGACAAAAAAGTTAATACAAACAACATTCATTTTCATACATCATTTATTTGAAAAACATATCCATAAATGGAATACCAAACGATTTATCCATTAAACCCAATGCTTGGTTTTGCAAACTAATAACTATACCTATCATAAAACTAGGTATTTTTAATAGCATTGTTATTATATTTATTAACAATTCTGGAATTTGATTTAATAATTCAAAAATCATAGACGGTAATTCAACAATCAGACTTAATACTTTTTCAAACATTCCGGCAAAGGTTTCAAGCGAGTTTACAATATTCATAATAATACTTGAAATAAATTCAACCACAATATCAGCGTTTCGTTGAATAAACCCGGGTAAATTTCGCATAATTGCAAAAAAACGTTTAACGTATTTAAGAAACATATTGTAAAATTGCATAAACACTCGTTTGGCCACATTTATCATTTGTTTAACAAAATTCTTGATAGGATCAAGAATATCTTTCATATTTTCAAGAAAAACAAACAAGGTTTGCCGTATTTTGTTTAAAATGTCATATGGCATCTTAATCATCATATAGGCAAACTTTTCGGCAACATTATACGTTGTTTCAACTGTTTTTATCATCTGTTCATCCCCTTGACTTAATTTATAACCACCGGTTTCATCTTTTTTATTATTATCTGCAAGTAAACCTTCGCCACGATGTTTAAAGGGTTTCTCGTTAAATCCTTCTCTAATGATTTTTTCTTCTGCCCCATTGCCATTATGTATACTATTTTTTAACCCATGTATCATTTTCGTTTTTATATCAGTGAAATTGACTTCATTTAAAAAAACTCTTTCTACTAGAATTAATAAAAAAATGAGTAATATAATATATATAATATCGTCATACGACATATATTATATAAAAGTATAATAATATTTATAATATTTAATTATAGTTTGTCATTATTATCATTATTATCATTATTATCATTATTAGCATTATTATCATTATTATCATTATTAATAGTTACCACTTTTTGCAAAGACGATACTTTTGGGGTAAGTAGTTCTTGTATCGTTATTCTGTCTTTTTTTGTAGAAGCATTCTTATTTTTATCTCCATTGTCTTCATTGTCTCCATTGTCTCTATTGTCTCCATTGTCATTTGCAAACCCTTCAAACATAACTTGGTTATTAAACTCATAGTTAAATTCAGATAAAAATATAATTAATAATGCAATCATGATACCACCCGTTTTATTGTATAAGGTAACGACAATCATTAGCACTACTAATAAAATTCGTCCTTTCAATGTTTTACTAAATTTTACTAAAACCATTGGCATTGTATAAACTAAAAAAGAGACAATAAAAAAAATGGCAATTATTTCGGGAGCAACATACATTTATACTATTATACTATTTTTTAATAAAATGTTAACTCTACTAATTATTATTTATTTTTCTCTCTTCTATTTTTTTTACATAGTTCTATAGTATGTTAGATTAGTTATGTTTTTATGAAAATAAAAATATCTTATTTTCATATAGATAATGTCATCATCTTTAGCATATTCTGAAATTGATACAAATAGTAAAGATAATACAGATGCATATATACAAAATAATGGTGAACAAAAACGTAGCAAAAATGTTACTATAAAAAGACCCCTAATAAAAAAATCAAATAATCAAAATGTGGTTGAAATGTTAAAAATCATTAATGATACAAATGGGTATGATAGTTATCAGAACAATAACAACGACGAAAGTGAATTAGTTGACTTTAATCCGCCACCAAGACCCACCTTAGAAACATTAAATAATAAAAATCCTACAAATGAAAGTATTCAACACAAAAAACAAAACACGACGAATGGTGTAAATGTTAATATTGATTCGGAGCAATCTATTCAAGTCACCGAAAAAGAGAGTAATGATAGTAATAATAACACAACACAACAAGTTGTTCAAAATCGCGTTTATCCCCAACCAATGGACAGTTATGAAGGTTACCAAGATATGCCGAAAAATTATTCCAAACAATTTTATAAAAATTATGTTCCTTATTTTAATCAAAATGGCTATACCAATCTGACCTCAAATTCAAATCAGAATAAAGATCAATTGTTGGAGAAGTTAAACTATATGATTCATTTATTAGAAGAGCAAAAGGATGAAAAAACCGGTCATGTCATTGAAGAAGTGATTTTATATTCATTTTTAGGCATTTTTATTATATTTATTGTGGATTCCTTTGCACGCGCTGGAAAATACACACGCTAATATCTACTATCTACTATATACTATCTACTATATACTATCTACTATATACTATATACTATATACTATATACTATCTACACTATTTAATAGAGTAGTAACACATCGGACGGTTTTATTGAATGACAGGCATAATTGTATAAGAAAAAAGCAGTTGGGTTTTTAAATTTCATATCAACCCCTCTATTGTTTTTCAAGTAATCAACCACACCTTTACTATCAGCCGTCTCTTCTATAAGTAGTATATCTGCATTTAGTTTTGATAAACTAAGTGTAAACCCGGCAATTAACATATCCATACTAACTAACTGAAAATTGGATATAATACTTAGACACTCAATTGCTCTTTTATTGTTGTAAAAAAGTTCTAATGCTCTAAATACATAGATAGAACTAATTTCGCCATTGAAGAGTAACCCATAGAGTTTCAACTTCCCTAATTTAATTAAATAAAATAAATTGGAACTATCCGGTAGAATAGAGCATTTAAACCGTTTTAATTGCTCTCTAATAAACGCGGTTAATAAAGTGAAGTGTTGTTCCCCAATCTCAATTACACTTATAGAAGGGTGTAACCTGTATTCCGGAAATAACTGCATGATATCAAAACAGTAAGTGTCATAATATACAAGAGGCACAATTGCGTTTAATTGTCCTTCGCGTTTAAACAAACAAACACTCACTTTGGGGTTTTCGCGAACAATACGATAGTATAGTGTCTGAATCACTTCGGGGGCAATTCCCTTTTTACGATAGGCGGGATGTATACACAAATTGTCCACATAATAAACCGAAAATGCTATTTTCTTTTTGTTTTTAATTAAATTTATATTTAAGGGGCGGGCAGATATCACGCCAATAATTTCTTTGTCGGGGACTGCTAAGGGTATGCCTTTTTCAAATAATAGTTTTGATTCTTGATACACGTTAAAAAAAGATGGATGATTAGAGCATTTAAAATAAGCGATGATATCCTCCAATGACGGTTTATACTCGGTAGAGGTATGAATCATATAATTGTTTTTGATGAAAGCACCGATGTGTTCTAATTCAATGAGTTTATCTTTCGTATCCTTTTCGGGGTCATTTGATAGTTTAATCAATTTATTATTTACTAGGTTAACGTACTTGTTAATTTTAGGCAATTCTTTATTTATTATTCCGGGTGGGTTAACCCAAAAGTTTAAATTGTAAATATGAAATACCGGTTGTGTTAACCAAAAATTCAATTTTACTCTTATATAGGCAGTTATGATTAGATATACAATAATAATAAATGCAATTATATACAAAAAAATGTGGGACGTCATACTATAATCATAGTATAAAATAGTTATTCTATTTATACTATTATACTATTATACTATTATTCTATTTATACTATTATACTATTATACTATTATACCATTTTATAATATATTTAATTCGGTTTTTGTAAAAAATAGATATACTGATTCTCGTATTGACATTTCGTCATATCAATCTTAGAAACAATAATAAACCCCACTTCCTTCGCTAAATTTAATATTTCGGACTGAGTAGATAAGTAAAAAGCGTGTTCATTTTTGGTAACATTGCCATTTTTTTTATTTTTTAATGTTTCAACCAAGTATGCATTTGGACTATCGGGACTGGTTACACTCGTTTTAATATCAAAATTAGATTTATATTCTACACTATCAAAGTGAACAATTGTATTTGTAATCCTTTTTTTTGCATATTTTTGCGGTGATACGATATAGAATGGATTTCCTGCAGGAATTATTGGGTCAAATTTGTCTCGGTTTACAAGGTGAAGAGCAAGATGTCCGCCCGGTTTTAACCAATACATGCAGTTATCAAAAAATTGGCGTTTATTTTGAATATAATAAATTGTAAAATAAAAACATGAAATATGTGTAAAGGACTGGTCCGGAAACAGGGATTGATTCATAACATCGCCTAATTGAAAGTTTAAATCGGGATATGTTTTTTGCGCTTCCTTTATCATTGTCGGAGAGATATCAACACCAACACTATCAAACCCATGTGCTTTATAACTACTTACATGATGCCCCGTACCAGAACCCACATCTAATATATACGTTTTTTCGGTCGGTTTCGTTTGCTGTATTAAATGACCGACTTCAAAATCGTTTTTTGCTTTACTAAAAACAAGTGTATCATATAAGGAGACATATAGTTCCCCATAAATATCTGGTACTTGCGTATGCATTGTGAAAGCATTTGTTTTTTCCTCAAACCCTTCTACTTGTTGTCTACCGTAATTAACCATAAGAGATAGGGCAATAATAAAACCTAAAAAATACAGAATTTTATGTAATAGGGTCGTGTGTAGAAAAACATTAAATGATTTTTTTGCATTTTTCATTGTGTTTGTAATAGGCATTTGTATATATGTATTATATATATAAAAGTATATTATGAATGATACCGAGATAAATGATAAAAGAAGTAGTGCCGAATTTAAAGGTATTACTTTTTCTAAATTTCAAAAATCAAAAGTAAAATGTGAATTAATTAAATGTCTTGACTCGTCAAAGGTAGAACCGGCTTGTTATTGGGCGGCCGAACTTGTATGCGCCGGTCATTTTGCCGATTTATGGGAAATGATTATATTATTTATTAGTAGATATATTCATTTAGGTAATCCTAAATTGCCAATCTATATATCAATGCGAATACATAATTTTAAGGATATTATCTCACATGGATATATTGGAAATGAATTAGCATTACGAAACAACTTAAAAATCAGGCAACTTTTTTCAGAAATTATTAGTATTCTTTGCTGTTCGAGAAAAAAACATAGCATTGAACCGGTTAAAATACAAAAAAAAGAGGAATTTAATATTACGCATATGTCGTCTCGTCTAAAAGCACCCAAAATAGATTATATAAATGATATTTTTAAACCTGATGATCCTAAGGAATTATTCATTGCTATGAATGAATTTGCCTATCATATCTCAAAAGAATCAAAAAACAGTGTTAGTGCTTGTTATTGGTTAGAATGGATTTTGGAGTATGAAACACTATGCAAACAAAAGAAAGAATTATGCTTAGGTGAAACACGGCAATTTGCACCAATTCAAGATAAATTTAAAAATGATATTATTTGGATTATATGGGATATATTATTAAAAGAATTATCAAAAGAATCATTTAAACCATCGCCACTGATGAAAAAAATTATTAATGCTTTATTAGAAATATTTAGTATTAAATACAGTTCTGGTGTTAAAAAACGCCGTAAATATTTATTGTATTTTGCCATTTCATTATTGACCGACCCCGTTGATTTAACCATTGAAATAATAAAGAACAAAGATGACATTGACAAAATTGTTAAAAAAATTGGCGTCGTTTATAAGGATGTTAAAAAAAATGAAGAATCTATCCAAACCGATTATTTATTTGCTGGCGTTGAACGTTCAAATCTGGATAAAACGGTTGAGCGATTAGAAAAGATGAATTCAATTATGATACCGCGGGGGTAGTACAATACTGAACAATATAACTATAATACTATATAACTATATAACTATAATAATATATAACTATAATAATATATAACTATAATAATATAATACATTTAGACTTATGAATACCACTACCACTACCACTATCATACCAACCCGGGTATTTATTATTCCATATAGAAATAGAGTAGACGATAAAAAGGTATTTATAGCGCATATGACATCTATCCTTGAGGATAATGCAGATGCTAATAATACATCAAAAAAAAATACATATGAATTTTATTTTGCACATCAGTATGACACGCGTCCATTTAATCGCGGCGCTATGAAAAATATTGGGTTTCTTGCAATAAAAGAGAAATACCCCGAACATTATAAAGACATTACTTTTATTTTTCACGACGTGGACACATTGCCGTCAGAGAAAGGATTAATTGATTATAATACGACGCAGGGAATTGTAAAACATTATTATGGTTACAAATATGCGCTTGGTGGTATTTTTTCAATTAAAGGTGCCGATTTTGAAAAAAGTAAAGGGTTCCCTAATTTTTGGGGGTGGGGTATTGAAGATAATGCAATGAACGACCGCTGTTTAGAAGCAGGATTGATTATTGACCGTTCGCAATTTTATTTCATTGACGATAAACGAATACTTCGTCGGTTTGATGGGTTTCAACGTATCATCTCTAGAAGAGACAGTCTTATCTATAAACAAAAAGGACACGATAATATCACTGATTTAAAAAATATACAATGGCATATTCAGAATGAATACATTAATGTGACACATTTTGATTGTAAAATGATTCCAACTGAACAGGTTTATTCGCCAATAGATATTCGTGTTACTAAAAAATTGGTCGTTCCTAGAGAAACCGAATTTAGACGCAGTTGGAATATGTTTAAAAAGTAAAATTTAATAATTACGATGTATGTCGCATTGTTTTACTTCTCTTTTTAAAGTTGTTCCCTTTTTTAGTATTTTTTTTAGTATGTGTTTTACATTTATCCATCATTTTTAATAATTTATTTTTTAATTTTAACGATAGATTATTTTTATTAACCCAATACAATGCAGTAAAACCTACTTTATTGGAATAGGAGGGTTTAGAACTACACGCATCTAATAGTTTCAACGAAACATCTGTCATTTTATTTTTACAGGCAGTAATCAATAAAGAATTCCCATTCTTAGTTATTGATTCTGGTGCAAATTTCCCTGTTTTAATTAATGCCAAAGCAGCCTTATTTCTTTTATGGTAAATAGACACAGATAAAGCAGTTCCGCCTCTATTATTTATTTGATCAGGTTTGGATTTTCCGGTTTCCAATAATTTAATAACAACATTATCCATTATATTATTTTCATCTGCACACGATTGCATTAAAGCAGTCCAGCCTTCTTTATTTACCTTTTCTGGACGAGAATGTCCGGTTTTAATTAATTCTAGTGCAACCTTTTCCATATTGTTATTACAAGACCAATATAATGCAGTCCATCCATCTTTATCTGAATGGTCTGGATGAGAATGTCCGGTTTTAATTAATTCCAGTGCAACCTTTTCCATCGTATTGCGGATTGCCCAATATAATGCAGTATGTTCATCTTCGCCAATATGTTCTATTTTTTCATTGGTATTTATTAGTTCCAACGCAACATCATCTAACATATATTTACAGGCAGCAATTAATGGTGTATTCTTTCCTTTCTCTAGTGTGAGCGGTTTGTAATTTTCATTTTTTAGTATAGCTAATGCAGTTTTACTATCACCATTCTTTATAGATTGTATTAATGTTTTATGTAATGATACCATATTCAAATAATTATATATTATGATTATATTTTATAATCTATAATTTTATAATCTATAATTATATACAATAATGTCTATTAGAGATTTTAGTGATAATTTATCTAACCGAATAAAATCAGGATCAAGTAAATTAGTGGGTTCATCGCCACGCTCATCCAACGGATTGTATAAAGCAATGTCAGATAATTCTAATGAAGCATCTATTTTTACACCCAAAAAATCATCTAGACCTAGGATATTAACGATTCCATCCAGCATAAAATCAAATAAAAACGATTCTATTCCCTTTTCGTCTGATTCTTTTTCTGATTCTGCATCTTCACTCGTAGATTCGGGAAAGGACTTTATATCCAATGCTGCTTCTATAGCAACCATTACTACACCAGTAGCAGTAGTTACTCCATCCGGCAGTTCATTTTTCCGTTATTTATCTATTTTTCTTATTATCGGGTTTTTATTTTTAAATTTATTCTTATATTTAACAAAACCAGTCAATACTAGTATTTTTGATATGTATGATCCTTTATTAATCCAACTAGGAATAGATACGAAAGAGGAAAATGCAATGAAAAAGGAATCAAAACCAGCACAAAAAGGAAAGGCAAATAAAAGTGCAGTAGATAAACTGGAAAAAGCAATTGATGATAAAAAAATAGTGAATAAGATTGATGGTAAAAATATTCAAACGCAAAATGAAACCAATACTGCATTAACCAAACAAAAACCGTTTATACCCGAACCTGATGTCAGTGCGAGTCGTGTGCAAGCAACTAAACCAAGTTCCAAGCAAGGTTATTGTTATATCGGGGAAGATAGAGGTTTTCGTAGTTGTATAGAAGTGGGTCAAGGCGATGTCTGTATGTCTGGTGATATTTTCCCCACCAAAGATATTTGTATCAACCCTAAATTGAGAGAATAAATGAATACAAACGGAGTTCAAGACCAAAGAGGAATAAGAATATTTATTTATGATATAATAGTTTTGCTTCCATACTGAATACTAATAATAATTCTATGCTCTAATTTATCAAGATAAATCTGGAAAGTATCTTTCGTTTTATCTTTAATATTTCCTACATGTTTTTGACGTTTATTATTGATAAATGCATTAACGAAATCTGTAATATAAACAGTATAAGTAGTAGCATCTACATCTGGTTCAACTATTTGATCCTTGCCTCCGCCGTTTTCAATTCTCGCCAATTCACCTACAATATCTAGACGATACTTCTGAATAATAGGAAGAATTGTAGAATAATTCCATTTACTACCATTTCCAATACGCTTTATAGATTCATATTCGGTATTTGTAATACCAATTACAATAGGAATAGTAGCAGGGTCAGTTGGGTTATTTACAGTAGGCAAATCTATCGCTTCCAAGTTAGGAATATTCTTTGATGAAAGCATCGTTGAGTTTGCCGATACCTTACCCTTCTTCTTCTTAAACCCTGTTGTCTGATAAGAGTTTCTTCCAAATGGGTCAAGATATGTCTTTTCATACTCTTCAATCGCCTTAATTGAAGTTCTGTGCGGACCTGTTTTATGACCTCCTTCAATATATTCACGCCAGTATCCCGTCATACGCCCAGGTAGACCTTGAATTTGGACGTTATTATCTACGACCTTTGTATAAAGTTCGTGAGTTGCACCAATACGAAGTTTCCAGCGGTTTGGAATAAGATTTGCTCTACGAAAGAACCCTTTTACTCCAAGAACAATATGTTGAGTTAAAGGTTCTTTGAAGAATTCCTTGATTTCATCTTCTGAAAGACGGTCAGTTGAAGTGTGATTTCTAAATGCGACAACCTTACGAATGCATGCATTTTGAACGACATTAACATTTTTTGAAGTCACACGCACAATATGAACCCTAAAATCACTACCATAATTGGTGAGAATATCATCTTGAACCCATTTATCTGCATTCTCAATTGAACTTAGGGAGTAAAACTCCTTTACAATACCATTCTCCAAGAAATCCTTATGTCCGAAGTATGAAGTAGGAATGGTCATTTTATAGAGTTCGTGTAGTTCTCCCCATCGGTAAAGGTCGTACAATTCTTTAATCATCGTAGCACTAATGAAGACAAATCGGTTATTATGCTCCTTCATATGTTTCGCATCTAATACTCCTGCTTCCTTCAGAGTGTTATGAAGGACTTGGCACTCTTTATCTCCAGTATCAATCTCATCAATGATAAACAGACCATTACGGATATTCAAAAGTTCTGCTCTTGATAGTTTTCCATGGTGAAAGATTTTATCCTTGAAACTATTTGGTGCTTTATCAATCATATCCTTCTCCCATCCAGCATTACTCATACCTGTAAGTATCCTTACATTTGTAGGATTAACTACAAACTCGTCATCAATATGAGTTGTTAGAAGTTTAGCAATTTCAATCATAAGACCATCTGCTCCAACTTTGGTCTTCTTTTGAATACTGATAACACGACGATCATTTTTGTAGAACTTATTTACAATATTATTTGCATCTTCTATTTGATTATGAAAGATATATTCGGCAGTTGCCTTATCGTCACCCTCAAGGAACAACCGATGATTTGTTGCCTTTGCCGAGTTATATGCTTGTAATACATCTTCACGCCTTGCCGAGATTAATTCAGTTTGGGAAGACATTTTGTTAATAATGTTATAATTATAATAATTACTATTTCAATTTTTTAATAATTATTATAAATTCTTAGTTACACGCAGTATGGTTTTAATAATCAAACGTTTTTGTTTATTAAAGTTTTGTTTATGTTTATTAAATTGTCTAGTTATTACTTATTTAAGCCACGTTTGTTGCCGAATTCATATACCATCTAGTAGACAAGTATGTATTATTGGTATTACTGCTACCTAAATTTGCAGTAACAAAGGAAGTGTTAGGACCTTTATTAACAATGCTTTGTATTTTATTTGTTCCTAGCGCTTCCTCAAAATACCTCAAAGATGATGTATTACCATCAAACCCACCATTCATAGAAACATACACATCCCCATAATTTTGTCTAGGAACACCGGCCAGTATATGACGTTTCACCAGCGTGCCATTAATATACACATCTAATTGGTTTTGTTTCGTAACGCGAATAATAACATTCACCCATTTATGTAATGGTAAATCCTTAATGGTGATTTCTTCATTTATTTCTTCAAACGAATTCATAAATATTTTTAAACCGGCCATATCACCCTTTCCCTGTCCATCTAATCGCGGTGTGATGTATAAACCGGGACTATTATTAGGAAAATTTACACCTTCTTCCCCTCCTTCACTGCCGTCTTTAGATAGATTATCATTCCCTTTATGAAAAACATGCTTCATTTCAGTTTCCTTAACACCAAAATCATTTACAAATATCCACACCGACCACGTAAATTCTAATCCATCGCGTTCATTATTGGAACGATGAATGGGTTTTGCCCCCTTTTTGGAAGGATTTTGAGGAATAACCATCATCTGCCTTGAATTAATCATACCATCAATTAAAATAGGATTGTGGTCTTTGGCAAATATACGTGATAAAATAAAAGAACCAAGACTTAATAACATCATAAAGACAATAAGAACCAAAATTAAAAAGGCAAATTTAGCAACAATACTATTTGATTGTAAAAAGAGTTTACTTCCTTGCACATATTGATTTGATGAAAATTGTTGTAATTTTACGTTATATTCTCCTAATTTATCAGTAACACTCATTCTTATATATATTATATAAAATATATAAAATATAATATATATTATTTGTGGTTTACATCTTAATCCTATATACATCTATATTTATGACCGATGGATAGTTATGACCGATGTATAGTTATGACCGATGTATACTATAAAAATACATTGGTTAAATTTCAAAACTACTTTCAACTTTGTTATCCTTCACCATAGAAAATCGTAATCTATATTTACTAAAAGCATTTGCTAAAATGCCTTTTCCGAAACCATCTTTATAGATGTTGTATGCTTCTTGAGGATTAGAGGCGTATGACCAGTATTTAAATGCCGAGGTCCATCCACTGAACCCGCCACTCGGTGTCACTTGAATATCCACATTATTATCTACCCGAGGAACGCCAGGAATAACACAGGTTCGCACTAATTTACCATCTAAATAAATATCTAAGGTTCGTCCATACAAACTAACAATAATATTCACCCACTTTTGAATCGGAATATTGTCAACGGTACACGTATGGTCAGACGTTCCGGCATCTGCAGCAGCGTTTTCAAGTGCAAGACGTGCGGCACGAGCGGTAGCAGTTTCGGCGTTGGCACCCACCTTGGGAACACCTCGCTGACATGCATCACACGCACATGTGTAACCACTATTACAGGCATCGCATGCCGCGGCGGTTTTAACCAGATCTTTCCAAGAATTATCAGGTGTGCCTGCACCTGCCCCAGAAATATTTTTTGTCGTATCATAATACTTGACAAGGACTTCTATCGTGTTTGGTTTATCGCCTAAAACAACTTTAGGGCATGTCTTACGGTCCAACACAATTTTTTTTTCACCATACTTGTAATTCCATTCATCAATAAACATCCACATAGAGTAAGTGTAATTACTGGAGTTGTTCGTATTTTTTACATCTTTTGCCAAAATGGTTTGTTGAATTTTTCCTTCTGCCATTTCAGTTAACTTGGTAGTCTTTGAAAACGCATTAACTACAAAATAAATTATAAGTAATAATACAAACACAAGTAATACGATTTGTTTCACGTCCATTTTATATATATTATAGAATAGAAATTAACTAGAATATATATAATTAATAATAATATTAATAGTATCAATAATATCAATAGTATCAATAATATTAATAGTATCAATAATATTAATAGTATCAATAATATTAATAGTATCAATAATATTAATAGTATCAATAATATCAATAATAATATTATTAATAATAGTATCTAAATAATCATACTCTATTTTATTGAGCTCCAAACATCATTTTGATATCATTCATAAGTTTATTATTCGGATCTTTATTTCTTTCAATATTAAAAGTGACATCATCTGATATACTCCAGATATAGGGCATTTCTTTTCCCCGTAATATTTTATAATTCATTACGATATTTTTTTCAGTTAATACATCATTATAATAGGAAACATTGCATATGCCTCCATAGAGTCCGACTTCTGAACCCGTTACAATATCATCTAATTGCATATAAGGCGCTACACCAGTATAAGAACCGACTAATACTCCATTTAAAAATACATCAATATACCCTTCATTGTAATTGATCACAATATTATTCCACTTTTGATAAATAACATCAGTTGATTCATACACAACAACTGATTTATTTTTTACATCCTTTTCGGTGGTATTCGTTGATGCAACTTCGGCCATTACTCTTAAACTATTCTTTTTCCCATTGTATTCTAATCTAACCTTATTACCATATTTAATAATATTTGTATATTTGTTATAAGACGCATTTGTATTTGATGGTTGAGGGTTTAAATAAAACCACCCCGATAATGCATATTTATATCTAAATCTATAGTCAACTCCATACATTCCTGGTTGAGGATGAACTTTAAAGTCAATCTTTAATAAAGATGGGTTTTTTAGTTTTTTATAGAACCATGCCATTATTTTATTTTTAGGTATATTGGGATCAGTATAGTCGTCAAGTTCAGCATTATCAAGCGACGTCTTTTCTTCAGGGTCTATGTTGCTTCGCCCTTTCTCTTTCTTTTTACTTTCCTCTTCTTTTATAATTCTATTATTCTTCTTATCATGATAACTTTTATCAATTTCACTTATATCATAATGATCAATTTCGGGAATATCGTTTAATTCGTCATATTTTCCAACAACATATTCTGCATTTAAATTCAATGGTTTATTCACAAGTTTTTTGCCACTAGAGTTAACGACCTTATCAAACATAACTGGAAGTATAAACCATGATGCAATAAAGAATGATTCAACGCCCAATAAGATCCATACAGGTTTTGTTGTTAAATTGTATTCATATTTAGCATACTCTGTAATATCTATTAACAAACAAGGTAAATACATAATGAGCTTGACTAGCAGTTTTACTATACTTCCTTCTTTTGAATTTCTAATTTTATCTATTTTTGTTCGCATAAATAAATACAAAATTGATAGGGCACCTACAATAATCATCAGGGTAATAATGTTTGTTAATAGTGTTGCTACACCTGTATTCATTAATATCCAGATGATTCCTTTAATAAAAAACATAAAGGCAATAAAAAACACAATAAGTGAAATAAACTTAATTAGAACATTTTTTTCAGTTGGGTCAATTAAATCAACATCTTGGTTTCGGTCAACCTTTATTTTAATGAAAAAGAATAACATCACATACGTAAAGGCCACACTTACTACCAATAATTTTGTAAATACGGGATACTTTGTTTCAATGCCAAACGGATTATAGTAATAAATGATTGCTATAAATAAAATGTATTGTAGCATCTCCAACTTTGCCAAATGATTTGGGTTTAAATACAACATACGAGTAAACCGTTCAATAAAGTCTAAATTAATTTCTTTTTTTGAAAAATCTTTTAGTTTACTCTTTGCCGATGTTACTTCCCCATTAAGTTTAGTAATTATGTTACCAATATTATTACCTTTATTATATTTATTAAAGTCGGTAGACATATCTTTGTATAATAGTAAGAAAGTTTATTAGTATACAAAGTGATTCGTAATAACCATAGTATTACCTCTATTATAAATTTTCAAATGCAGTTTTTTTTCCATGACAATCTCTACACAAGGCAACTAAATTATCAACATTATTAGACCCGCCATTATCCAGTCGGACTTTGTGGTCTACTTCAAACCACGCCGGCAATTGTTTCTTACAACCACCGCAATTCCACCCCTGCTGCGCTGCCACGTATTTCTTCTTGGTTTCACTTACGGATCGTTTGGTTGCTTTTAATGAATTCATTTGCATACTTCCACTTCCGGCAGAACCACCAGATGTTAAAATTCTTTTTTCTTGGGGAGACATACTATACCCATTGCCAGTGCTGCCTGACATACTTAATAAGGGTGAGAGTAAATCACTTGCTTCCTTATCAATTGGCATACATTTTATAATCCCATTTGCATGGGATATTAAATTATGTGACTGTGATGGGTATTTTTTCATAAAAAGATATGTGGATAGTCCGACAAATCCGATGCCTGCCATTTGATAATATTTTTTCCATGATTTTACTAATTTTACATATTTACCCTCATGGTATATATTTAATACAAAAAATACAGTTATCCCTATAATTAGTAGTTCTATTTTCATTTATATAATAATTATACTATAAAAATAATTATACTATATAATAACCCATCGTTGCATTATTTTTTTATTTATTATTTATATATTTTTTACTCTAAACTACCATTTTCAGTGGGACCAGACCAGACCGGACGTTAACGTTGAACTCTTTTACATTTTGCCTTTATTTCTTATTTCATAGGTGGTTGTTTCATAAGTTCTCTTGCTATAGTATTTAATGATTCTAATTCTTTTGAAAGTTCACTTACATTAATTGGTTTAATTGCATATTCAGTGCTATAACAGTATTTTATTAATATTCTACAGATGCTACTTAGTATATCCTTATCTATCATATAGTCCACAAATTTATCATTACTATAATTAATACCTTTTTCAATAATATAAATATACCCCATTAAAAATCCCCATATATCAACGTTTTTAGTAAACACATCATAATAATAGTCCACATCTTTAAAATTTCCATTATCATCTACGTAGGATAATAATACTGCTTGTATATATTCTATTATTGTGGTTTGAATTAAAACATTATAATCAATAGTGTTGCATCCATTATCCACTGCATATATTTTGTAAATATAATGTAGGATTGAAATAATGGTTTTATAATGCCCACTTGTTTTATTGTAGTTTATAATATGATTGAGTAAATTTAATGCAATTATTTTCAATATTTCGGTTTGTCCTGATTTTGAATTGTATAAACTGGATGATGCTTTTATTTTTGCATACTCTAGAGGTAACCATTCCATTAAATGATTATTATAAAATATATTTGAAAAGGGTATATTAAAATGTAAACTATGATTGATTATTTCTTTCGGAACCGTTAATCCATCATTTTTACTTGCTAATCCCCAGTCAATTAAACGAACGTGCCCCCGACTATCCACTAGCATGTTGTTTCCTTTAATATCCATATGATTCAATCCATTATTATTAATAGGCACAATCCCATTATTTAAAAGTTCAATTAAACTACTATTAATTTTTATAAATGATATATATTTTTCTATTTTATTGGTTGATAAAAGAAGATTCTGAATATAGTCATCAATCTCCATACCACCATCGGGCATATTTATTACTTTTAATTGGTCTAACTTAGTATTTATATTTCTAGAATTAATACCTTCGTCGGTAAACAAATCACATTTTTCATCAAACGACTTTAAATCGTCATCACTTAATTTCCCAGGATCACACACCGTTGTGTCCATTACCAAAAAATACTTCTCATTATTTGGAATTGTTTTTATGATTTCCTTTACTTTATCCATTTCTTCTTTTTCTTTAATAACAGTTTCATTATTATACATTAATTTTGAAATATGTGTTCGGTTGGGTTCTTCTCCCGTATTACACCGAAGTGGTGGTCTAAAAACACATCCATAAGACCCGGCTGCTATTGCTTCGCCGCCCTTTTTACTATATTTATTATTTTTACTATATTTATTATTTTTATTATATTTATTATTTTTATTATATTTATTATTTTTATTATTTTTATTATATTTACTATGGCTACCCCGTTTATGTTTTTTAGTTCGTTTATGGTTTAATGAGTTAACGTTTATTACCTTATTTTTTTTGGACTTATGGGTTTTCATACGTTGTATATATAGTAATGTGTTATATTATTGTGTTATAATATTTTATTATTTTTTATAGAGATAAATTGATAGAAATACAATAAGAATGACTAATCCTAAAAAGACATATTTCTCTCTTCTTCTTCGTTGTTCTTTGTATTTTATTTCTTTCGGTTTATAGTGTTCATAATAATTAACCATTGCTTCTTCCATTGTTATTTCTTCTTTACCCATAGATTTATTTACCTTATTATGAATAAAGTGCATCCATTTTGAAAATGATTTTTGTGAATCCAAATAAGGTGTTACTGGATAGTTATCCAACAATTCACTAAATTGGTTGCCTATGGTTGATATTGGCAAAAATAATGGCAAATTATGAATAAAATCATAATACTTTTTCTTTAGTGTTTCATTTGGATGATGCGGATAGGTCAACGCAATTGTATGTAATACAAACCAATAATGTGGACCCCATACACTTGGATTTAATGCCATTATAATAAACAATATAAAAAGATTCATAGTATAACCAATAAATCTAAGATTATATGAATAATTCAACCTTTTGTAATAATTGTGGGAATAATGGACATATATTCTATCAATGCAAACAACCGATAACTAGTGTTGGAATTATTGTTTATAGACTGAATGATGAAAAAAAACCGGAATATTTGCTTATTCGTAGAAAAGACACGATTGGTTATGTTGAATTTATGCGCGGAAAATACAACATATACAGTAAAATGTATCTCTTGAACATTATATCCGAGATGACCAATAATGAAAAACAGCGTTTATTAACACAATCATTTGATTCTTTGTGGACCCAATTATGGGGAAATGATATTAGCAGTCAATATAGAAGTGAAGAAAAAATTTCAAGAGATAAATTTGAATCATTAAAACATGGTATTGTTATACATAAAGACGATTTTTCACTTGAAACCTTAATAAACGAAGCAAATAAACTATGTCAATGGGAAGAAACCGAATGGGGATTTCCAAAAGGAAGACATAACAATCAAGAGAAGGATTTGTCGTGTGCTTTGAGAGAATTTGAAGAAGAAACCGGAATTTCTAGAACATCCATAAATATAATTCATAATGTTTTACCATTTGAAGAAATATTTACAGGTTCTAATTATAAATCATATAAACATAAATATTATGTCGCTTATATGAAAAATGAGACAGATGCAATGAATTCATATCAACATACTGAAGTAAGTAAAATGGAATGGAAATCATATGAAACCTCTATGGAATTAATTAGAAGTTATAATTTAGAAAAAAAAGAAGTTTTAACACGTGTAAATACAATGCTTACAAACTACCACACCTATGATGTAAAATAATGCCATATGATGTAAAATAATGAGATAATAACCATACATTATACATTTATTCTATCTATAAATTTATTCTGTCTATAAATTTATATAACTATATAATAGTAATGGATAACTCTCAAGTTAAATCTAAAAAATCACCTACTAAAAGAAAACGTTGTGAAAAAGGAACTCGTAAGAATCCCAAGACAGGCATATGCGAACCAATTAAAAAAAAATCCAAGGAAGTTCAACCTATGAATTTAGAAAACCAAGAAGAAAGAGTGTCAGAAGATAAAATAATAAATGACACCGAATTGAGAAATCGGGAGAAAGAATCTAGAGTAATAACTAATAAGCAAACGGCACAACCAGCAGAACCAGCAGAACCAGCAGAACCAGCAGAACCAGCAGAACTAGAAGAACCAGCAGAACTAGATTCAGAGAATGAAGAAGACCCTATAACCTATATCAATAAAATATTAAATGAGAGAGAATTGAGGGAACGACGAGAATTAAAGGGGGAAAATGATTATGACTTTTTATACCCCCTATTGAATGATGCAAATTTCAATATTAAAATTGCCGAACGAAAAGAATTTAATGATACAAAGTATGATGGTGATATAATACCTGAGATAGAAAAAAATTCAGATAAATTATGTAATTATGAATTTGAAATTGCAATACACCAATTATTTGATAGAAATTTTCTATATTTTCAAACACCCTA
>Ga0114969_10001209_pt1 | contig 22022 bp, 20 predicted proteins | sample M_130807_MF_Meta_FD_87316 | JGI IMG/M metagenome (GOLD analysis project Ga0114969, IMG submission 87316) | Freshwater microbial communities from Lake Montjoie, Canada to study carbon cycling - M_130807_MF_MetaG | ecosystem: Environmental > Aquatic > Freshwater > Lake | place: Lake Montjoie...
CGAGTTGGCGACGGGCGGTTTCAGCGCGAAATATGGAGACCGCTTGTCGTCGCTGTTGCTCATCGAGAATCGCGACGGCGACAGCGCGCGCCGACTCGGCGGATCCGCCTCGGCCAGCGTGACGGATGCGAACCTGGTCCTCGAAGGCAAACTGCCGAAGGGGGCCCGAGGCTCATGGCTTGTCACCGGGCGACGCACGTACTACGACCTGGTGGCGTCGCGGATCACGGATCAAGACTTCCCGCAGTTTGCCGACCTGCAAGCGAAGGGGGTGTGGGAACCGAAAGGCGGCACGAAGCTCACAGTGTTCGGGTTGCGGAGCCGGCAGACGGCGGCCCTTAACATCAACGAAGACAACGGGCGCGGAGAGTTCGATAACACCACGAACAACGACCTCGGCTCCGTGCGCCTCGACACCAACATCGGCGCGCGTGGCCATTCGATGACCGTCGCCGGCTACTCAAACACGCTCTCGACGTTCGGCGTCTCCGCCTCATTCGAAAACCGCAGCCAGCGATCCAACGCACCTGGTGCCGATTCGTATGGCACCGCCAACGTGATCTTCTCGCAGCGCCTGGGTGTGCGCGATCAGTCGTTGCGGCAGGAACTGGCGTGGTCGCTTGGGCCGCACACGCTTGAGCTCGGCGGCGAACTGCACCATCTGACGACGTCGCTGAAGTACGTCATCGACGGCGACCGCAACCCCGCTGCCGCCAATGGCTCGAGCGTGCAGGGCGGCGCGGGCCTGCCCGATCGTCTCGACTCCAACCGCACCTCCACGCGCGGCGGCGCGTGGCTGATCGACAGCTGGCACTTGGGCACGCGTGGGCAGATCGAAGCCGGCATCCGTCTGGATCGTGCGGGCATCAACAACGAAACCACATGGTCTCCTCGCCTGGCCGGCACGTTCTCGCTATCGCCGAAGACGACGCTGCGCGGATCGATCGGCCGGTATACGCAGAGCCCCGGGTACGAGAAGTCGGCGCAGAGTGACTACGTGCTCGACCTTACCGCGGAGAACGCACGCACCCTCCGCAGTGAACGCGCCGATCTCGCGTCGCTCAGCGTCGAACAGACACTCGGGCGAGGACTCACGATCCGCGCGGAGACGTACTACAAGCGCCTCACCGACGTGTTGATCGGGCGACTCGAGACCGAGACGGAGCGACTGGCGCGCATCGCCGACTACAAATTCCCCGCGTCGCTGGCCTCGAGCATTCCGACAGACGCCATCATCACGACGACGCCGACCAATGACGGACGCGGACGCGCCTATGGGTTCGATCTGATGGTGTCGCGTATGACGGCGCCGACCAGCGCGCGCCTTCGGGGTTGGGCCAGTTACACATGGGGCACGGCTGAACGCGACGCGTACGGCCGCATCTACCCGTTCGAGTACGACCGGCGGCATGCGATCGCAGTCGTGGCCTCGTGGCGCTTCTCACAGAAGTGGGAATTGGCTGCCACGTCGCGATGGGCGACGGGCTTTCCACGCACGGCACCACTTGGTGTCCGCGCCGCCGGGCAGTACGCGGTGACCGGCGTGAGCACGCCGGTCAGCAACACGGTCGCGAATGGCATCTACCCGGCTGTGGATTCGCGCGGGCGCCTGCTCTACGAGATCAATCTCGGCGGCGTGTCGAACCTCAACAACGCACGCCTGCCCGACTTCGCGCGCACGGACGTGCGCCTCACATGGAAACCGCGCGGGCAGGCGGGCCGGTGGGAGTTCTATGTCGAGGTGCTCAACATGCTGGACCGGAAGAACGCCGGCGCGCTGACGGCAGAACTCGCCTACGACCCCACGTCAGACCGACCGCGCATCGTTGAAAAGCCGGATCAGTCGATTCCCCGGCTGCCGACGATCGGGTTGCGTTGGAAGTTCTAAAAGACAATTCACCGTGAAGCACGTAAAGAACGTGAAGGCAGACTTTCAAAGAGCTCTTTGAAAACCTGTCGAGAGATCTTCTTCACGTTCTTCACGGTTAATCGCTCTTAGTGTTTGTCGCAACCGACGGTGTCGGGCTTCATCGGCCGCAGAAACGTCGTGTTCAATCCGCCGCCACCGCCGCGGCCACCACCGCCGCCGAATCCCTGCCCTGACCGACCGGCGCCCGTGAAGATGAACGTGCTGGTGTCGTCGAGCGGCAACTGCGCGACGTTGCAGAGAAACACATTCTCCACATTGTTGCGGTTCAGGTACTGCTCGACATTCGACAGATAGAACGCCGACACGATCGCGTTGTGTTCCTTCAGATACTTGCCGACCGCGCGGATCGCTTTGGTACCGCCGAAGTCGCCGACCACGGGCACCAGCAAGTTGCGCGTTTCGAAATCCTTCATCGCGTTCCAGTTGGCTTCATTCGCGAGGAATCCACGATTGAGCCCGGTGCCGTCGTCAAGCGCCTGAATGTCGGCGTAGGTGCCCATGTTGCCGCCGCGTCCGCCGCCGCGCGCGCCGCGACCCGCCATGCTGTATGTCAGCTGTGGCCCGCCATTGAAGAACGCGGTCTTGTAGACGTAGTCGATCCCGGGCAGATCATCGGCGTGCAGCGCGAAGCCGTGCTTCTTGGTCAGCCACTCCGACACGGCGTTCAGATTCGCCTGGTACAACTCCTCGCTCGGCGCCACTTTGTCGTACGCCATCATCAGCTCCGGGACTGACGATGAGGCGGTGAGGCCATCAGGCTGTTTGCGCGAGAAGAGCTTCGAGAGGAATTCCGCGCGGTTGCTCGTCATCTCGAAGAGCGACTTGTAGAGCAACTGCTCGTGCAGGTTGCCGCGGCGCACATCGAAGATGATCGCGATCTGCGGTTTGAGCGCGAGAATGTACGGGTAGTTCTGCTCCGGGCCCACGCCGAGATAGACGCCGCCGGGCTTGGCCGTCTTGATCAGTTCCGGAATCGCGATCTGATAGCCGCGCTCATTCGAGAGGAAGTTGTCCGACTGGAACTCGCCGTTCGCCTCGGACACCAACTCGCTCAGGTCCCAGAATTCCTTGTCGGTCAGTTGTGCCGGAAAGTCGGCGGGTCGTGCCGACACCTGTGCCGGAACAGCGGCAGCACTAACGGCCAGCACCAACGCGATCGCGAGAAGGACAGGGCCAATGCGCCGACGAAATGGGCTCATGACCGTGCATCTTACCTCCGGATCACACGTCGTCATGGCGTAACATGAAACTTCGGAGGCGCGTTTATGCCTGAGACCGTCGCGGTCAACCTCGCTGCCAGTCAGCGACTTGCCGCACTGCACCGCCTGATCGGTAACACTCCTCTGCTCGCCATCGACTTCCTTTATAAGCACGAACCCCGCGTCATCTACGCCAAACAGGAATCGCTCAACTTCACCGGCAGCATCAAAGATCGCATGGCGCTCTTCATCATGGAGCGCGCGTATCGCACCGGCACCATCGCACCGGGGCATCGCATCGCCGAAGCCACCAGCGGCAACACCGGTATCTCGTTCGCGGCCGTTGGTCGAGCGCTCGGTCATCCGGTCACGATCTTCATGCCCGATTGGATGAGTGCGGAGCGGATGTCGATCATCGCCAGCTTTGGCGCGTCGATCGTGCCGGTCAGCCGAGCGGACGGCGGCTTTCTCGGCAGCATCGCGTGCTCGGAAGCACTCGCCGCCGCCGATCCCACCGTGTTCCTGCCCTGTCAGTTCTCGAACGACGCGAACGTGGAAGCGCACTACCGCACCACGGGGCCAGAGATCTGGTCACAGCTCGCGTCGGCCAGCATCACGCCGGAAGCATTTGTCGCCGGCGTCGGCACCGGTGGCACGGTGATGGGCGTCGGTCGCGGTCGGAAACAGCGCGACCCGTCGATTCGCGTGCACCCGCTCGAACCGGCCGAGTCGCCGACGATGAGCACGGGACACAAAGTGGGTCAGCATCGGATTCAGGGCATCTCGGATGAGTTCATTCCCGCGATCGTGCACCTCGACGAGCTCGATCCGATCGTGAGTGCGCATGATGGCGATGCGATTCTGATGGCGCAGATGCTCGCGCACCACGGACTGGCCGTTGGCATTTCGTCGGGCGCCAACTTCCTCGGCGCGCTGCAGGTGCAGAATCAGATGAACCCGAGCGCGACGGTCGTGACCGTGTTCTCAGACAGCAACAAGAAATATCTGAGCACCGACCTGCTGCGCCCCGAGCCGGTCAAGAACGGCTATCTCTCACCCGACGTCGAGATTGTCGGTTTCCGTGCATTGCCGCGCGTCTGCGTCATGTGCTTTGACGCGCCGAGAGGGTGAGATGAGATCGGGACTCAATTCCGCTGGGTCTCTGGCGGAATTGAGTCCCGATCTCATTTGATCTCGGCCAACAGCGCGTCTTTGAAATAGCCGGACGGGATCGTGCCCTGACGGATGAATGCGAGGTGGAACGCCTTGGCAGAAAACTTCGGACCGAGCAGTTTCGACGCGTCCTCACGTAGCGCGTAGATCTGCGCCTTGCCAATGCGATAGGTGATCGCTTGCGTCGGCCACTTCGAGTAACGGAAGATGGCGCGCTCAGCCGACTCGCAACTCGCGCGCTTCACATCGGCGATCTTTGTGGCCTTGCACGAGCCCGGCAAGAAATCCACGACTTCTGAGAACATCGTCGTCGCGTCGTCATAGGTGATGCGGCCGGTGTGAATGCCCGTGTCGATGCGCACGCGGAGGTCGCGATAGAGCTGGCCCTGCAGCTGATAGAGGTGTTCTTCGGGTGTGTAGAAACCGTTCGGCGCATCGGGCTGCGGTTCGGCCATCAGCGCTTCGGCGTACAGACCCCAGCCCTCTGCAGAGAGTGAGTCTTCCCACATCGCCGACGAGTCTTCAACTGCCCCGGGGGTCAGCCAGCGGACAGGCGAAATGAGATCGCGATACTTCGTCATGACTTTGTAGTACCAGTCGTGGCCGGGGAAACCCTCGTGCGCAGAGAGGTCTGCGAGAGACGCGCGATTGTTACTCTGCAGCGCCGCGCGGTCGTTGTGCGTCGGCGAGACGTAGAAGCGACCGACGCCCGTGTTCTTGAAGGGCGGCGCCGGATAGTAGGAGGCGCCGTCGATCGACGCCTGGAGCGGCGGCGGCGTTTCGGTGACATCGAGTTTGTAATCGGCCGGCACATCAAACAGACCGGTGCGGCGCGAGAAGTCGACGAGACGAAACGCCGCGTCGCGGTACCACGCCACCATCTCGGTGTCTGTCCTAGGGTAGTCCTTCGACAACTGGTCGAAGACAACTCGCACGGCGGCGCCGCCATCCGACGGCAGCGGCCATTTGTGCGACGCACCAATCTGCCGCGCCAGCTCTACCATCTGCTGCTGGGTCGTCTGCACGATCGGCCACGCCTCTTCATAGAGCACGGCCGCGGTCTTGTCGAGGCGGAGGTTGTTGGTGAGTGCCCAGTTGTATTCGGCCTCGCCCATCGCATAGCGATCCGCGGCGAACTCGGGCTTCAGCGTCTTCGCGCTCCGATCGGTGAAATACGTCGTGGCAACAAAGTCGCGCATGTTCTGGTATGCCGCCGCGGCTGCGGCACTCGCCTGTTTCAACTCCGCGATTTTCGCTGCGCGGTCCGGTCCGGTCATCCGTTCGGCCGCGATCGCCGGCAGTGTCTCGTTGAAGTACTTGGCGGTGCTGACCGCCGTGCCAATGCCGTCGCGCTGAATCATGCGCGGATCTGGTGTGTTCTTCGACTGCACGCCCGCGAGCAACTGGGCCCTGGCCGCGTCCATGTACTTCGGCACGGACTGCACACGCCGAATCACCAGCGACCACTCATCGGTGGTGCCATAGCTGAGGCTTTTTGCGTCGCGTCCGGTCGCGGTCATGCCCTGCAGCTGCCAGTCGATGGCGCGGAAGGGCTCGAGCAGATACGTATCGAGCGCGCGTTCCTGATAGCGACGCACCTGATGCTGATGCAGGAGGAAGCCGATCTGCGCGAGTGACACCTCGCGATCGATGCGCGCGTTGACCGAGAGCGTCGCTGGGGCGACGGCATCAATGGTCTTCTGTGTCGACGTCAGCCACTGGTCTTCGGCCGCGAGCGCGGCGATCGAATGGTCGCGCAGTGTGGCATCGACCTCATGCAGCGATGGGTCGAGCCCGGCACCGCCGAGATAGGTGTTTGTGGTCGGATTTCGACGTAACGACTCCACGACAAATGCGTGAACGGCCGCACCGAGTGCTTTGTCGCCACTCGTGTCAGGTGTCGGTGAGGCCGGGGTGCACGCCGGCACCATCATGAGGCAGATTGAGAGGGCCCACCGAAGTCGCATGCCCAAAGTATAGGATTAAGCCGTGCCCGAACCGCTCCGCATTGCATTCCTCGGGTGTGGCTTTGTCACCGGGGTGCACAGTCGGAATCTTCGCAGACTCAGAGGGGAAGTAACCTCTGCCTATGCCAGCCGTACGCTGGCGAACGCTGAGGCCTATTGTCAGCGCTATGGCGGCGTGCGGAGCTATGGCAGCTACGATGCGGCCCTCGCGGACCCGAACATCGATGCGGTGGTCGTGGCCGTCCCGCCGAAGTTTCATCTGGATTTGACGATGCGCGCGCTGGATGCGGGCAAGCATGTGCTCGTGGAGAAGCCGGCGTTTCTGAATATGGCCGACTACGAGACGGCAGTGGCCGCACGCGATCGCGCCGGCCGCGTCATGATCGTCGGCGAGAACGATCACTACAAACCGCTCGCGCGGTGTCTGCGCCGACTCCTCGCCAGCGGCGTCATCGGCGAAGTCGTGTTCATTCACATCATGACCGCCGCCCTGCGCCTCAAGAAGGCCGAAGACTGGCGCAATGACGCGACCATGGCCGGCGGCGATGCGTTTTTCGAAGAGGGGATCCACTGGTTGCACTTCGCCGGCAGTCTCGGTCCGCGCATCACGTCGGCCACGGGATTTCGGCCGACCGTGTCGCGCGACAGCCCTGACACTCGAATCAAGAGCATGCTCGCCTCGTTTCACTTCGACAGCGGCGCGGTCGGATCGCTCTACTACTCCCGCGAAATCCCCTCGCTGCTGCGCGGCCTGCGGATTTCGAAAATCATGGGCCGCGAGGGCGTGATCTCGTTTGAATCGGCCGGTGGATTCGTGCTCGTGCGCGGGCGCGGCATGCCCCGACTGATCTTCCCCGGGTGGGGACGAGACGTCCGTGGCTATCAGGCGATGTATCGCGATTTTGCCAAGAGCATCCAGACGGGTACTCAGCCGGAAATGAGCCTCGAGCGCGCGATCGAAGATCAGCGCGTGATGGAACAAATCAACGCGTGAACACCCAGTTCGACATCATCATCATCGGCAGCGGCGCCGGTGGGGGCACCATGGCGCACGCACTCGCGGGGTCTGGTGCGCGCATCCTCCTGCTCGAACGCGGCGGCGTCGTGGCGCAGGAAACCGCCAATTGGGATCCGGTCGCTGTCTGGAAAGACAAGATCTACCAAACGACTGAACGGTGGCTCGACGAGCGTGGCAAACCGTTTCGTCCGTACACGCACTACAACGTTGGCGGCAACACGAAGTTCTGGGGCAGCGTGCTCTACCGGCTGCGGCGGGAAGACTTCGAGGCCCTCGATCTGATGGACGGCGTCTCGCCAGCCTGGCCGATCAACTACGAGACGCTGGCGCCGTATTACGACCGGGCCGAGGCGCTCTATCACGTGCATGGTGCCGCGGGCGATCCGACCGATCCGCCGCGCAACCCGTTTCCGCATGCGCCCGTGCCGCACGCGCCAAACATGGCGACGCTCGTGGCGCAACTCCAGACGCTCGGTCTCCATCCGTCGGCGCTACCGCTCGGGGTGATTCGACCCGGCGAAGCCGGCGGATGCGTCCTCTGCAACACGTGCAACTCGTTCCCCTGCCAGATCCATCGGAAGAGCGACACGGAAGTCTGCTGCATTGAACCGGCCACCGCGCATCCCGACGTTGAGCTCTGGACGCATGCGCGCGCGGAACGCCTGCATACCAATTCCGCCGGCACGGCGATCGAATCGGTGGACGTCGAGCACCACGGCGAACACGTGCGCGTCACGGCACCGATGGTCATCGTCTCGTGTGGCGCGGTGAACTCCGCGGCGCTGCTGCTCAAATCCGCGAACGACAGGCACCCAGACGGCCTGGCCAACTCGTCGGGCCTTGTCGGCCGGCGCTACATGGCGCACCTGGCCACGATGATGCAGTCGTTCAATCCGCTGCGCGTCAACCGCGATGAGTTTCAGAAGACGGTCGCGATCAACGATTTCTATCTGCGCGGGCGCAACACGCGGTTCCCACTGGGCCAGATTCAGTCGCAAGGTCGCACGCACGGCATTATGGCCAAAGTGGTCGTGCCGCACCTGCCGCTGTGGCTGTATGACGCCTGGGTCGCGCGCGGTGTGGACTGGCTCGTCATGTCTGAAGATCTGCCGGTCCACGAGAACCGCGTCACCGTCACGCGCGACGGCCGCGTGCAGCTCCACTACCAACCGAACAATGTGCGGGCGCACCGCTTACTCGTCGCCGAGATGAAACGTATCCTGCGCCAGCTGGGATTCTGGGGCACGATCACGTTCAATCACGGCAACAAGAACACGACGCACCAGTGCGGCACAATCGTCTTCGGCGACGACCCGCGCACGTCGGTGCTCGATCGCTTCTGCCGCACCCACGACATCCACAACCTGTTCGTCGTCGATGCCTCGTTCTTTCCGTCATCCGCCGCCGTGAACCCCGCGCTCACGATCATCGCGCAGGCCCTACGTGTGGCGGACCATATTCGGGGACAATAAGCCCATGCGCGTTCGAGATTTTTCACACGTCGGCCTGACCGTGTCGGATTTCAACACGGCCGTGAAGTTCTATGCGGATGTGTTCGGGTGTCCGCTGATCGGCGTGTCGGATGCGCCGCCCGAACGCGTGCGCGCCTTCTTCGGTGTTGGCAAGGACCACCCAACGCCGAGTTGCAAGATCGGGTGGATCCGCGCACCAGGCAACGCCGTGCTGGAGATCTTCGCGTTCGAACCCAAACTGCCAGCCGCCCAGATCCCGTGGCATCGCGTGGGGCTGACGCACTTCTCGTTCAATGTGCGCAACACGCACAAGTGGCACGACTATCTGGTCAGCAAAGGTGTGGAAATCGTCAGCAAGCCGGAGCAGTCACCGCGCGGCCACTGGTTCTTCTTTGTGCGGGATTTTGACGGGAATCTGATCGAGATGATCGATCAGCGGAAGATGCACTACGTGATCAAGTGGCTGGGCGCCCTCGGCGGAATTGTCTTCCGCCGAGGGATGTACAAAAGATATTACGAGTGAAACGACGCGCGAGACTTACTTAATCTCGTACGTGCCGTCAGCGCCGCGCGGTGTGCGATGCGCCGTGTGGCAACCCATGCAGCTGCCGCCGATGCCCTTCTGGGCCGCCGCAATGCCGTCATCGTTCTTGGCCTTCGCGGCGATGCCCAGATCGGTCACGGCCTTGCCGAGGTCCATCGACATCTTGATCGCGTCCTCAACCTTCTTGTCCATCCAGTACTTGCCCGCGGTCTCCACGAACGGCTTCAACATCGCCGCATCCGCTTCAAGCGCGGCGTAGTCCTTGGCGGTCACGTGCGCGCGGACCTGCTGGTTGCCCGTGTTGATGCCCTTCATGGCCGCGACGTACTCAGCCGACGGCTTCTCGAACGCATGCACGATGCTCATTCCCAGCACAACGGCCATGCCGATCACGGCCACATTCATCTTCCGATTCATTTCAGCTCCTCGCCGGAAAGCCGGCATAAACGTAAGGGCCGATCATAGCAGGGCCTTCGGCGACTGGGGAGTGGCCAGGAGGTTACAGGCTTGACCGCAGGCCCGGCCCCGGGGACACTCGTCACTTCATGCGAACGACCACCCGCGCTGCCCTGGCGATGGCCCTCCTCCTCGCCCTCACGTCCCCGCTGGCCGGCCAGCGCACCACCCGGCCGACACTCTCGGACGCCAACATCGACGACATCGCCACATTGCTGAAGCTGGAAGACACGCGACAGTTTGACGAGGCCGTGCTGACGCGGCTCGTCGCGTCGCGCCATCCAGAAGTGAAGCGGCGCGCCATCATGACGGTGGGGCGGATAGTCAGTGACAAGGGTCGCGCGTTGCTGGCCACGCTGCACAACGAGACCGACCCGGAACTCCTGGCGACAGTCGCATTCGCGACCGGCCAACTGAAGGATCCTGCGGCGGTCGCGTGGCTTGGCGACCTGCTCAACGATCCGAAGACACCGCCCGTCGCCGCGAAGGAAGCGGCGCAGGCGCTCGGCAAGATGCCGGCGATGAACGTGCCGGCGCCCGACGCTCGCGCCGCGTTGTCAAAGTATCTGCTCGCGGCCGCGCCGTCACCAACGAGTGCGCCTGTGATCGGCGAGGCGCTTCTGTCCATGGGCCGCTTCTTGACGCCGGGCGACATTGCGCCGATCGTCCGCTGGGCGACCGCCAGCGATGTCGAGATCCGCTGGCGTGCGGCGTGGGCGTTGTTCCGCCCGAAAGATCCCGCCGCGATTCCACAACTGTTGACCATGAGCGCCAACGCATCTGCCGAGGTGCGCTTCTGGGCCGTGCGTGGACTCGCGCCCGCGCTCGTGGATCAGTCATCGGTGAAACGCGCAGAGACCTCCGCGCGACTGCGACAGGCGATGAACGATCCAGATCGACGCGTCCGCACCGAAGCGATTCGCGCGCTCACGGCGTATGACGATGACGCGTCGTTTGAGGTGGTGATGAACGCCCTGACCGCATCGGACACGTGGCTGTCGGTGTCGGCTGCCGAAGCGCTCGGACGATTTCAGCCGCGCGCGGCCGTCGTCGTGCCGGCGCTGGTCGCGGCGAGCGCTGAAGGCAAACCGCTGTCGGTACGCCTCTCCGCGCTCACGCCACTCGTGACGCTCGCCCCGGAAGCGGGGCGCGCACTCGCGACGTCACTCTCGAAGAGCGCGAGTGCCACCGCACAGGCAGCCGCGACCCAAGCGTTGCGACAACTCGACGCGGCCGCAGCACGTGCCGCCGCAGAAGCCGCAGGCACCGCGCCGGCCGCACCAGCGGGCCGCGGCGGTGGGAACGCGCCAGGTGGTGCACGCGGCGCGGGGCCCGCACGTCCCGCCCTCGTCGCACGCGCCGACGCCGAGTATCGTGCGCTCGTCACCACTTGGATCGTGCCCGACTACAACGGCGAGCCGCATCCGCACGTGCTGCTCACCACGGCGCGTGGCGACGTTGATGTCGAGTTGTATCCCGGCGACTCGCCGTTCGGCGTCGAGTATCTGATGAAGGTCGTGGAGTCGGGCGACATCGTCAACACGGAATTCGGCCGCGTGGTACCGAACTTCGTCGCGCAGCAGCGCGCGATTCGCAACGAAGGGACGTTGCGTGATGAAGTGAATCGGCATGGTCTGCTGCGCGGCACCCTGAGCTGGGCGTCGAGTGGACTCGACACCGGACGACCGGGTTATACGCTCAGCAGCACACCGCAGCCGCACAACGAAGGCAACTTCACCGCCCTCGGTCGCGTGTCGAAAGGTATCGAGGTGGTGGATCGCCTCGAACTCGGCGACAAGATCACCGGCGCCAGGCGGCGGTAGGGTAAGCGCTAGCGACCGCGGTTGCGCACGAACAACCGCAGGTCGCCATTGCCCACGTGTCGCACCGAATAGATGTGCGACCCCACTTCGCATTCGAGGCGCGCGACCTCTGCCACGGAGACTGGCGCGTATTCCGGCTCGAGTCCCACGATGGCATTCGCGGCAGCGGCCACATCGCTCAGCGGAGCCGCCGGAAAGCGCTTGATCAAGACGGCGAGCACTTTTTCGCGATCAATCATCGCCAACATCCGCGCGTCAGCCGACCGTCGCGCTACTTGACGATGAAGTCACCGGTCATGCCGGCGGCCCAATGGCCTGCGAAGCTGCAGAGGAACACGTACTTGCCGGGTTTGGTCGGCGCCGTGAACGTCACGTCCATGCTCTCGCCCGGTCCCACCATCGGCGTCTGCGCAATGATCGCAGCCTTGAACGCGGGAGGAATGTAGTCGGTCGCGCGCGCGTTGGCAGCGGCATCGGTAAAGGCTTTGATGTTCGTGCCTTCCTTCAGCAGCATGAAGTTGTGGGCCATGACGATCTTCGGCGTCTGCGCCATCGACACGATCCGCACCTTCAGCTTCTCGCCGGGCTTGGCGGTGATCTGCTTGAGGCTGTACGACATCTTCTCGCCGACCGGATCGGTCACCGTCAGCGTGATCGTGCGCGGCGTCTGACGCGCTTCAATTGGCGCCACTCCCACCACACACGCCATCACCATTGTCGTTGCCACCATCGTTCGAACGTTCCACATGAACTCAGCTCCTCCAAGCAGCACCCGCGCTGCGTCACGATGGGCTACTGCACAGTTCGTGCCGACAGGCCCGTCGGCGGCAGCGCGCGCGATTCACCGGAAATTCGGCGGACATCGCGGAATTCTGCCGAAACTCCGCAGTTTTCCCCTTACGGAAATCCGGCAACCGGTCCCGCTGCCCGGAGACGCCGATGGCCTGCCTTTTGCTGAAGTGTCGCTCGACTCGACGTGACCACACTCACTGCTGCGTTCGATCGCTCTGTTGCTGCCGCTGCCACACGCGAGGCCACGACCACGTGTCGCCACTGCGGGGACCCGTGCGACCGGGCGGCGACTGACACAGCGGACGGCACGTTTTGTTGTGGCGGGTGCGCGTCGGTCTTCAGCCTGCTGGCCACACACGGAATGACGGCGTTCTACATCTGTGATGTGCGGCCCGGCACCTCGCAACAGACGGCCACCGATCGCGATCCGACGCGGTTCGCCGCGCTTGATGATGTGCAAATCGCGGAACGGTTCATGACGACGCGCCCCGGCGGCCTCGCACGCGTGGTGTTTCCGACGCCAGCCATGCACTGCGCGAGTTGTCTTTGGCTGCTCGAACAGCTGTGGCGGTTCCATCCGGGTATCGTGCGCTCCGAAGCCAACCTGATGAAGCGCACGGTGGCGGTGGAGTTTCGACCCACCGAGATCTCACTGCGCGCGGTGGCGGAACAACTCGCGGCGCTGGGCTATGAACCGGTGCTCGATGCGGAGCCGGCCTCGGGTGTGCCTGCTCTGCGGCGCAACCTCTATCTGAAGATCGGCGTCGCCGGGTTCGCCTTTGGCAACGTGATGCTCTTCAGCATCCCGCGTTACGCCAACGGCGCGCCGCTGCCCACGGAGTTTCGCGAGTTGTTCGGCCTGCTCAATCTGGCCTTCTCGCTCCCGGTGCTGGTCTTCAGTGCCGGCGACTACTTTCGGTCGGCGTGGTCCGCCGCGCGCGCGCGCACGATCACGCTCGACGTGCCGATCGCACTCGGTCTCGCGGTGCTATTTGGCCGCAGCGTGGCCGAGATCCTGGTCGGCCACGGGGAAGGTTTCCTGGATTCGTTCTCGGGCCTGGTTTTCTTTCTGCTGATCGGCAAACTCTTCCAGCAGAAGGCGTTCGAGAGCATCGCCTTCGATCGCACGGTGCGGTCGTTTCTGCCGCTCTCGGTGCAGGTCGAGCGCGGCGCGGACTCGGTGCTGACGCGCGTCGAGACGCTGCGGCCCGGCGACACGATGCTCTTGCGCCCGCAGGAAGTGGTGCCGGCCGACGCCAACGTGACGAGCGGATTCCCGCCCAAGGGCATGCTGCCGTTCGGCAGCACACAACGGCTGACCGATCGGGAACTCTTGCAAGTCGTGAGTTTCGTGATCTCGAAACGCGGATCGACACCGGTCAATCCGAAGGCCGTGGATCCCGAACTCGACAAACCCTGTAGTCGATAGCGACCCCATGTATCTGGATCCAGCGCACGAGACGTTTCGAAATGAGCTCGCCAGCGTCCACGCGGACGGGCGGCGCAAGTGGGTCTATGCCCGCAAGCCGTCGGGGTGGTTCTACGGGCAGCGCACCGTGCTCAGCTGGTTCCTGCTCGCGTTTCTCTTCGCGGCGCCGTTTGTGCGAGTGGGCGGGCAACAGCTCGTGCTCCTCAATTTCCTCGAACGGCGCTTCGTGTTACTGGGGCTGGTGTTCTGGCCCCAGGACTTCTACCTCGTCGTCCTCATCGCGCTGACCGTGCTGGTCACGCTGGCGCTGTCTACGGCATCGGTCGGCCGCATCTGGTGCGGCTGGCTGTGCCCTCAGACGATCTTCATGGAGATGCTGTTCCGCAAGATCGAATGGGTAATCGACGGGTCGGCCGCGCAGCAGGTGCGTCGAGATCGTGGACCATGGAACACCGATCGCGTGTGGCGCACCACGGTGAAGCAGAGCATCTTCTTCGCGCTGTCCTTTGCCATCGCCAACGTATTTCTCGCCTACATCATCGGTTCGGATCAGCTGATCACGATCATCACGGCGCCACCGGCAGAGCACGTCCAGGGGCTCATCGCGATCACGATCTTCAGCCTCGTGTTCTACGGCGTCTTCGCCCGCTTCCGCGAGCAGGCCTGCACGCTGGCCTGTCCGTACGGTCGCGTCATGTCGGCGCTCATCGACACGCACACGATTACCGTCACCTACGACAAGTTCCGCGGCGAGCCGCGCGGCCATGCGCGCGCCGGTGAGGCGACGCCGGCGTATGGCGACTGCGTCGACTGCGGACAGTGCGTGACGGTGTGCCCGACCGGCATCGACATCCGCAACGGCATCCAGATGGAGTGCGTGAACTGCACCGCCTGCATCGACGCGTGTGACGACGTCATGACGCGCGTGTCGAGGCCGACCGGTCTCATTCGTCTCACATCGCACGAGGCGATTCGCAGAGAAGCGATCGGTGTCGCGCGCGTGCCGTGGCTCACCGTGCGCGTGAAAGCGTACGCGACGGTCTGGGCGGTGCTCGTCATCGCCGTCGTCTCGCTCTTCCTGGCCAGGCCCGCGATGTCGGTGCTCATCCTGCGCCAGCCCGGCACGCTGTATACGACCATGGCCGATGGCGCGGTCGGCAACTTCTACAACGTGCAGGTGATTAATCGCACGAATGTCGCGCACGCGCTTGAGTACGTCGCCGCCGCGCCAGAGGGCGCCACCATCACCGCGCTCGGACCGATCGAGTCGATCGACCCGCACGCCGTGCTCGAGAGTCGCTTCCTGCTGCAGTTACCTGAGCGATCGCTCGGCGGCGCCAGCACGCCAGTGCGCATTGAAGTGCGCTCGCAGGGACGACTCATCGACACGATCAACTCGTCATTCCTTGGACCAGCCAGACGAAAGGCACCACGCCCATGAGCTCGATTCGCACACGTTGGAACTGGGGACACAGCATCGCCGCGGTCTACATCGCCTTTGCCGCGAGCACCGTGGGCTTTGTCGTCTTCGCGATGGAGCAACGCGTGGATCTGGTCAGCCCCGATTACTACGAACAGTCCATGGCGCTCGATGCACGTCGCGGCGCGGAGGCCAACGCGCGCGCGCTCGGCGCGGAGTTCTCGATCACGTCGCCGGCCAGCGCGCGCACGGCGACCGTCCACTGGCCCGCAGCCGCACTCGTGAATGCGACCGGCACGCTGACGATGTATCGGGCCGCTGACGCCACAGCCGATCGGCACACCCCGATCCAGCCGGATGCGGCCGGCACACAGACCGTGGCGCTGGACGGCCTTGCGCCAGGCCGCTGGCTGTTGCAGGTGAAGTGGTCGAGCGGCGGCCGCGCGTTCTACGCCGAGCGGGACGTGGTCGTCGGGCCCAACCGGTGATCGACACGGCCGGCGTGGTGTTCGGTGGCCTCGTTCTCGGCGTGGCCGGCAGTGGCCATTGCGCGACGATGTGCGGACCGCTGGTGGCGCTGGCGAACCCGCGCACGGCCACCACGCGTGCGCGCGAACGGGCCCGCCACGCACTGCTCTACCACGGCGGTCGGTTGGCGACATACGCCACGCTCGGCGCGGTGATCGGCCTGACGGGTGGCGCGCTCGCGAGCGCGGGACTCGGGCGCACGGTTGCCTGGGTCGCGGCGGGCGCGCTGCTGCTGCAAGCCGCGGCCGCGTGGCGCACACGTCGCGGCGGATTTCGGTCCCCTGTCGGCGCCCTCATCACGCGTGCGATTGGACGCGCCGGCGCATGGATGCGCCATCACACCGTCACTGGGCCGATGCTCTTCGGCGCGCTCACCGGATTGCTGCCGTGCGGACTGGTGTACGCGGCGCTGACCGCGGCGGCCGGTGTCGGTGGCGCCGCTGACAGCGGTCTGTTCATGCTGGCGTTCGGCGTCGGCACCGTGCCCCTGCTCGCCACCGTCGGTCTATCCGCCGAACGCATCAGCCGCGTGATCCCCGCGTCACTCAAACGCGCGGCGCCGATTGCGCTCGTGGCCGTGGCCGTATTACTGATCGTGCGCGCGAGTGGGTCGCCCGCCACGCACGCGAACCACGTGGCGCCGGCCGCGACCCCCGCGCACAATCACAGACGCTGACTCGCCACTGCCGAGGGCCTCGGCGGCAGGAACTCCGCACAGCGATCGATCCGATCGCCCAGGGTCGAGCGTTTGATGCCGAGGCGAATCGCCGCCTGTGATTTGTTGCCGCGCGTTTCCGCGAGCACGGCCGCGATGATCTCGGCCTCGATGCGCAGCAGCCGTTCATCGAGCGGCAGATCCGGATAGCCTCGCGCAGACACGGTCACCGCCGCGGCGCCATCAGCGATCGCTCGCGCCGACGCACCGGCGCCCGGCGCCGACGTGGCGACCATGTCATTGAGTTCTGATTCGGTCGAGGCAAACAGCACGCTCGCGCCGAGACAGCCGACGCGCACATGGCCACACGAGCAACTTTCGGCGATGCGTTCGCAGGTGTTCTCAAGTTCGCGCACGTTGCCCGGCCAGTCGTAACTCTGGAGCGCCATCATCACGCCGGCAGAAATCGGCGGCAGCGGCTCACGACGTCGAGCGAAGAACCTGGTCAGAAAATGTTCGGCCAACATCGGCAGATCCTCGCGCCGTTCGCGCAGCGGCGGCAGCGTCAATGACAGCACGTTCAGCCGATAGTAGAGGTCCTCGCGGAACGTGCCTTCCTTGACCATCTGCTGCAGGTCGCGCTTGGTGCCGGCCACAACGCGCACATCGATCGGAATGGCGCGGGTCCCGCCGAGGCGTTCCACAGTGCGATTCTGCAACACGCGGAGCAGCTTCACCTGCATGCCGAGCGGCACGTCATCGATGTCGTCGAGGAACAGCGTGCCGCCGTCGGCCCGCTCGAACCGGCCGGGCCGGGCCGCAATGGCGCCCGTAAACGCACCGCGCTCGTGGCCGAAGAGCTCCGACTCGATCAAGGTGTCGGCAAAGAGGGCGCAGCTCACCGCGACGAACGGCTTCTGTCGGCGCGGGCTGTGGTCATGCAGCGCGTTGGCGACCACTTCCTTGCCGGTGCCGCTCTCGCCGGTCACGAGCACACTCCCGACGCCCGGACCGATGAGGGCCACGTATTCGAAGATCGCCCGCATGCGCGGATTGGGTCCGATGACGATGTTGGCGTCCATCACAGCACCGGCACAACGCGAAGGCCAGGCCGCACGCGGCGCAGCGCACTCTCGACGCCCACGCGCAGCGTCATCTCGGCGCTTGGGCAGCCGGCGCACTCACCGGTCAGGCGCACGTGCACCACTTCGCCCTCGAGGTTCACGAGTTCGATGTCGCCGCCATCGGCGTTGAGCGCTGGCCGGATGCGCTCGAGAACGGCTTCGACCATGTCTGCAGTCGTCATGGCCCAAGAGATAGCAAACCGCTTGCCAAGCCGGATCCCCGGCATCCGTGCCGACAACCCGGCGAGATCAGGGATTTTTCCGCAATTGAGTGTGGAAAGGTCCTCGGCCACAAATCAGGGAGGGAGGCGTATGCTATCGGTGATTTTCTTCTGGAGGTGGTTCATGCGTCCGATGTTTGCCGCTGGTCTGGCTGCTGTCTTGCTTCTCCCCCACACGACCTGGCTCAACGAGGCCGGAAAGGCTGCGCCGGCTGCCACCGTGGTCGTCCTCGACACCGCCAAGGGGATCATTGAAATCGAGACATTCGACGACGCGCCGAAGTCGACGGAGCGTTTCGTGGAACTGGCGCGGAAGGGCTTCTATCGAGGCCAGCGCTTCCACTGGGTGCAACCGGGCATTGTGCAGGCCGGCGACCCGTTATCGCGCGATCTGACGAAGCGCGCGGAATGGGGCACGGGCGGGAGCGGCCCAAAGATGGCGATCAAGCCGATTGGCGTCGCTGAGACCTCCAAGCGCAAGTTCGACCGCGGGATCGTGGGCCTCGCGTATCGCACGGATCGCAAGCCCGAGACGGGTGACAGTCAGTTCTTCATCTTGACGGGTGCGAACCCGGCGCTCAACGGCAAGTACGCGCCGCTCGGCAAAGTGATCAAGGGCATTGAGGTCGTCGACAAGCTGGAAATGGGCGACAACATCAAGAACGTGACGGTGAAGTAGCTACGTCAGCAATTCTCCGCGCACTACGGTGACAGCCTGGCCGGCCATGCGTACGCGCTGGCCGTCCAGGGTCACCTTCAACACGCCGCCGCGCGCCGACACCTGATGCGCGAGCATCTGCGTCTTGCCCAGCTTCGCACTCCAGTACGGCACCAGACGACAGTGCGCTGACCCGGTCACCGGGTCTTCGTTGATGCCCACTTTCGGCGCAAAGAAGCGCGACACGAAGTAGTAGTCACCATCGCCAGGCGCGGTGACGGTGACGCCGCGGCATTCCACCGTGGCCAGTTGCACGAAGTCTGGCGTGAGGCTACGCACGATCTGAGCGGACGCCACTTCCACGAGATAGTCGGTTCCGCCGCGGCCGACGTACTGCGCGGTCACGCCCAGCGCTTCCAGCAAACCGTCCGGCGGCGTTGTCGGCTCCGGTGCCACAACGGGAAAGTTCAGCTCGATCCACGCTCCGTCCTGCACTGCGGTCAGCAAACCGCTCTTGGTGTGAAACCGCGCCGTGTCGTCGTGCGCCAGGCGGCCTGTGTCCCACAGTGCATGCGCCGTTGCGAGCGTGGCGTGTCCGCAGAGGTTCACTTCCGCCAGCGGCGTAAACCATCGCAGACCGAATCCATCCGCGTGCGGTTCGACGAACGCGGTCTCCGACAGATTCATCTCCATCGCCACCTGCTGCATCCACCGATCATCACGTGGCGTGTCGAGCAGGCAGACGGCGGCAGGATTGCCGCGAAACGGCTCGCTCGTGAACGCATCAACTTGCAGAAGAGTGAACGGCATAGGTGTGCTCAGCCTATCGCAATATTTAGCGAAGCCGCTTTTAACCTTAATATCGTCAGTTTTATGCTATAAATGACGGATCTTATTCCCCATGGAGCCCACCCATGCCATTGCGTGACTTTCTCGAAATCCCCTACGACAAGCTCGAAGACATGAACCTGGCCACGAAAGAGGCCCGGCAGAAGCGCACGCCGGCGCACAAGGCGCGCGAACGGCAGATGAAGTATCTGACGGACGAAAAGCGCATCAAGGCCGTCACCGTCTGCTTCTCCGACCTCGAAGGCCGGATGCATGTGCTCGATTACGACAAGAAGTTCCTGCTCAAGTCGGCCGACAACCTCACGTTCGATGGCTCGTCCATCCGCGGCTTCTCGCAGCAGTCCGAGTCGGACCTGCGCCTCGCGATCGACTGGCCGGCGTTCTACATGCTGCCGTCGGACGTCTTCGGCCCCGGCAAGGCGCTCGTGTTTGCCGAAGTGCTCGAGAAGGACGGCACGCCCTACGTCGCCGACCTCCGGTCACGCCTCAAGGCGTTCACCGAACAGCGCTTCAAGAAAGATCAGTCGGTCTTCAACGCCGCGATGGAGATCGAAGGCTTCCTGTTCAAAGGCCGTGACGCCGAGCGTCACTACCACGAGACCGGCAAGTTCGACCTGATCAGCACGGGCGGCTACTATCACTCACTGCCGGGCGATGCGCTGCGGCTCTTCATTGACAGCGCCGCCGAAGTGCAGCGCGCGATGGGCTTCGAGAACGAGAAGGATCACCCGGAAGTGGCGCCGTCGCAGTTCGAGATGAACTACTCGTACAGCGAAGTGAACATTGCCGCCGACCAGGTGCTGCTCTACAAGCTGCTCTGCCGTCAGGTGGCCGCGCGGATGGATCTGACCGCCAGCTTCCTGCCCAAGCCGGTCACGGGCGTCAACGGCAACGGCATGCACACGAACCTCTCGATCTCGAAGGGCGGCAAGAACCAGTTCTTCGATCCGAAGGGGCAGGACATGCTGTCGAAGTCGGGCTGGAACTTCATCGACCGCATTCTCGCGAGCGGCCAGGAGATCTGCCTCGCCCTCAACCCGAGCGTGAACGCCTACCGTCGTCTCGACCCGCACTACGAGGCGCCGAACCAGATCAAGGCGTCGGCCGTGAACCGCGGCGCGATGGTGCGCATCCCGATCGGCAACGAGAAGTCGGCCCGCGTCGAAGTGCGATCGATCGCGCCGGACGCCAACCCGTATCTCGCGCTCTATACGCTCCTGCGCACCGGCCTCGAAGGCCCGATCGACGAGGGCGATGCCGAAACGCGCCGCTCGCGCACGAAGTTCCTGCCCGACAACATCTACGACGCCATTCGCCTGTTCAAGAGCAGCAAGTTCGTGGGCGACATGTTGGGTGAGGAAGTGCACACGCGTTACGCAGACGTGAAGTTGATGTCGGCTGAGCGTTGCCCGAAAGCGCTCGGGTCGCAGATCAAGACGTCAGAAGTGCAGTTCCATCACGAAGTGACGAATCAGTACCTCTGGAGCATGTTCTAGGAACGACGTTCAGGTGGCCGCCGGGCGCGATGCTCGGCGGCTACTCCCGCCCCAACAACGTCGACAGCGCAATACCAACCACACAGACGACAAGGACCAGGAGGGCCACCGCGGTCTTCTTCACCGGCATGTCTACTCAGACAGGTGCGCGGCGCGAAAGGTAAAGTGGCTCGATTCATCGGGGCTCCGCGCAGAAGATCGCACGACGCAGGATAGAATTCGCCCATGACCGATCGTGCCGTCACGTTCTACCGCTGGAATGACATGCCGCTCGAAACGGTGTCGCCACTGCTCGATCGCCGACTCGTCACCGGCGATCGGATGATGCTGGCGCATGTGTATCTGAAGAAGGGCTGCATCGTGCCAAAGCATCAGCACGAGAACGAGCAGCTCACCTACATCCTTCAGGGTGCGCTGCACTTCTGGATCGGCGAGCACGGCGAGCAGGAGCTCACCGTCCGCGCCGGCGAGGTCCTGCACATTCCGTCGATGGTCTGGCACAAGGCCGAGGCGCTGGAAGACACGCTCGACGTGGACATCTTTGATCCTCCGCGCGCGGACTGGCTCGCCAAGACCGACGACTACCTCCGAAAGTAGCCCATGGACCTCGGACTGAACGGTCGCGTCGCCCTCGTCGCTGCTGGATCAAAGGGTCTCGGCTTCGCGGTCGCGCAGGAACTCGCGAAGGAATGCGCAGCCGTCGCGATCTGTGCACGCGGTCGCGACGCACTCGATGCTGCGGTCTCGGCGCTCCGTGCCGCCGGCGCACGTGCGCATGGGGTCGTGGCGGATGTGAGTCGCGCGGACGATATCGCGCGCCTCGTCAGCGAGACCGAATTTACGCTCGGCCCCATCGACATTCTCGTCACGAATTCCGGCGGACCCAAGTCCGGCCGGTTCGAGACGCTCACCCCGGCCGACTGGGACTCGGCCGCGAGCGTGTTGCTCACGAGCGCCGTGACGCTCACCCGCTCGGTACTGCCGGGCATGAAGGCGCGGCAGTGGGGGCGCATCCTGAACATCACCTCCATTGCCGCAAAGCAGCCGGTTGAAGGATTGATGCTCTCGAACAGTTTGCGCGCCGCCGTCATTGCCTTCGCGCGGACCCTCGCGAACGAAGTCGCCACCGACGGCATCACGGTGAACAATCTGCTTCCGGGCTACACGCGGACCGAGCGCGTCGTCGATCTCTCGAACCAGGTCGCGGCACGCGAATCGGTGACGGTCGCGTCGGTCTATGCGAAATGGGAGCAGGAGATCCCGATGCG
>Ga0114969_10001212_pt1 | contig 21980 bp, 17 predicted proteins | sample M_130807_MF_Meta_FD_87316 | JGI IMG/M metagenome (GOLD analysis project Ga0114969, IMG submission 87316) | Freshwater microbial communities from Lake Montjoie, Canada to study carbon cycling - M_130807_MF_MetaG | ecosystem: Environmental > Aquatic > Freshwater > Lake | place: Lake Montjoie...
ACACTATTAAAGTTTGTAACGTACCTTATGAATATCGAATTGATTTAGATAACTCTGCTCCTGCTTGCGTTTCGCAATCAAATGCTGCTAACAATGTATTCACGTATATTGGTAATGTAATTGATAATCCAGAATTAAGATGTGTAAATGTTAATAGCAATGGAACAATTCAGTTAACATGGCAAAACCCTACACCATCAAGTTGGGTTAACTTTAATCAATACAATTTATATAGTAACAATGGTTCTGGATTTATCCTTAGAGATTCAATTGATCCATTTTCAACAACTACGTATACTGATTTAACTGCAAATGGTAAAACTGGATCTGTTGGATACTATCTAGTAACAAAATCAGGTTGTACAGGTCAAGTAGATACTTCATCAATTAGAACAACACTTAATAGTATCTTTTTGAAAGTTACTGGTGCGGGTAATAATATTGCAACATTAAATTGGAATCCATTACGCATTCCTAATTTACCAACTGCAGCTGCTGGATTTAAGGTAGAACGCGAACTACCAGGAGGTTCTGGCAACTGGAGTGTTCTTAACGGATCATATGTTGGCACAACCTTTACACAAACACTTGATTCTATTTGTATCGATTCAGTAAATTATAGAGTAAGTATTAGTGATGCATTAGGATGCAATTCAAATTCAAATGTTGATGGAGAAATTTTCGTTGACAATTCAATTCCAGATGCTCCTATTTTACATTGTGCATCAGTACTTGCAAATGGTGCTGTGGTTTTAAACTGGAGTGCGCCAATTGATACGGCTCATCAGTTTAATAGCTATCAAATATATTCTTCATCAAGCGCAAATGGTCCTTATAATTTAGTTGATAGCATCTTTAATTATTCAACTTTAACTGACACCATTTTTAGTGTTAATGCGCAAGCAAATTCCATATTCTTTAATATAAAAACGAGATCTGGTTGTGGTGTTCAATATTCACCTGCTTCAGATACATTAAAAACTATAAAATTAAATGTTGCAAACAATAATGGTGTTGCAGTATTAACATGGAATCCACTCGAAAACTACGTAGCTGGATCTAATACAAGTTTCGATATCTATAAAGAATATCCTCTTGGAAAATGGACATTAATTGATAATGTTCTTGCTCCAACATATAAATACTTAGATACAATAAATGTTTGTCAAGCAGTAATAAATTATAGAGTTGAAACAACAAGTTTAGCTGGATGTAATTCATCTTCATCAATTGATGGTGATTTATTCCGTGATCTAACAAAACCATTTGCGGCATTATTAGATACAGTAAGTTTAAGTTACTCTTCTCCATCAAACGTAAGTATTAGTTGGTTACCGAGTACTTCGGGCGATGCTGAAGGTTATATTGTTTATTTATTTAACGGTGCATCATGGGATTCAATTGGTGCTGTAGTTGGAAAAAACAATTTGAACTTTGCACACATAAATGCTAATGCAGCAAATGCTCCACAATTTTATAGTATCGCAACATATGATAGTTGTCGTAACGTAAGTAACATAGGCGTTGCTCACAACACAATGTTCCTAACTGCAAAATTGGATATCTGTAGAGCTGCAATTGACATTCGTTGGAATCCGTACATTAACATGGTTGGAGGAGTAGGAAATTACAATATATTTATGAGTGAAAATGGAGGTTCATTTAGTTTGCTAGCTACTGTCCCTTCAAACAATATTTCCTATAGTCATACAACACTTAAAAAAGATTCTAGTTATTGTTATTATGTTCAAGTGCAAGGTAATATTTCAAGTAGAACTGCAACATCTACAAGTGCTTGTGAATTCGCAAATCTACTAACAGAACCTACATTTAGTTATCTTAAAAAAGCTACTGTTTTAGCTGAAAGAAAAGTGCTTATAGAATGTTTAGTAGATACCGCAAATGATCCGGATGTATCACGTTATAAACTTCAAAGATCACTTGATAAAAACGGTCCGTTTACTACTGTAGGTGTAACTGCATTTACTGGTCAACCAATTATTAGTTTTACTGATTACACAGCACGAACAGAGCAATTTAGTTATTTCTATCGTGTATTAACAATTGATTCATGCGGAAATGATGTACTCTTGAGTAATGTAGGTAGAACAATTTTATTAAGCGGACGTGGAGAATTTAATCTTACCAATAGATTATTCTGGAATGATTATGAAGAATGGCTAGGCACTGTAAAGAACTACGCCATTTACAGAAAGGTTGATGATATTTGGGAAACTGTTCCAGTAAATAATAATCTTGGATTTGGTTTTACAGAATTCATTGATGATGTTTCAGGACTATATCAAAAGTCAGGACGATTCTGTTACCGAATTGAAGCATATGAAAATTCAGGTAATCCTTATGGATACAATGATACCAGTACTTCAAACGAATTTTGTTTAATACAAGAGCCACATTTGTTTATGCCAAATGCATTTACTCCAAACGGTAAAAATCCGATTTTGATTCCTCAACATGTATTTATTGATATTGATAAATTCTTCTTTGTAGTATTTAATCGTTGGGGTCAAAAAATATTTGAATCAAATAATCCTACAATTGGATGGGATGGTACCTATAATGGTGATAATGCACCTTCAGGGACCTATGTTTATAATGTTAGAATTTATGGAACTAATGGTCAAGAAGTGGAGAAAAATGGATCTGTCACTCTGCTTAGATAAAAAATAAAATTGAATCTAATTTAAAACTGCCCCCATATGGAGGCAGTTTTTTTTTGTATATTTCTCAAAATATCAATTTCTTAAAAAAAAACGATATTAATAATACAGCGAGATGTAAATTCTTAAACACATAAGTATTACTTTTGATCGCCAATTAAAGAATACATAAAATGAAAGATAATTTGGCGAAATTTATTGGTGAAGGACTTACGTATGATGACGTTTTATTAGTCCCTGCCTACTCTGAAGTGATGCCCAGAGATACTGATACAACAAGCTTTTTTACCCGTAAAATCCTAATTAATACCCCTGTTATTGCTGCTGCAATGGATACTGTTACAGAATCGGCGATGGCAATTGCGATGGCTCATGAAGGTGGAATGGGCGTTTTACATAAAAACATGAGTATTGAGCAGCAAGCTGCAGAAGTTAGAAAGGTAAAACGTAGTGAAAGCGGAATGATTCAAGATCCTGTAACCCTTCATGAAACAGCTACTATAGGTGATGCAATGAAGTTAATGGGGGACAATAAAATTGGAGGAATTCCGATTATTAACCCCACCGGTAAATTAGTTGGAATCCTCACAAATCGTGATTTACGCTTTGAAAAGGACATGAAAAAGAAGGTTAGCCAGGTTATGACAAAAGGTAAATTAATAGTTAGCATTGGTACTACTAGTTTACAAAAAGCGGAGTTAATCCTTCAACAGCATAAGATTGAAAAGCTTCCGGTTGTGGATAAAACCGGAAAATTAATAGGACTTATTACTTATAAAGATATCCTTAAATTTAAGTCTCGCCCTAATTCTTGTAAAGATGAGTTAGGAAGACTAAGGGTGGCAGCTGCTGTTGGAGTTACTGGCGATGTATTAGATAGAGTTAAAGCTTTAGTAGTTGCAGGAGTTGATGCAGTGGTTATCGACACCGCCCATGGACATTCGAAAGGAGTTATTGAAACCTTGAAAAAAGTAAAAAAAAGCTTCCCTACCCTACAGATTGTTGTTGGTAATATTGCAACAGGTGATGCTGCAAAGGCACTTGTAAAAGCGGGTGCTGATGCTGTTAAAGTTGGTATTGGACCTGGATCCATATGTACAACTAGAGTAATTGCAGGTGTTGGAGTTCCTCAACTTTGGGCAGTATATGAAGTTGCTCAAGCCCTAAAAGGTTCGGGAGTTCCAATTATTGCTGATGGTGGAATTCGATTTACTGGTGATGTTGCAAAAGCAATTGCTGCCGGGGCCAGTTCTGTAATGATAGGCTCTATGCTTGCCGGAACAGAAGAAGCACCAGGAGAAGCTATGATTTATGAAGGCAGAAAATTTAAAGTTTATAGAGGTATGGGATCTATTGATGCAATGAAAGAAGGATCAAAAGATCGTTATTTTCAAGATGCTGAAGATGACATAAAAAAACTCGTACCTGAAGGAATTGTAGGGAGGGTTCCTTATAGAGGAACAGTAGAAGAGGAAATCTATCAGTTAAGAGGAGGATTAAAAGCATCAATGGGATATTGTGGTGCTAAAACGATAAAGGACCTTCAAAAGGCCAAATTCATTAGAATAACTTCAAGTGGAATTAAAGAATCACACCCTCATGATGTTTCAATCACTAGAGAATCGCCTAATTATAAAAGATAATCTAGTTTAATAACTCATAAAAAGTCATATTATTATATAGATTATCCATTTCAGCCTAAAAAAAATTCGTTCATAAAAGGCTCATCAAATCCTTTTAAAATCATATGCTTATCGAGATGTCTTTTACTACATTTGTCGTCCTATTAAAAAAATAAAAATACTTATGAAAAAAGCCATATTAATTACTGTACTGGCTACATTATCGCTTAATTTTCAACTTTCGGCTCAAGCAACAAAAAAAGGAAATACACCGGCCAAGCAAGTTGCCACAGGTAAATCACCTGCAGTTGCTCCAGCATTACAAGTACCTGTTGATCCACAATTATTAGAAATTGGCGGAGAATCAATTATGAAATCTGAATTTGAAAGGGTATTTCGTAAAAATAATCGTGATAGTATATCAACGGAAGCGTCTATAAAGGAATATCTAGACTTATATGTAAACTATAAGTTAAAAGTAAAAGAAGCTGAAACGTTAAAACTTGATACCAGCGAAGCATTTGTGAATGAACTTTCAGGATATCGTAAACAATTAGCTCAGCCCTATTTAACAGATAAAGAAGTAAATGACAATCTTATCAAAGAAGCATATGAGCGTTTAAAAAAAGATGTTCGTGCAAGTCATATTTTATTAAAACTAGATGCTAATGCATTACCGAAAGACACTGTTTTAGTCAATAACAGAATATTAAAAATTCGTGAGGCGATCATGAAAGGCGCTGATTTTGGTAAGATGGCAAAAGATTCATCGGAAGATCCGTCGGCAGCTGAAAATCGTGGAGATTTAGGATATTTTACTGGAATGCAAATGGTTTATCCTTTTGAAACGGTTGCTTTTAATTCAAAAGTTGGACAAGTTTCAATGCCAGTCCGTACTCGATTTGGTTACCATTTAATAAAAGTTATGGATACACGTGATGCGCAAGGAGAAGTACACGTTGAACATATAATGATTAAAATTCCTAAAGATGCAAATGATAGTGCTTTAAAAACTGAAGAAGCACAAATTAACTTAGCATATGCAGCTTTAAAAAATGGTATGCCTTGGGATACAGCAGTAAGTAAATATAGTGAAGATAAAGGGTCAATTAAGCGTGGCGGAGAATTACCTTGGTTCGGAACAGGTAGAATGGTTCCAGAATTTGAAAAAGTTGCTTTCGCAATTTCAAAAGATGGTGATTATAGCCAACCTGTTAAAACATCATATGGATGGCATATTATTCGTCGTATTGAGCGTAGAGGAATACCAACTTTTGATGAAAAGAAATCAGAATTAAAGCAAATGATTTCACGTGATAGTAGAAACGAAGCCAGCAAAATGAGTATGGTTAACAAAATCAAAGCAGAATATAATTATAAAGAAACGCCAAAAACAAAAAATGAGTTTCTGGCTATTCTTGATAGTAACTTAACGAATGGAGAATGGGATTTAAATAAAGCTGATAAATTTGTAAGCCCACTTTTTACCTTAACTCAAAACCAAAAAACAACAAACTTTACACAGCAAGATTTTGCTAAATATATTTCAACACATCAAACCAAACGTACTAATATGTCCTATTTAATTATTGGAAATGAAATGTACAATGATTGGGTTGGAGATGCGGTTTTAGCATTTGAAGAAAGTAGATTAGATAATAAATACCCAGACTTCAAAAACTTAATGAAAGAATATAGAGATGGTATTTTATTATTCGATTTAACAGACAAAATGGTTTGGAGTAAAGCTGTAAAAGATACAATGGGACTTCAAGAGTTTTATTCGAAAAATAAAAATAATTATATGTGGGATGAGCGTGCTCAAGTTGTTGTTTATACTTGTTCTAATGCAAAAGCTGCGGCAGATTTACGCAAACAATTATTAAAAGGAAAAAAATCAGCAGATCAAATTGTTTCAGACATCAATAAAAATACTGCGAATGCAGTCTCTAAGCGAGAAGCGATATATTCCAAAAATGACGAATTAATTTCTTCAGTAGAATGGAAAACAGGATTGAGTAAAGATATTTCATCGAAAGATCAATTAACGATTATTGATATTAAGAAAGTTTTAGATCCTGAACCAAAAGCCTTAGAAGAAGCTAAAGGAATAATTACAGCAGATTTTCAGACTTATTTAGAAAAAGAATGGATTTTAAGTTTAAAAAGTAAGTATCCAGTAGAAGTAAAAAATGAAGTATTACAAACACTTTGGTCAAAATAATTGTATTTTAAAATAACAACCTTGATAGCATCCAATAAAATTTCGCAGATCTGGATAAATTTTATTGGATGCCTTTTTATTTTTTCATTTTCTTGTAATAAAATACAAAATACTAATTCAAATAATAATAATAAGGTAATTGCTAGAGCCTATGAAAAGCAACTATTACTAATTGACATAAAGGATATCGTTCCAAAAGGGACATCGCATAACGACAGTATTACTATAATTCATAATTATATTCAAAATTGGGCTCACCAACAAGTGGTGTTAAGAAAAGCGGAAGACAATTTAAATAATGAAGAAAAAAATGTCGAAAAAAAACTTGAAGAATATCGGAATTCACTTATTACTTACATTTATGAAAACGAATTAATACGACAAAAACTAGATACTTTAATTACCGATAAGGAAATAGAAAATTATTATTCAGAACATCCGAATAATTTTCAAGTAAAAGATAATATTATCAAAGTACTTTATCTGCGAGTGCCACAAAATGCACCTAAGTTAGATAAAGTGCGAATGTGGTATAAATCAGAAAATGCAAAGGATAGAAAGCTACTTGAAGATTATTGCTTTCAGTTTGCAACAGATTATTATTTCAATGAGGAAGAATGGTTGTTGTTCGATGATCTACTGAAAAAAGTACCTATTGAAACTTATGATAAAGAGCAATTCCTGCGCAACAACCGTTTTATAGAAATTCGTGATTCGAGTGCTTATTATTTAGTAAATATCAAAGGTTTTAAAATAAAAGAAAGTCAGTCTCCGTTAAGTTTTGAAAGAGATAATATCCGTAATTTAATCATTAATAAACGTAAGCTTGAGATGATCCGTGAAATGGAAAAAGCCGCTTATGATAAAGCCCTCAACGACCATGAAGTGGAATTCTTCCTCCCTAAGAAATAAAATAGTTCTACTAATTCTTATTAATTGTATTCACCAAATTGCTTTCTCTCAGCCTAAGAATGGTGCTGTTGTTGATCAAATAGCAGGAATTGTAGGCGATAAAATAATTCTACGTTCCGAAATTGAAGCTCAATATCAACAGTACTCACAACAAGGAAATTATGGTGGTGATGAATTACGTTGCAAAATATTAGATCAACTATTACTTAATAAACTATTGCTTCATCAAGCTAATATTGATAGTTTGGTTGTTACTGAAGATCAGATTAATCAAAAAATTGAAAATAATCTATCCTATTATATCCAACAACTTGGGTCAGTTGAAAAGCTAGAATCATTTTATGGGAAATCTGTTCCAGAAATAAAGCAAGAGTTTAAGCCGCTGGTACGCGATCAATTGTTAACACAACAAATGCAAGGGAAAGTGACTAAAAATATTACTGCATCACCTGCTGATGTTAAGTCCTTTTACGACCAAGTACCTAAGGATAGTTTACCAACTATAAATGCAGAAGTAGAGTATGCTCAAATTGTTCATAATGTAACGGTTAGTGAGGAGCAAAAATCAGCTGCTAAACAACAATTAAATGATATTCGTCAACGGATATTAAAAGGCGAAGAGTTTAGCACACTCGCCATATTATATTCTCAAGACATTGAAAGTGCGAAGCAAGGTGGTGAATTGGGTTTTGTTAATCGAGGTGATCTAGTTCCTACTTTCGAAGTTGTTGCCTTTCATTTAAAAAACAAAACGGAGATTTCAGAAGTTGTTGAAACACCATATGGATATCATATTATGCAATTAATTGAGCGTCGAGGAGAAAAAATAAATATTCGCCATATTCTAATTAAACCTTCAACAAATGCAGAAGATGTTTTGAAAGCTCAAAATTTAATGGATTCAGTAGCATTAAAAATAAAAGATGGAAAACTATCATTTGCTCAAGCTGCTGAACAATTTTCAGATGAAACAGAAACAAAACTTAATGCAGGAAATGCAATTAATAATGTAAATGGTTCAACAAAATTTGAGTCGGATCAAGTGGACCCAATAGTTTTATTTCAACTTGACAAAATGAATCTTGGTGAAATATCTAATCCAATGGCAATTACAACAAAAGAAGGAAAACAAGCGTATCGGATTCTTTCTTTAAAGACTAGAACAGCACCACACCTCCTTAACATGACAGATGACTATCAGAAGTTACAAGAGTCAGCTTTAACCGATAAGCAGCAAAAAACACTTGAGGCATGGCGGAACAAAAAGAAATATCTTACGTATATAAAAATTGCCGACGAATACAAATCATGTGAATCCATAAAAGATTGGACTTCACAATAAATTATTTTTATCAATTACCCGATGACTACAACAAATACTTACGCTTCAGATGTTGAAGCTGTTGATGCCCTTAGAGACACTTATAAAGCACTTCGTTCCGAAATTGGAAAAGTCATTATTGGACAAGACCAAGTAGTAAAGGATTCATTAATTTCCATTTTCAGTAATGGTCATTGCTTACTAGTGGGTGTACCTGGGCTTGCAAAAACCCTTCTTGTAAACACTATTGCAAGTGTTTTAGGATTAAGTTACAATCGAATTCAATTTACTCCTGATTTGATGCCAAGCGATATAATTGGAACTGAAATTTTAGATGAGAATCGTCAATTTAAATTTATAAAAGGCCCATTATTTGCGAATATTATTTTAGCAGATGAGATTAATCGTACTCCTCCTAAAACGCAAAGCGCACTTCTTGAAGCCATGCAGGAAAGAGCTGTAACTGCTGCTGGAAATCGATATATATTACCAAATCCCTTTTTTGTATTAGCAACACAAAATCCAATTGAACAAGAAGGTACTTATGCTTTACCTGAAGCCCAATTAGATCGTTTTATGTTTAATGTTCAGCTCGATTATCCTTCATTTGAAGAAGAGGTTCAGGTTGTTAAAAACACAACAAGCAATTATAATCCACAATTAAATACAATTGTTACTGGTGAGCAAATTATTGAATTCCAAAAACTTGTTCGAAGAATTCCTGTTCCTGATAATGTGTTAAATTATGCTGTAAAACTAGCTTCAAAAACTCGTCCAGGTACAGCGGAAGCAGCTGCAATCACAAAAGACTACATTAGCTGGGGCGCTGGTCCAAGAGCGTCTCAATACCTTGTAATTGGCGCTAAATGCAATGCTGTTTTAAATGGAAAATATTCTCCAGATATCGAAGATGTAAAAGCAATTGCTCCAGCTATATTACGTCATCGTATTGTGAAAAATTTCAAAGCAGAAGCTGAAGGAATCTCTATGGAAAGCATTATTCAAACATTGTTAAAAGACTAGAAAATTATTGTAATTATATTTCAGTAAATAATATTTTTCTTGGATTAATTCTATCTATAATTTAATCTGATATCCAAATTAATAAAGTCAGAATAAAATTATTTTAATTGACAATTAACAATTGGTGTTGACCATTTTTTAAGATATTCCAATTGGTCAAATATCCTTTTCTTCCATTCTGGCTCTACTCCTATTTCGCCATGGTGTGCCGTGTCAAATTTCTTTTGTTCATCTTGAAGCTCATGAAATAATTTATTATAAATTTTATCTGCAGCCTTTTTGCTTAGGGCGGTAGATAATTCCATTTTCATTTTACGAGAATAAATTTCAGTAATATCGAAATGCGCTTGCTCGTGCTCAAGTGTTTGCTTATTGGTAGTATCACTAATCCATGATTTATCAGGCATCATAAAAGAATTAACAGTAAATGTAATTTCTTTGTTAATTTGCTGATAAGAATAATCTATTCCTGTAAAAATATATCCTTCTAAAATTGTACGAGATCCATGACCAATATAATGCTCGGTTTCCATTAAAGGCGCACCTAAAGCAAATTGATCATAACCTAACCTATCTACTGTAGACCAAAGAAAAAGATTTTCTTTGCTTTGTGAAAAACAAAAAATAGGTAAAATCAAGAAAAGAATTTGAAGTAAAATTTTAAGCCTTAAACCAGACATCTTATTAGATTTGTTATTAATGAATTAGAACGAGTTAAATTTAAGTTTATTAGAGAAAGATCGAACGGTTTTAATTATTAATTTTTGAATATTTCATTTGATGGTGTTGCACAAACAGTGACTGGAAGTACATATTACATTAAAACAGTAAATGAGAAACGACTATTACCCCAATGTTGTCTGTTTAACAATAGGGTTTAAGACAAAGATGAAAAGAGTTAAATTTGCAAAATAGCAAATAACATTAAATTTAAAAAAAAAAATGCAATAAGTTCTTATTCATTCAAGTGAATTACCAACAAAGGAACATCTGTTTTATAAGAAATACGCTTCGTAACACTTGGATTTGCCAGTGCTTTAATAAATTTACGATGATGAGTAACCATTGCAAGACAATCCGCCTTATGATGCTTCATAAAATAGGTGATTCCGTCTGCAGTATTTAAATCAGTACAAACATAACCTTTCATTTTAGGATAAGAAACATACTGCTTAATTTTATGAGTTACATTATCTAAATCAGTATCATCATGAACTAAAGTTTGATTATCAACATTTAAAAATATCAATTCAGATTTAAACATTTTTGCAATATCAACAACTGATTGAGAAGCTAATAAATTTTCTTTTGATAAATCTGTAGTAAAAATAATCTTTTTTAAGCCCTCAAATTTAGCTTTAGGTGGAACTAACATTAACAAACATTGAGAATCTTTTACAACTCTACTAGCATTACTTCCAACAAGGAATCGCTGAACTTGAGAACTTGCTGTTGTAGCCATTACAATCATGTCTACATTTTTTTCAATTGCAATTTCATTGATACGTGAGGAAGGAAGTCCTTGTTGTAAAACTAATTCAAATGGAACATCACTAACCTCCTCGTGAATCTTTGAATAATACTTTGTAAGTTTAGCTAACACTCCTGATTTTAATTCTTCAAAATCAATTTGAACAGCCGCTACAGTAACATCAGTATAAATTACAGGAGTTTCATAGGCATGCATTAAAATAATTTTACTCTTATAAACACGTGCTAATTCAACAGCATACATTAATGCATTTTCAGCACTTTTAGAGAAATCAGTAGGGCAAAGAATTGTTTTCATAGGATTAGTTTAATTATAAAAATTCAAAATTAATAAATTTATTAATATGACAAATATCAATGTATTAAATGATTTAATGATAATAACTACTTTATTTCCAGAGAATGTTTTTTATTTAACATCACAATATCAGGAGCCCAAGTTACTAATTCTTGAAAGGGAAGTTTTCGAAATGAACAATCTTTAACTTTACATAAATTACAAGGAATAATTTGGCAAGGATCGGTGTGAACAAATAATTCTAATTTATTTTCAAATTCATCATTTAATTCCTTTTCTAAGATTTTAATTTCATCATGAACCTGATCCAATGAGTAGTAAAATGGCATAGTAATATGACAATCTACATGCAGATATTGTCCAAATTTTTGAAGACGTAAATTATGTACATCAATCCAACAATCACGACGATGCAAAGCAATAGCATCCACAATTTTTGATAAGGTAACGAAATCCGTTTTATCTAATAAATGATCGATGGATTCTTTTGTCAATTTTAATCCACTACCCATTATGTGAACAGCTAACAAACTTGCTAGTAGTGGATCGATCCAATAAATACCTGTTAATTCATAAATGCTCAATCCAACAATTAACGCGATACTAGTTAACGTATCCAAATGAAAATGCTCTCCATCAGCAACTAAGGGTCTTGAATTAAGTTCGCGACCTTTTCTCTTTAAAAAAGTACCAATAAAATACATTGCTAATCCTGAAATAGCCGTTAATAATATACCCCCATTAATGTTTTCTAATGGAACAGGATGTAAAAAATTATTTGCAGACTTAATAAGAATATATACTCCAGTCCCTAAAATCAATGCTCCTTCAAATCCTACAGCTAAATACTCTATTTTACCATGACCATAAGGATGATCATCATCTTTTAATTTAGCAGAATAATATAAGGAATATAGCGTAAATCCACTAGTAGCAATATTTATAAAAGATTCAAGTGCGTCAGAAAGAACTGCATTCGATTTAGAAACATAATATGCGAAGAATTTCACAATCATAATTAAGACTGAAAAAATCAAAACTAACCTAACCGCATTTATTTTTGTGCGAAAATTTAGTGTATCAGCAGAGTTTGATTTCAATGGGATTTTGATTCAGAATTAATTTAGCAAATTAAAAAATAAAATGATCTAAAGCAAATAAATCAGATGCTGAAGGATAAAGAATTAGAAATATTACCAATACTAATCTCGGAAATACATGTTTCATATCCCACATCGGATTTAAAATTGACATGCCTAAACTTGCAATTAGTAAATCAAATCCCAATGCATATAAAGCAGCGAATTTTAGCAGACCAATAATCAATAAAAAGCCTGCTATTAATTCAATATAAGAAGTGAAATAGGCGAATAATCGAATTAATGGCATTGGAATTCCAATATTCAAATACGCTGGCTTAATGGTTTCAATTAAATTATCCATCCGCATCTTAAATATTTTATCATAACCCTGAAATAAAAAAAGCACTGCCGTAAAAACTCTAATAATAAATAAGGCAATACTCTCGTGGGTAAATAGTGTTTCCATCTGGCAGGTTATTACTGCAAATTTAATCGAACAATTGATATATATTAAACTATTTACCTAAAACATCATTAAAAAACTAATAAACGGCTTCAAACTTTCCTTCATTCCCACATCCATCTACTAATTTAACAACTAATTTACTTGGACCGTAAGATTGGTTTTCGGGATAGATAGAAATACAATTTGTGCGTGGATCCCATTGGGATAAGGTCCAAGTATCGTTAACAAAACAAGCGTATGATTTTAATCCGGATAATACTTCAATAATTTTAACACTTAAAATTAAATTTCCTGAAACTGGATCAGGTTGATAAAAGATTTCTATAACGGATGGTGCGATGGTATCAATAGCGTACCCAAATGAACCACCACTTCGAATGGATGCTACAAAAAAAGCATTTTCCTCCTTACAAGGAAACGAATTCTTAATTTCTTGCTCATTCGATAATTCAACCAAAACAATCTTTCTCTTCAGTGCTGTATTAAATTTCTTTTTAATAAAAATACTTTTATGAAATGGAGTTCCAGCATCCATAATCTGGTATATATCTGAAATTAGTTTTTTATTCTTATTTTTCTTATAACTAAAATTCCAAAAATCATCTTGATAAAGTGCTCCTGAAGGAATCGTAATTACAAGATCTTTTGAAGTAAAGGTAAATGGTTTGTTAAAATAAATTCTATTGGTATCTATAAAGGCAATTTTATTTTCATTCCTTTTTTTCTGTAATAAGAATTCTGAAGTAACTTCATTTCCAACGAAATCTTTAACAGTTAATTTTATTCTTACAGGAAATGAATCATTCAATAAAATAAATCCTTTTCCTGCATCTTTAAACAAAGAACAACTATCGCCAACCAATTTAAAACATTGCTCTGCTTTTGATTTCAATCTAAAATTCCAGTCGTAATCAATATGTGCATTTACATAACGCGATTCGTTAAAATTAAAACGATTATAGGCATACTTATAAATCACTGAATCATTACAAATTAATTCTGCAAAATAAATTCCCAATAAGTAGGTACTATCCAAATCCATTGCTTCGAAGCCAAGTCCTGCAGTGTCGGTATCCAAATAAATAATTTCATCGGTATTTCCACTAATTTTAAAATTCCGATTTGTGTTAATTCTCCAAATAGAATCTTTGTATCCATAAAATAAAAAATTTCTTAAAACAGGAGCATTGGTATCTTTAATATCAAATCCAAATAACAATGGATTCATAGGTTCTTCGGTAATTCGATCACGAATTTCAAAATGTAAATGAGGCGCTTCACTCCCACCCGAACTTCCACTCCAACCTATAACATCGCCTTTATTAACTGGAAATCGTAAACTATCAGGAAATATTTCTACTTCAAAATTTTGATGAACTCGCTGCAGCGAATCCATTAAACAATCGATTGGATTTGAAAAACAATATAAATGACCATAAACGCTAGTATATCCAACTCGATGATCGATATAAATTACTTTTCCAAAACCGGTACTACTAATTTTGATTCTCGAAATATGTCCATCGGCCGTTGCCAATACCGGAATTCCTTGCCTTCCATCTGTCCGAATATCGATTCCTGAATGAAAATGATTGCTTCGTAACTCACCAAAAGTGCCAGAAAGGCTTAATGGAATCGCTAATGGAGCCTGAAAAACGAGACTTTTTTCAACTATTTGCCCTCTAACGGAAAAATAATTCATCAAAATGATCACAAAAAGAAGCCATTTTAACCATTTTTTTCTGCTAATCATCGATTAAATAGTATTGAGGTTAGTAGCTGATGGTACCAATTCCTTTTTATCTTTGTAGAGAGTGATAATGTAAATACTTTTACTGATCTTCTCAAAATCATTGAGTTATGGATGAACTATTTCAATCTTTCAAGTTTTTGCAGCAGCAATTAGAAGCCGCTTTGCAAACGCATACTCAATTGAGAAACGAATTAACAAGTTTAAAGCATATTCATCAACAGTTGGAGGTTGAAAAACAAAGTTTGTTAACCGAGTCGAACCTGCTGAAAGAACAACTGAAAACCGTTAAATTAGCGCAGGCTTTGGCAGGATCCAGCGATCAGGATAACCGAAGTCTTAAATTGCAAATTAACGGCTATCTCCGTGAAATTGATAAATGTTTAGCATTACTGAATAGAGACTCATCGTGAACGAACAACTATCTATAAAAGTTAATATTGCCAATCGTACCTACCCGCTAAAGGTTACTAAAGAGCAAGAAGAAGGTATGCGTAAGGCTGTTGATCTGGTTAACAACCGCCTTAAAGAATACGAAACGGCTTATGCTGTTCGTGATCATCAGGATTTATTAGCAATGTGTGCTTTACAATTGGCAAGCGAACAATTAGGTGTTCATGATGTTCATGAAAATAGAGATGCTGAAATTCAACGTGAGTTGGAAAACCTAAACGAATTAGTAAAAAGATTTAAGTAAAATATTTAACGTTCTTTGACCCATATTACGAGTTGTTCCCTTCATTTTTGGGAATTACCCGGGTAAAGTATACCCGCATTCGTCCTGATCGCCGATGTAAATTCAACACTACACTTATAGGAGGCAGACTCAGGCTGCCAAGAGCATGTCCGTCTCGAACGGAAAGCACAAATCAGCCGGCTGAACTCCGACCCTGTCAATAGGGATTTACATGCTCAGGATGGTGCGGGTTTTCTTTTATTTTACCATTACAATTAACAAAAAAAAATATGGATATCACTATTCATAATTTCAATAATAATTACACAATTATCTCATCAAACAAAAAAATCAATGGATCCAATAATCATAATAGCAGCTGTATTAGGACTTGCAATAGGAGCTGTTGTTACGTTTCTTTCAACACGAAAGACTAACAACAACTTAGTAGCCATAGCAGAAGAGAAAGCGCATTCAATTATTAAAGAAGCGGAAGCTAAAGGCGAACTCTTTAAAAAAGATAAAGAAATTCAAGCGAAAGATAGATTCGCAGTTTTAAAAACGGAACACGAAAAACATATCGCTGAAAAAGATAAAAGAATTATTGAAGCAGATAACCTTATTAAACAAAAGGAAACTACGCTCAATCAACAGTTAGAAGCTAGCAAACGTACTCAAGCTGAAGTTGAAATGATTCAACAAAATTTATCAAGTCAATTAGAGATTGTTGATCGTCGTAAAGAAGAACTTGAAAGAGCGCATACTCGTCAAGTGCAAGCATTAGAAAAGATTGCTGGTTTATCGGTTGAAGATGCAAGAAAGCAATTGGTAGAAGCTTTAAAAGCAGAAGCTAAAACTGAAGCGATGCAGTTCATCAAAGAAACGATGGATGAGGCCAAACTTACTGCTAATAAAGAAGCGAAAAAAATCGTTATCCAAACTATTCAGCGTGTTGCTACTGAACATGCAGTTGAAAATGCAGTAACTGTTTTCCATATTGATAATGATGAAGTGAAAGGTCGTATTATTGGTCGTGAAGGACGAAATATTCGTGCATTAGAAGCTGCAACAGGAATTGAAATTATTGTGGATGATACTCCCGAAGCAATCATACTTTCTGGATTCGATCCAGTGCGTAGAGAGTTAGCACGATTAGCATTACATCAATTGGTTTCTGATGGTCGTATTCACCCAGCTCGTATTGAGGAAGTGGTTACAAAAGTTCGTCGTCAGTTAGATGAAGAGATTATTGAAACAGGAAAACGTACTGCTATTGATTTAGGAATTCACGGTCTTGCGCCAGAATTAATTCGCATGGTTGGTAGAATGAAATACCGTTCTTCATACGGGCAAAATTTATTACAACATTCACGTGAAGTAGCAAATCTTTGTGCTTTGATGGCTGCTGAGCTTGGATTAAATGTGAAGCTAGCAAAGCGTGCTGGTTTATTACATGATATTGGAAAAGTTACTGAAGAAGATACTGAACTTCCTCACGCAATTGCCGGAATGAAAATGGCAGAACGCAATAAGGAAAATATCGAAATCTGTAATGCGATTGGAGCCCATCATGATGAGATAGAAATGACGAGTATTATATCTCCAATCGTTCAGGTTTGTGATGCAATTAGTGGGGCGCGCCCAGGTGCACGACGTGAAATTGTTGAGCAATATATGAAGCGTCTGAAGGAAATGGAAAACCTTGCTCAATCTTATAAAGGTGTTGAGAAAGCTTTTGCAATACAAGCAGGACGTGAGCTACGAGTTATAGTTGAGAGTGCAAAATTAGATGATGCCCAAACTGAACAATTATCATTCGATATCGCTACTAAAATTCAAACTGAAATGACTTATCCTGGTCAGGTGAAAGTTACAGTTATCAGAGAAACAAGAGCTGTGAATTATGCTAAGTAATACTTTATTGATCTAATAAATTATTCGAAGCCTGTACTAACCGACAGGCTTCGTCGTTTAATAGGGTACCAATTGAAATAAAGGAGTAATAAACTTCATGAAAATATTAACCATCCTAGGCGCGCGTCCTCAATTTATTAAGGCAGCATCTGTTAGTCGTGAAATTGCTAAGCATAGTTCGATTGAAGATATAATCATTCATACTGGTCAGCATTATGATGAGAATATGTCGGAAGTATTTTTTAAGGAAATGAATATTCCACAACCAAAAATTAATTTGGGAATTTCCGGACAAACACATGGAACTATGACGGCTAACATGATTGCTGGATTAGAACCTATTTTCATTGATCAAAAGCCAGATTTAGTTATCGTTTATGGTGACACTAATTCTACTTTAGCTGGAGCACTTACAGCTGTAAAATTACATATTCCTATTGCACATATTGAAGCAGGATTACGTAGCTTTAACATGCAAATGCCTGAAGAAATTAATCGAATACTAACAGATCGTATTTCTCAATATTTATTTTGTCCTACTACAACAGCAATAAAAAATCTCGACAATGAAGGTTTCCGAAATCTTGATTGTGAAGTTGTTTTTTCGGGTGATGTAATGCAAGATTCTGCGATTTATTATAGTAAAATATCGGAAGATAAATCAAAAATAATTTCTAAATTATATCTTTCAAAATATTTGCTTTGTACCGTTCACAGAGCAGAAAATACTGATAATATTGAACATTTAAGATCAATTATTAAAGCAATAAATACTATTCATAAAGAAATTTCAGTAGTTTTTCCAATACATCCAAGAACGCGAAAGATATTGGAGGCGAATGCAATTATTTGTGATGCAATAATGATTGATCCTATTGGATATTTTGATATGATTGCTTTAATAAAAAATTGCTTGTTGGTAATTTCGGATTCGGGAGGATTACAGAAAGAAGCTTTCTTCTTTAAAAAATGCTGTGTAACATTACGAAATGAAACCGAATGGGTCGAATTAGTTGAAGGTGGTTTTAATAAACTAGCAGGTATTGAAACAGAAAAAATTGTTTTGAATGTTCATGAAATGTTAAATACCAATCCTGATTTTGAGGTAAATCTTTATGGAAATGGACAAGCTTCACAAAATATTGTTGAGCATTTAATAAATCAATAAAAAATTCTCTGAATAATAATAGATTTAAACAGAGGCAGTAAAAAGTTCTAGCATTTTTGCAAGCTCCTCAACCTTTTCAGAATCTCCAAGTTTTTGATAGGATAAAGTAAGATTTCGAACCATTCTCTGAATCATATCTTTATTTGAACATGGATTATAATAACTATCCTGTGCTTCTAAATTTAACTTTTTAATAAATTGATCGATATCAGAATGTCCGAAAACAGATCCTTTGCTGAATGCATTAATATAAAATAAAACTTTGCTTAATTCAGGATTTTCATCATCAGGGTTTCCCATATATGCAAGAATAAAATGCTCGGGTAAATTCACACCATAAATTGGTAAATTTAATTGCTGAGAAACAACTTGATAAATGATTCCCAATGCTAATGGGTTTCCTTTTTTACTTTCTAAAACACAGTTAATATATGAATTTTGTGGAGCATGATAATTGGTAGTATTTCCAGCAAAACCATGCTGACTAAACAAAATAGTATTTACAATATTAATTATTTCAAGTGCAGTTAAATTTTCATTCAACTCAATCCATATATCTTTTTTAATTTGTGCTATTGTTTGATGAATCTTCTCCTCGTTTAAATCAGGGTATTGATATTTTGCTACTAAAATTACTCCTTTTAATAAATCATTATCACTCGCATGAATCCACAATTTGATATCTTCAAGTAACGTATCGTATTGAATTTTGTGCACAATGAATTCAATACGCTGTTGCATCATTGCATCAAAAGCATTTGACCAAGCATCCTCTAAAATAGGAATAACTTCTCTTCCTAAGCCAATAAGACGTTCTTCAATATGAAAATAAACATCTTTATCAGTGTCATCTAAAAGACTAATAAGCGCCTTTATTTCCGGTTCATTAAGAGTTGTTTCCATTTTACAAGTTTAGACAATTAATTACCTATTCGTTTTAGTCACTTAGTCCATTTATTAACGATCTAGTGTTAATCTAATTATTGCGTTCTATTTTAGTAATTATTTTACCTTATCGTTGTTCTAACCAACGAGATAACAATACATCATATACATAAAATCGACCATCTTCATCAAAAATCATTTCCTTTTCAATTAACGCTGCTAATGCTGTTTGAACGGAACTAGTACTACCTAATTCATGCTTTCGTATAAACTCACCTCCTAGAACTTGGCGTGCACCATTTTCTCTAGCAATAGCTTTCATCAATAACCATTGATTATCTGTAAGAAGCTTCCTGTAATTATAATAAACAGACGAATTTTCTTCCAGAATTTCAACCATTAATCGCTCTAAATACCATTCGTCAGGCTGTCGAATTCCTTTTGAGTACAAACGATTACAAAGCAACTGCACATAGTAGGTATGATGGCGACACCAATCTAGAATTCGATCTGCTATAGCTTCCGATATTTTCCGCTTTCCTTCAGCGAATTTCTCTATGATAAATTTACGATAAATATCGTGTTCTATTGCAATTAAATTCAACATATCTGTCGACTGATAAAATGGTCGCGACTGATTCCGAAACATAGCTTGCATCATCGAATTATGACTACCAGCGAAGATGAATCGGATATTTTTCGCTTTTTGAACAAATGTTCGTAATAATGCTTCTGTATTTTTCTCTGAATAATCTAAAATCTGTTGAAATTCATCAAAGGCAAGCACTATCTGACCGGGTTGTTTTTCAAGGTAACCGAATACTTGTTCTAAGCTATGTTCTGCTTGTACGTTGGCATCTAAAGTAAACTCAACAGAAGGCGCTCCCGACATTTGATCATACTGAATAACAGGACGGAGATGTGTAAAAAAATTCGCTAATTCACGCATCAATTTAATTTGATTAGAATCAAGCTTTCCAATCGTACTTTTAGCTAGTAATTTTACTAAATCTGCTTGAGAAGTTGTTGGATATAAATCGAGATAAAAACAACGAACTCCTTTCTTCCCTTTTAACTGCTGAAAAACATGCTGAATGAGACCCGTTTTCCCCATTCTTCGAAGTGCAGTTACCGTAGTATTTCTGCCATTTTTTATTCCTTCTAAAATTTGCGCTGTTTCAACTTCCCTATTACAGAAATATTCAGGACTGTGATAAGCAATAACAGGGAAGGGATTCTCAATTTTTTCCATTGCGTAAAATAAATTATGTTAATTACATAATACAAAGAACGTTATCTTTTTGGGATTATGCAAATGATGTAAGGGGAAATTTAAATGGAAACTTCCGATCTTTGCCAAATGATTCAGCATCCTTCTGATTTTAGTCTTGAACTTCTTGAGTATTTAATGTCCTTTATTTCAGAGGAGAGAAAGGAACGATTTGATAATGTATTAGCAAACCGTACACGACATGTAACTATCGCAATGGAAAACTCAACCGACGGCCATAATACTAGTGCAGTAATGCGAAGTTGTGAATGTTTTGGGGTTCAAGATATTCATGTGATTGAAAATGGATCTTACATCAAGCCTGCCAAAAACGTAACTAACGGAGCGTATAAATGGCTAACTATTAACCGATATAGCGAAACAGAAAATAATACATTAGCTTGTATTCAATCCTTACGAAGCAAAGGATATCGTATCGTTGCAACTACTCCACATATATTTGATAAGGCAGTTCATGAGTTGGATATTTCAAAACCTGTTGCCTTATTTTTCGGACAAGAACGCGATGGAATTTCAGAAATATTAATGCAAGAAGCAGACGAGTTTGCTATTATTCCTATGCAAGGATTTTCAGAGAGTTTTAATGTTTCAGTTGCAGCATCCATCATGTTGTACGATCTCACTCAACGTTTACGTGCTAATACATCTACCTCTTGGAAATTAACAGACGAAGAAATTATTGAGATTAAAAAAGATTGGACATTAAAAAGTATTTTTCGTCCTGAGTTATTAATTCGAAGATTTCAAGACGAGAAACATCAATCACAAAAGCGATGATTTATACCGATATTCATTCGCACAAAAAGTTGGTTTCTAACGATTGTCTTAGCATAACTAATCTCTTTAATGTTGATAGTATTGGAAAGGAACTTGAAGAAAATAAACTTTTCTCCATTGGAATTCATCCTAGACATATCAGAATTGAAAATTCGCAAGAAGATTCAAGAAACATTAAATTTTACGCCAATAAAAAGAACGTTTTAGCCATTGGCGAATCAGGATTGGATCGTTTAAGTGAAACACTTTTTGAACTTCAAATTTACATCTTGGAAGAAATGGTTCGTATTTCTGAAGAAGTCAAAAAACCACTTATTATTCATTGTGTAAAGGCATTTGATGAAATTAGAATCCTACATAAAAAATTGAAACCAAAACAACCTTGGATTTTGCATGGAT
>Ga0114969_10001215_pt1 | contig 21959 bp, 20 predicted proteins | sample M_130807_MF_Meta_FD_87316 | JGI IMG/M metagenome (GOLD analysis project Ga0114969, IMG submission 87316) | Freshwater microbial communities from Lake Montjoie, Canada to study carbon cycling - M_130807_MF_MetaG | ecosystem: Environmental > Aquatic > Freshwater > Lake | place: Lake Montjoie...
GCTTTTCTCATTCAACTATGATTTACAGCCCTTTAGGTTTTTAATTATGAGGGGTGCAAATGTAACCCAACAATTCAATTTTCAAGGTTTGCCCGAAAATGAATTAGAAATATATTTTAGTGAGCTAAAAGGTTGATTTTAACAAACATCAAGCTTTTCTGTTAAATGTTGGTTTGACCTTGGTACTTCAAAATACGAATAGCTGAGTTTCTTTATTTCTTTCTCATTTTTGCACTTACTGATTTAATGAAATTACAGGAAAGAGAACTTTTATTCACTAAAAATTTGTTGGAATGGCACAAAAAAAATAAAAGGGCATTTCCATGGAAAGAAACGGGTAACCCTTATAAAATATGGCTGTCGGAAATTATTCTTCAGCAAACCAGAGTTGAACAGGGCCTTCCATATTATTTGAAAATGGTAAAACTGTTTCCAACTATTAAACATCTTGCAAGCGCAAAAGAAGATGAGGTATTAAAAGCATGGCAGGGGTTAGGGTACTATTCACGAGCAAGAAATTTACAGTCAGGAGCTAAGTACATTCTGGAAGAATTAAACGGAAAGCTTCCAGAAAATTATGATGGCTGGTTGAAAATTAAAGGTGTTGGACCATATGCCGCCGCGGCAATTGTTTCTTTTGCATACAATCTGCCTCATGCAGTTGTGGATGGGAATGTATATCGTGTTCTTGCTCGAAATTTTGGCATTGATCTGCCAATAGATTCTACCGAAGGCAAAAAAAAGTTTTCAAATCTTGCGAATAAATTAATTGCAAAAAAAGAAGCGGCTCTTTTCAATCAGGCAATAATGGATTTAGGTGCAACTGTTTGTAAACCATCCTTCTCCCCTTTGTGTAAAGTTTGTCCGGTTAATGAAAATTGTGTGGCTCTTAAAAAAAACATGATTGCATTTCTTCCTGTAAAATCAAAAAAAATAGTTTTAAGGAATAGATTTTTTCATTACATCGTTGCCAAAAATGAAACCGGTTTTTTAATGGAGAAAAGAAAAGAAAATGATATCTGGAAAGGTTTGTATCAGTTTCCTTTAATTGAATCCGATAAATTCCTTTCGTTGGTAAATTTATCTGCACATCCGACTTTTAAAAAAGTAACAAACGATAAGAATCTCAAAATTACAGCGGGGAAAAAATTCGTTTATCTGCTTTCGCATCAAAAGATTCATGCAAAATTTTTTCTTATTTCTACTGATAAAATCAATTCTAAATACTATCAAGTCATAAAAAAGATACACTTAAAAAAATTAGCTGTTCCAAAAATTATTGAGCATTACTTAAAAAATATTATACATTAGTCTCATCATAAAACACCAAAACTATGAGAGGAGTAAACAAAGTAATCCTAATGGGCAACATTGGGAGTGATCCAGAAATTCAAACGCTTGACGGAGGAATTAAACTTGCAAAGTTTCGTTTAGCAACTACTGAAGGCATTAAAGACAAGAACGGAAACCGAATAACAGAATGGCATAATATTGTTGCCTGGAGGTTTCTTGGTGAATTTTGTGAAAAGTATGTTCGCAAAGGAGATTTAATTTTTATTGAAGGCAGATTAAGAACTCACAGTTGGAGCGATGCCAATAACAATAAACATTATAAAACTGAAATTATTGCCGATACCATTAACATTCATTCAAGAAAAGATAGCAGCAATAAACAAACAACTGAAACCACCAATACTGCTGTTCCTTCTGAATTACAGGTAGAACCTGGTTCATCAGATAATGAGGTTGCAGACGATTTGCCATTTTAATTCCCCTTTCTTCAAATTTTTATATTAATAATTGGAAATAAATTTTGATTCTGATAGTTGTGGGCGGTTGATGATTATTTTATTCTCCCTTGGTTCTCAACCGCTCACGCTTTATTTAACTTTTCTTTCTCTGTTTGCCGTTTTTTTAACAATTTCCATTGCGTTACTCGGGGGTGCGCAAACAGCCATATTTTCTTTAAGTTCTAAGGACCTTGAAGAATTACAATTGCGTTCGCCCAAGCGCTATCAATACTTATTGCGAATTATGGAAAAACCACGCTACTTGTTGGCAACCATAGATATGCTTCAAACTTTTTTTACTGTGCTTTTTGTTTTATTGATCGGATATGTATTAGTCGAAGTTTCAATCATAAATTTTTCTGATATGCATTTTGGGATGCTGTTTCCGGAAATTATTCTGCTCACTACTTTAATGATTGTTTTACAACATATAATTCCAAAAACTTTTGCTGAACAGAATAATGTATCATGGACTTTATGGACTTTACCTGGTTTGTTTTTCCTGGAAAAAATATTCAGCCCGCTAACAATGCTTGCTATTCGTGGGGTTTCAGTGGTTGCACATCATAATGACGATTCAAAAAAAGGTGCTGTAAAAATTTTCGGGAGCAATGAAGCCACCGAAGAACAAACAACCGAAAAACAGGAAGCACGATTTTTAAAAGGCATTTTAAAATTCGGAAGTACTCAGGTAAAAGAGGTGATGAAACCCCGCTTTGATATGGTGGCATTGGATGTAGACAAATCTTTTGAAGAAATTATTAAAGTCGTAAAAGATTCAGGATACTCTCGCATACCTGTGTATCGAAATTCAGCTGATAATATCATTGGTATTTTATACACCAAAGACTTGTTGCAATTTCTGCAAGCGAATAGCGAAGTGAGTTGGTTAAAAATATTGCGTCCTGCTTTTTTTGTTCCGGAAGGGAAAAGAATTTCTGATTTGCTGATTGAGTTTCAAGCCAAAATGTTACACATAGCTATTGTAATTGATGAATACGGAAGTACTGCTGGCATTGTAACCCTGGAAGATATTCTCGAAGAAATTATTGGTGAAATCCGTGATGAACTAGATGAGAAGACCGAATTTGATTTTGCACAGATAGATAAAAATAATTTTGTGTTCGAGGGGAAAACCTTACTGAATGATATGTACCGTGCCATGGGAATTAAAGATCAGCCCTTTGAAGAAATTAAAGGTGATGTAGATTCTATTGGTGGTTTGATTTTAGAATTGAGCGGGAAAATTCCACAAGTGAATGAAGAAATTGAATATAAAAGTTTCCGTTTCAAAGTATTGAACCTTGATAGCCATAGAATACGAAGAGTTAAAGTGACAATTTTAGAGGAAGTTGAAGCATGAGAATTATTGTAGTTATGTTTTTATCGTTGGTATTTGGTTTAACAGTTATTTCATGTAATGAGGAATACACACCAAAGCCAAAAGGATATTTCAGAATTTCTTTTCCTGAACATGAATATAAAATATACAATCCTGAATATTGTCCCTTCTCATTTGAATATCCGGTGTATGCAAATATTTCACGCGACACAGTTTTTTTAGATACCCTTCCTGAAAATCCATGTTGGATGGACATTAATTTTCCTGATCTCAATGGCTCAATTTACTTGAGTTATAAAGAAATAAATAAGGATCATGGTTTGGCCAAATTGATTGAAGATTTTCATGTGCTTGCTTTTAAACATACAGTAAAGGCATCAGGAATAGATGAAAGTATAATCAATTCTGCAAATCATGTTTACGGTTTATATTATAATATAGAAGGAAATGCAGCATCCAATATTCAGTTCTTTGCAACCGACAGTTTTAATCATTTTATCAGAGGTTCACTTTATTTCAACAATGCACCTAATGCTGATTCACTGGCTCCGGTAATTCATTTTGTAGAAAAAGATATACGCCATATGATTGGCACATTGAAGTGGAAGTAAAATAAAAAATGTTGAAACACTTTTTATTCTGTTCAACTATTTCCATTATTCGTTAATTTACTTTGTTGTACTGAAAGAGCTTAATGGCAAGTCAATTTAATTTACTGGAGACACCAATTGAATACCTGAAAGGTGTTGGGCCAACTCGCGCTGATACTTTAAAAAAAGAGCTTGAAATTTTCAGCTTTGGCGATTTGCTTATGCATATGCCTTTCCGATATGTGGACCGAACAAAAATTTACAAAGTGCGCGAGGTTAACCCGCTTTCTCAATATGTTCAGTTAAAAGGAATTTTAAAAGATATTGATGTCGCAGGGGAAAAACACAAAAAAAGAATGATTGCAAATCTGGTTGATGAAAGCGGAAGCATTGAACTGGTTTGGTTTGCAGGAGTTAAATGGATGAAAGAAACTTTGGTTGAAGGAAAAGAATACATAGTTTTTGGCAAGCCAACTGTTTTCGGGAAAAAATTAAACATTGTTCATCCTGATATTACTTCAACTGAAGATGAAAAAAATTCTCCTGCTGGAATTCTGCAACCATTTTATCCCTCCACCGAAAAACTTAAAGCAAAAAGTTTAGACAGCAGAGGAATTTCCCGATTGACAAGAACACTGTTTCAGCAAGTTACCCCTTCAGACCTTCCTGAAATAATTCCAAATTATATATTGGATAAATTTCGATTACCCGCACGCTTCAATTCATTTCAACAAGTACATTTTCCTACCAATGAATATGAACTTGAACGGGCAAGGCAACGATTGAAGTTTGAAGAGTTGTTTTTTATTCAATTGAAATTACTTCAGGTTAAAATTGGAAGAAAAGAAAGTTCAGTTGGTTTTATTTTTACTAAGGTTGGAGAATTCTTTAATCGGTTCTACAAAGAAAAACTTCCTTTTGTTCTGACAGATGCTCAGAAGAAAGTAATTAAAGAAATAAGAGCTGATCTGGTTTCCGGCAAGCAAATGAACAGATTAATGCAAGGTGATGTTGGCAGCGGAAAAACCGTTGTAGCATTAAGCATTATTTTATTGGCACTTGATAATGGAATGCAATCTTGTTTTATGGTTCCTACCGAAATTCTGGCTCAGCAACATTTTCAATCTATTAAAGAATTGGTAAATGGTTTGGGACTTAATATTTCACTTTTAACTTCTTCAACCAAAAGTGCTGAACGAAAAAAAATTCTTTCAGGAATACTTTCGGGTGAAATTCATTTATTAATAGGAACACATTCATTAATTGAAGATACCGTCCAATTCAATAATCTTGGATTGGTAGTTATTGATGAACAGCATCGTTTTGGAGTAGAACAGCGCGGAAAAATGTGGACGAAGAATACTAATCCACCACATATTTTAGTGATGACCGCAACTCCGATTCCAAGAACCCTGGCGATGACAATGTACGGCGATCTGGATGTATCAGTAATTGACGAGTTGCCGCCAGGTCGAAAACCGATTAAAACGGTTCACTATGACGATAGTGCCCGTATGCGTGTATTCGGTTTCATGCGAGAACAGATAATGAAGGACCGACAGATTTATGTGGTTTATCCCTTGATTGATGAATCAGAAAAACTAGATTATAAATACCTGATGGACGGATTTGAAAGTCTTTCCAGAGAATTTCCATTACCTCAATTTGCAATAAGCATTGTTCATGGCAAAATGAAAAACGAAGATCGTGATTTTGAAATGCGCAGATTTTTAAATCGTGAAACTCAAATTATGATTGCAACAACCGTTATTGAAGTTGGTGTAAATATTCCAAATGCAAGTGTAATGGTGATTGAAAGCGCTGAAAGATTTGGGTTATCGCAATTACATCAACTAAGAGGACGAGTTGGAAGAGGTGCAGAACAATCTTATTGTATTTTAATGACTGATAGAAAATTAAATCCTACTGCAAGAAAACGAATGCAGACATTGGTTGAAACCAATGATGGATTTAAAATAGCTGAAGTAGACATGGAACTTAGAGGACCGGGTGATACGGAGGGAACCCAGCAAAGTGGTGTAATGAATTTACGGATTGCTGATTTAATACACGACCAGAAAATTTTATTAGCTGCAAGAAAAGAAGCTGAAATTATTTTAGAAAAAGATGACCATCTGAAATTACCCGAACATCAATCTCTTGCAATATTTCTAACACATCATCAACAGCGAAAGGGCAGTTGGAGTAAAATTTCATAAGTATAAGTTTAAAAACTAAAGAAGGAAATGAAGATTTATTACTTCTGCTTCTTCATATTTTTAGGCCAAAGTTCTTTGGTTTTGTCAGTAGAACCTCCGGTACTGGTAGCAGCTCCATTCATATAAGCAGGACAAGTGGTTTTTGGACTACATGCAATAAATTCAGTACCTGCCAATAATAAAATGAGTAGCCAGATAATTCTATTTTGTTTTTTTATAGTCGGCATGATGAATTTTTTTGGTCTTACGATTCAAAATTAAAAAGTTTCTATTCTAAAAAAATTCTTGTTGATAACAGAATCATCTAGCAATGTTCTAGCATCAATAATGGTTCCATGAATTTTAATCTATTCTTTTTTTATTAATAAAAATTAATTGCCCTTTGAAACCTGCACGAGTATTGCTTTGTGAAGGTCGAATCTTAATTTAATTTTATTAAAACAATATTTTTTCAACTATAAAATGGTTGCCGATGGTTAAAACAAGTAAATTATTGAATCTTCTGTTATCCACAGCCAGAGAGGATTTCAGCGATCAGTTAAACAAAAATCATTTGAAAAAACAAAAAATACTTTTACATTTATCAGGCAAATTTTTTTAAACACCCAAAATCATTAACAATGAACAAAGGAGATTTAATTAACAAGATCAGCGCAGAAGCGAAGATCAATAAGACACAAGCCGGTGCAGCATTAAATGCATTCATCGGAACAACAATGTCTTCATTAAAGAAAGGAGATAAGCTTACCTTGGTTGGTTTTGGCACTTTCTCTGTAAACAAACGCTCGGCTCGTATGGGTCGCAATCCTCAAACCGGAAAGGCAATTAAAATTGCAGCTAAAAAAGTGGTGAAATTTAAAGCCGGAAAAGAGTTTGCCACCAAGGTGAAATAATAAATACCAAACCAAAACCCAAGAAGAGAAGCAAGGCGTATTGTCTTGCTTCTTTTCATTTTAGACTACCTGATTTTATGATTGGCTTTTGAGAGTGCATAATTTCAATTAAGTTTGCGCACCAATAAAAAAAATAACAAAAACAAAAACAATGGGAAGAGGAGATAAAAGAACAGCAAAAGGAAAGCGATTCAAAGGTTCTTATGGCAATACAAGACCACAACGCGCAGCTAAATCTGCTGTTGTAAAACCTGCAGAACCTAAAGTAAAAGCTGCTGCTAAAACAGCAGCACCGGCTGCACCGAAAAAAACAGCCGCCAAAAAAACAGCCGCTAAAAAGAAAGCTGAATAATTTTTTTGAATTAATGTCTCAGAACCCCGATTCAAAATTGAGTCGGGGTTTTTGTTTTATGGAGATAGTCGTTCTATCAACCAGTTATCGTCTCCATGATGTGTGTAACGGAGGCGGTCGTGCAGGCGCGAGGTTCTCCCCTGCCAGAATTCAATCGCCGAAGGCAATACTTTAAAGCCTCCCCAATATTGCGGTTTAGGGATCTCTTTCCCTTCATATTTTTTTTCTAGAGCAATGTATTTATTATCAAGTTCAGCTCTGCTTTCTAAAACCGAGCTTTGAACAGAGCACCATGCGCCTAACTGACTTTCGCGCGGACGCGATTGAAAATAATTTTCTGATTCTTCTGTCGAAGTTTTTTCTACTCTACCCTCAATTCTGATTTGCCGTTGCATTGGTAACCACAAAAAAACCAATGCCGCATACGGATTCCAGGTGAGTTCCTTTCCCTTACGGCTTTCGTAGTTGGTGAAAAAAACGAACGAATTATTTTCCACTCCTTTCAATAACATCACCCGTGCGGAAGGTTTAAAATCAACCATCGCAGTTGAAAGTATAAATGCATTTGGTTCAGGAATTTTTTCTTTCACCGCATCATCAAACCATTGCTGAAACTGAACGATTGGATTTTTATCAATCATTGTTTCCAGCAATTCTCCTTTCGAATAATTTTCTCTGAGGTCTTTCATAAATAATTTATTCTTTTCAATTTTCCCTTCAAAAGTAATTCCGATATCAGAAATTAATACTGATGAAAATCAAAACAATAAACTAGTGCGCATCCAACCAATTCGTTCCCACACCAACTCCCACTTCAATCGGCACATTTAATTCAATGGCATGAATCATTTTTTCTTTGATGATTGGAATAATAATATCCACTTCTGATTTGTGTGCATCGAATACTAATTCATCATGCACCTGCAAAGTCATTTTTGATTTGAAATTTTGTTTGTGAAATTCTCTCTGAATATTAATCATTGCCACTTTAATCATATCAGCCGCTGAGCCTTGAATTGGCGCGTTAATGGCATTTCGTTCGGCAAAGCCACGAACAGTTTGATTTCCTGAATTGATGTCGCGCAATCGCCTGCGCCTGCCAAGAACTGTCTGCACATAACCATGCTCTCTTGCAAACTGAATATTATCACTCATGAGTTGTCGCACACCCGGAAATTTCAGGTTGTAATTATCAATAATTTCTTTGGCTTCGGTGCGTGATATTTTTAATCCCTGCGAAAGTCCGAATGCAGTTTGTCCGTATGCAATTCCGAAGTTCACTGCTTTTGCACGGCCGCGCATTTCGCGTGTTACTTCCTTTATGTCAACATTAAAAACCTGCGATGCAGTTGCGGTATGAATATCCAATCCATCTTCAAATGCTTTCAACATGTTTGCATCACGACTTAATCCTGCAATGATGCGCAATTCAATTTGAGAATAATCGGCAGAGAGAATTACATAATCTTCGTTGCGTGGAATAAATGCTTTTCTGATTTCGCGACCGCGCTCAGTACGAATCGGAATGTTTTGAATGTTAGGGTCGGTACTACTCAATCTTCCGGTTGCGGCCACTGCCTGATTGAATGAAGTGTGAACTCTGCCGGTCTTTGGATTTATCAATGATGGAATGGCATCAACATAAGTTGATTTCAGTTTTGTGAACTCACGATAATCAAGCAAGTCATTCACAATCGGATAATCACCTGTTATGCGTGAGAGTGTATCTTCATCAGTAGAGTACTGACCGGTTTTTGTTTTCTTAACTTCATACGGAATTTTCATTCGCTCAAATAAAACTTCACCCAATTGTTTTGGTGAAGCGAGATTGAATCGGACTCCGGCATCTTTGTAAACTTTTTCTTCAGTGATTTTTATTTCTTCTTCTAATTTTTTTGAATAATCGTTCAGAAAATTTTTATCAATCGCCACTCCTTCAAATTCCATGTCGCACAACACATGCATCAATGGCATTTCTACTTCTTCAAATAATTTTTCTACTTCATTTTCTTTCAGCTTTGGAAAAAAAATATTTTCTAACTGCAAGGTCACATCAGCATCTTCGGCAGCGTAGTCGGCAACTTTCTGCACATCAATGTCGCGCATGCTGAGTTGTTTTTTTCCAATACCAATTAGTTCTTTGATTGAAACAGGTTTGTAGTTCAGATAAGTTTCAGAGAGGTAATCCATGCCGTGCCGCATATCAGGTTCAATCAGATAATGAGCGAGCATGGTGTCAAATAATTTTCCATTCACTTTTATGTTGTACCATTTCAGCAACAACAAATCGTACTTTAAATTTTGTCCGCTCTTGCCAATGTTTTTATTTTCTAAAACAGGGCGGAATTTTTCCAACAGATTTTGCGCTTCAATTTTATCAACAGAAACAGGAACATAATATGCTTCCTTGGGTTTTACTGCGAATGATAAACCAACAACTTCAGCATTGTTTGCATCAACGCCTGTAGTTTCTGTATCGAAACAAAATTCTTTTGATGATGAAAGCAGTTGCAATAAATCGTTCAGTTTTTTTTCATCATCCACTAAAATGTAATTGTGTTCAGTATCAGCAATGGTGTTTAGGTTTGTTGGAATTTTTTCCACATCATCAGATGAAGAACCAACTGAATTACCGAATAGATCTTTTTGTCCTCCGGAGACTGACTCGGTTTTTAAAACCGCGCTGGATTGATTTGCTGAATCAGAATTATTTGCAGCAATAATTTCTGCTTGCCCGACAGAAAATTTTTCTCCCAGAATTCTTTTTCCAAGTGTGCGGAATTCCAGTTCGTTAAAAATCTCCGCAAGCTTTTCGCGATTGGGTTCTTCCATATCAAAGTTGTGTTCATCCCAATTGATTGGTACATCCAAAATTATGGTCGCGAGTTTTTTTGAGAGTATGGCTTTGTCTTTATGCTCTTCCACTTTCTCTTTCAGTTTCCCTTTTAGTTTATCAGTATTGACAATCAGGTTTTCAATTGTATCAAATTCCTTGATTAATTTTTTTGCAGTCACTTCACCCACACCTGGAATGCCGGGAATATTATCTACTGCATCACCCATCAAACCAAGAATATCTTTCACTTGTTCTATCCGTTCAATTTCCCACTTTGCTTTTATTTCATTTACACCCAAAATCTGTTCTGCATTTCCGAAGGCAGGTGGTTTCCATATAAAAATATTTTCACTCACCAACTGACCGTAATCTTTATCGGGAGTAACCATGTAAACTTTAAATCCTTTTTGCTCCGCAACTTTTGCGAGTGTTCCAATCACATCATCTGCTTCGTATCCATCACATTCAATGAGTGGAATATTGAATGCGCGAATAACATCCTTGATGTATGGAATGTTTGAAACTAAATCTTCGGGTGCTTCCTGTCTGTTTGCTTTATAAGCAGCAAAGTCGGTGTGTCGCTCGGTTGGAGCGGCAGTATCAAAACACACAGCAATGTGGGAGGGTTTTTCTTTCTTCAATAAATCCAACAGCGTATTGGTGAAACCCTGAATGGCTGAAGTGTTCATGCCTTTCGAGTTGATGAGTGGATTTTTGGCGAATGCATAATAAGCGCGAAAGATGAGCGCGAAAGCATCCAACAGAAATAATCTTTTGTCTTCGGGGTTTCCGTTCATTGGGGAATGTTATTAGTTGATTTGTTTATTAGTTATTGGTGAGCAACAATTAATAATCTAAATTGAAAAAGTCTATTTGTAGTTGGGGCTAAATTTTTTTCTGCAAACTGTTACAGACTACTGCCTACTGTCAACTGCCTACTGATTCACTGCTTCCCAATACTCAACAGCTCTTCGTGTATGCGGAATCACAATGGTGCCGCCAACAATATTGGCAATCGCAAACACTTCAAAAATTTCATCTTGTGTTACACCTTCATCCTTGCATTTTCCGACATGATATTTTATGCAATCATCACAACGCAAAACCATGGAGGCAACCAAGCCAAGCATCTCTTTTGTTTTTACATTGAGTGCTCCTTCCATGTAAGTGTTGGTGTCGAGATTGAAGAGGCGATTCAACACTTTGTTATTTGCACCCGTGATTTTATCATTCATCCGTGCGCGGTAATCATTAAAGTCTTTTACTAAATCACTCATGTAAATATTATTTTGAAGTTGAAGGTAAATGAAAACAGAAATCAGTCAAGAATAAAATAAAAAACCCCTGCTGAATAACTTCTGCAGGGGTGCCTAAACACTATCCGGAATCGAACACTAATCAAGTCCGGATACTTTAGTAATATTTTTAGTTATTCATTTTTAATATTTGAAAATCAATTGTTGCTTTAAAATTAACTATTTTATAAATGCATCAAAATTTCAACACAATTTATTTTTCAGAATTCTGTTTCTGAAATGGAAATTTTATTGATTGAATACTCACTAGATATACTCCAGTAAAGATTAATATCATGGCCAATACTTTTATCCCGCTTAAATCATCTTTGCCTAAAATCATAGCAAAAATTGTTGCCAATGCAGGTTGTATATAAATGTAAATTCCGGCAAGCGATGGGTCAGCATTTTTTAAAGCAAGAATATTAAACAGGTAAGCGAAAAAAGTAGTGGCAATAACAATGAATGAAAGCTCGTACCATATGGATGACGAAAATGAATTCCAGTCAATGGAATGAAACTGACTCCAACCGACAGGCATAACAAATATCCATCCAGACAAAAACACCCATTTAATAATTGTGATTGGATGATACTGCCGCATCAATGGTTTTACAATTACAAGATACACAGCATAAGATGCAGCATTCAGCATGATATAAATATCTCCCTCAGCAGTGGATGTACTGAATGAAATTTCCTTTCCGAAAATTGTAATGACCAATGCGCCGCAAATTCCAATAAGAATTCCAATGATTTTAAGTGGGGTAATTCTTTCATCTTTTAATAAACCCGACAATACCAAAACAATTATTGGTGTTGTGGTCATAATTAACGCTGCATGAATTGGGGTTGTAATTGACAGCCCTTTGAAAAATAAAAGTTGATTGATAGCAACGCCAAAAAAACCACATGCAATTAAGAGCGGAATGTCTTTTCGTTTTATTTTTTCTTTGATGAAAAAAGAATGGACAAACAGAAAAAGAACTAACGAAACGCTGACTCTAATAACTATTGCACCAAATGGTTGTATATAATGCGGAACAACATCTTTTGCAATGGTAAAACTGATTCCATAAATGAGATTGGCAAGAAATAAAAACAAATGCGCCTGAAAGGTTTTACTCATTGGCACAAATGTAGATTCAGAAAAATGCTATTGAAATTATTTACCTCTTAGTTCTTAACTATTAAAAGTCTGTTCCGATAGAGAAATACCATAAACCTTTATTCAAAACACCGCTGTCCCATCCTTTTGCATAATCAAGCTTAACAAAGTAGCCGAAAAGATTTGTTCGTGCTCCGGCACCAAATCCAGCTACTAATGGTTCGCGGAAATAATTTACTTCAACAGTAATGGGTCCTTCGTTTATAATGGAGGTGTTAAATGGATTGCTTTCGCTATAAGGAGAAAAACCCTGCCAGGCAGTTCCTGCATCAACAAAGCCAACTAATTGAAAATTGCGAATTAACTCTGAACGAATTGGTGAATTAAACAAATAACTGAAAACAGGAAAACGAATTTCTGTATTTATCAATGCAAAAGAGTTTCCATTTCTGATATTCTGTTCAAAACCCCGAATGTTTGTTGCCAAAGACTGAAATGCATAATTAGCAGTCTGGCTAACAGTAGTATTGGTATTGAATTTTGGAACAAACCAACCATCTATACCTCCGAGGTAGTAAACAACTTTCCCATCACCCCATGAAGAAGCTCCACAAAACCGTGTTGCCCAAATAATGTTGCGATGAATTTTTTGATAATGACGATAATCCATACCGGCTACAAAAAGAAAAGGTCCGTCCTTAGCTGCTAATCGCATTACATCAGAATAAATTTTATATCGTGTTCCTTCTAAAATGTTGGTCTGAAGTTTTAATGTATTATCAAAAACATATTCTCCTCTTATTGAAATCCAGTTCTCAGTATAATTATCCAAGCCAAGACTAAAGCTATCAGAACCAAGAAATACGAGTTGTTCCATTCTATATGAAGCAATTCCCCTTATGCTTTTTGTATAATCAAGAGGATAACGGAATGCAGCTTCGAAATAATTAGTTTTAGATTTCCCGTAAAGCGGATAGGCCCAAAAGGGAGCGGCATCATATTGCTTAGCATCCACTCTTCGGTAAAAAGTATACTTTTTATCCAGTCTCTTTTTTATATCATCAAATGAAAAGAAATATTCGTTGCCGCCTAAACTTGTTGGAATTCTGAATCCTCCGGTGAACCTATAGTCTTCAAATAAATCTGTTGTACTGAGTTTTATCAATCCATTTAATCCAGGATTAACATATTGACCTCCGTTGGGAGCATAGCTCTGGTATCGATTTATAATTAAATTATTATCAAGTTGAGATACTACATAATCAGTTGAGAACCTGGGCGCATATGGAAGAATTTTACTGAATTTAATTCGCCAGTCTTTTTTCAGTGTAGTTTCCTTTTTTTCGTCTTCATTATTTTTTAATATGGTAACAGATTTTGAAGAAAACTCACTTTGGAAAATGTAATTATTGATATCAATTTTTGCTGAATCACTTTTTGTTTTTGAAGAATCAACTGCAATGGCAGGAGACATTTTCTTTTTCTTTTCTTCAAGTGTTTGCTTGTCAATTATCTGTTGTGTGTATCCGGTATTTGGTAATGAAGTATGGTTGATAGTATCAATCTCTTTCAGGTTTTTTGTTTCAATGAAAAAATATTTTCCATTATCAAAAAACAATTCAGCCATTTTGCCGGCCTTCAGCGCATTTTCTTGTTCCAGAATACTATTGCCATAATTTGAATTACTGAATGAGTGAGCAACATCCCGGTACATCGGGATTTTTTTTGTTGAATCGGCATGAAGATTTCCTGAAGCGATTAAAGAATCAATATTGTATTTCGGATTCAGAACTACCGAATCGGGGAAATAATAAAAGTAATTGTAGTGATCGAACACTGAATCAATGTATGCCACATAGCGGTTATTAATTCCGTTCTTATCGCTTGCATAAGCAAAAAAATTATCGTTATACCCGGTTGCACTTCTTTCATCAGAGTTTGGAGTATTGGTAACTCTGGTTACTATTTTATCCTTTGTTTTCAGATTGTAATAGAACAAGTCGAAACTCCCTAAAGGCATTATGGTATCCAATTGCCCGCTGCGAAGGGTATCATCCATTCGGTTTGAACTCCACAAAACAATTGTTCGGTTTGTAAGTTTTACAAAATGCGGATCGAGGTCATCATAAAAATCATTGGTGATCTGATCAATCTTGCCCGAGAGATAATTCATTATATAAATATCACTTTGACTTTTATTAACCGCACTCATTACTATATACTTTGGATCAGCGCCAAATGATATACTCAAAACTTTTTGGAAATTGGTGATTTCTCTTTCCGTCTTTTTCTTCTTTTCGAAATCATAAACATCAAGAAACACTTTTCCTTTTTTCTCTGTGACCATTGCCAGATTGGTCCCGGTTTGGTCCCAGGCTGTTAATGGATAAGAATAGTCAATTGGCTGTGTTGTGTTTTTAAATCCACCGCGTAAATAAGTCCTGCGATGTTTCTTTTCAATGTCATAAACTTTTACTTTATACTTACCCAATTCATTCTCGCAATATGCTACCCTATCAAATGTTGGGTCGGGTTTAAACTGATAATATTTTCTTCCTTTTCTGGTTTTTACTAAAACTCTGTCAAGTGTAGTTGGATCTTTTTTTACCGATTGCTCCAATGCATATTGATTGCCATAATAATTATTGAAATCCGCAATTAATTGTTTCAGAGTTTTTCCAATTACAAAATTGAAACCGCTTTCCACGCTTCGGTTTATACGAGTCAGGTATAAAATATTGGGGATTGAGGTAGCTCCATAATTACGAGCTATATAGTACCACAAAGCCTGTCCGGCAAAACGCGCATCTTCACCTGAAAGGTGGTTAAAATTTTTGTACTTGCCCGAAATAATTCCAATCCTGAGGCGATTATCCAATTCAGTACTCCATTCTTTACCAATGTAAGACGACAGACCTTCAGTATACCACATAGGCAAATTCAGCAAAACTGCATTTTGCAAAACCTCCTGTATGTTTCCGCCGAACATCATATTGTCTAAACAGATTTTCGCAATACCTTCTCTAATCTGTTTTAATAAATCATTGTGATTGCCATTGAAATAAACAAACATTTTATTCCCAATAATTTTGGTTGTGCCACCAGTGTTATTTTGTTCAACACCATAGCCAATATTCGACTGTTTTAAATCACTCAGATTATTATAAATCAGAATATCAATATTATCATTCACTTTATATTCAAGTGCATCTTCAACACTTTCTATTTGTCGTTCACCTTCAGTAATTACAAATTTTCCAAGGTCTTGACCACCGAGGTAGAAATAAGCTGCAAACCGATCTGATTTATAAAATGACCAAATAAAATCGCCATACTGAACCCTGTTTTGTCCGAATTCTTCCTGCGTTGTTTGTGCCACAAGAGATGAACAAAAAACAGAAAACAGGAATACAAAAAATAGCGGCCTGAATATTTTCATTACTGTACAAATATAATCACTCTATGCTGATGATTGATGTCTGAGAAAGAAATTACAATTTAGTGAAGAATTTAAAATTACCTCTCATTTTTGCCCCATGCTTCAAACTCATTTTTTCACTTTTAATCCGTTTCAGGAAAACACTTATATTTTATTTGATGAAACAAATGAATGTATAATTATTGATCCGGGTTGCAGTACAGATGCTGAAAGAAATGAACTCACAAAATTTATTTCAGTAAACAAACTGAAGCCTGTTTTATTGATAAACACACACTCCCATTTAGATCATATGGTAGGGAATAGTTTTATTAAACATACTTACAACATTCCATTTCTGCTTCATAAAAACGAATTGCCAATTCTACACTCAGCAGTTGATACTGGTCGTATGTATGGTATAGAAATAACTCCATCTCCCGAACCCGACCGCTTTATAGAAGATGACGAATTGATTCATTTCGGGAATTCTCTATTGAAAACATTGTATACTCCTGGTCATGCGCCCGGTGAAGTTTCTTTTTATCATGCTGAATCAAAAATTGTTATTGCCGGCGATGTATTGTTTAACGGAAGCATAGGCCGATTTGATTTTCCGTTAAGCAGTTATGAAAGCTTAATGCAAAGTATTTTTAATAAATTATTGGTTTTACCTGATGATGTAAAAGTCTATTCAGGTCATGGTTCTGTAACAACTATTGGGAAAGAACGAAGAACCAATCCGTATTTATTGGAATATGCTGATAGCTTAAAATGATTTCTCTATCTCTACTAAAATAAAAAGTTCCACCTCGCTGTAGTGAGATGGAACTTCAATAAAAATTTAAAATCTTATTTAATTAAAACGGTAAATCATCGTTGCCATTTGATGAAGCAGGCATTGCCGATGGAGCAGATTGATTGCTGTATGAAGGTGAAGCTTGATTATAGCTGTTATTATTTGAGTTACTGTTTGAAGCTCCACTGCTGATATCAATTTTCCATGCTTTAATATCAGAGTACCACTTGCTGTTAAATTCTCTTGATTCGAGATTGAAAGCGATTCTTAATTCAGTACCGGGTTGGTAATTTGCAACCTGATCGGCTTTATCGCCAAAGCAACTGATGCATACTTTCTTAGGAAATTGTTCAATTGTTTCAACAATCATGTCGCGTTTTTTCCAATCGCCGCGTGCGCTTTTTCCTGCTACTTCCTGATTTACCTGAATGAGTTTTCCAATTAATTCGAGTGCCATAATAATTTTTTTAGAGATCAAATGTAAGTTTTGGATTCGGAGAATAAAGATTCAGGCTATAAATTATTTAGTCACAGGCAATCCACAAATTTCCTTCGTTTACCCACAATTTGCAAAAATTACCGTCCAAGATTACGAAAAGCCTTCAGAATAATTTCTAAATCATTCGCAGAAGTATAATTTCTCGCATATAAAAGATTCAAACGATTAAGCGCATCTGCTGACGGTACTTTTGATAGAACATCAGATGAATTCAAAACTCCTTTTTTAATTTTGGGGAGTGAAGAAAACTGATCCCCCGAATAGCCTACCCAGGTTTTTTTCCCGAATAGCACAGAAAATAAATTTCCAATCAGTCCGATAAAATTCTTCATCAGTAAAATCTGAACAGGAAGTGTGATGATCAGAAAAAAACTGACCATAACATCCAACAATCTTTTATTTCGGCGGTTGTTTGGCAAATCAATTTCCATGCTGATATCAATGGTGTAGAGTTCGCCATTGGTGTCTTTTGAACCGGAGCCAATCACACTCAGGCCTTCTTCAGGAACAATTTTATAATCCACCTTACTGCCAATTGCCGCCATCTGACTGATGATTTGCTGTGAGGATATATCTTTCGAACAAAAAATAATTTCATCAGGGCGATACAGTTCAACCAAATCGGTCAGCTGATTCAAATGCCCGAGCCGCTCCTCTTCTCTCAATTCATTCGGATACGATTCTGCATCAGGCAATACAAAACCCAAGTGCTGAAAATTTATTCTTGCATTATTGAGTAACTGATAAACTCTTTTGCCTTCCACATAACTTCCTGCAATAATAATTTTGCGTTGAAACTCTTCGCCCCAACCAAAATTTTCGAATCGGAAATAATGCCTGATGAATCTCCAGCCTGTTAAAAAGAAAACTCCGAAAACAAAGCCAAGTAAAATCATTCCGCGCGAGAAACGAAGACTTTCATCAAGAAAACCATAAACTGCTGCTATAATTAAAGTACCAATCACTAAACCACGGATAATTTTTCCGGGTTTCGAATTGCGGTCGTAACCGCCGCTGAAAAAAACACTCAGCAACCAGACTGCTATATAAGCAGGAACAATTATGAAAATATACTCCGGCGGATAACTCACACCTTCGGTTGCTTTCACTTTTGTTTCCCACAAATTTTTGAAGAACAACATTGCAGCATATAAACCAATTGCATCAAAAGCCAGTGCTGCAATTGCATTGAGAAATCTGTTGATGAGTGCAAGAGCGGCGCGGAAATAAATGGCCACATTAAGCATCAGTATTAATCCGCTTGCGCTGCCCTGCGAAAAATGTTTGCGCGCAAAAATGATCATCGCCATGTAAAACATGCGCACATAATTGAGTGAACCTTTCTTCGTGCTTTCGCCTTTGTAGTGAATGATGCGCGTGTCGGCGAGATAATAATTTTTGTGCCCTGCTTTTATCACACGATACGAAATGTCAATGTCTTCGCCGTACATAAAAAAAGTTTCATCAAGCAAACCGATTTCGTCCAGTACTTTTTTTCTGAGCAACATGAATGCCCCGGCTAAAACTTCTACTTCGTGATTTTCATCTGGAGAAAGATTGCCGAGATAGTAGCGCGCAAAAGTTTTTGACTTCGGAAAAAATTTAGTGAACCCAAATGCCTTGAAGAATGCCACCGTCGGAGTTGGAAACCCGCGTTTCGATTCTGGTAAAAAATTACCCGAGCCATCGAGCATTTTCACACCGAGCGCACCTGCATTGGCATTGGCATCCATAAATGCTACACACTTTTGAAAAGTGTCTTCTTCAACAACTGTATCAGGATTCAGCAGCAAAACATATTCGCCTTTCACTAATCGTATCGCCTGGTTATTGGCTTTTGCAAAACCGGTGTTGTCTTTATTTTCAATGAGAATGACTTCGGCAAATTTTCCTTTCACCATCTGCACCGAGCCATCAACTGAATGATTATCAACCACAAAAACTTCCACTACAAGATTGCGCGATGCCTTGCGCACCGACAGCAATGCCTGCTCTAAAAAGAACTTGACATTGTAGTTGACAATAATGACCGAGAGTTTAATCATTCGCGGTTTACAAGGTAATTTTCATACGGTAAGCGCGTGACTATTGAACGCGCCAGTGTTAAATCATCTACATATTCCAACTCACCACCAAAAGCAACTCCGCGTGCAAGCGTGGTGATTTTCACATTCGGGAACTGGTGCAGTTTCCGTGAGAGATAAAAAATAGTGGTGTCGCCTTCCATCGTTGCATTCAACGCCATAATCACCTCTTCTATTTCATTGTTGGCGGCGCGGTGAATGAGCGACTCAATATTCAACTGGTCGGGACCAATTCCTTCAAGCGGAGAAATAACACCACCCAACACATGATACAAACCATTGTATTGATTGACTGATTCGATGGCTATGACATCACGGAAATTTTCGACCACGCACACGAGCGAACGATTGCGCGCATGACTGTTGCATATGTTACATTGCTCGCCATCAGAAATGTTGTGACAGGTTTTACAAAATTTTATTTCGTTGCGCATTTTGGCAATGCGATTCGAAAACTGATTTACCGATTCAGGATTCTGGCGCAACAGGTGAAGTACTAAGCGCAATGCGCTTCGCCGTCCGATGCCCGGCAGTTTTTCAAATTCACTAACAGCATCCTCAATCAATCGCGATGGAAAATTCATGCGACGAAAATAGTTGATGAATTCAGAATTGAATACAATTTAACCACAGAGGAACACTGAGTTTAATATCACACAGAGTTTCGCGGAGAATACATTTTAACTAAGAGTTATAGGAGTAATGCAAAGAGAGTTTTAAAAGTTTATTTCACCACTCATTTTTGATTTATCACTTTCCTTTTTGCTGTTGAATTTTTTTTAATTCATCTACATCCGCTTTGTCCTTAGGTCTTCCGCTGAGCATTTTGTTAATCAGTAAGTCATTTAAATGGAGCACAGGAATTTTTTTTCCATCAAGTGTAAAAAACTCTTTGTGTGTATCTGCTTCAGCGTAATTCAACGGTGGAACTTTGGTCAGAAAATCAATTCGCGATGGAGGCGACCCGATATGAAAAATATTTATCTGCCTGAAATCAAATGATGAAACAGTTGTTAAATCTTCTTCGGCAATATTTTCGCTCCTCAAAACTTCAATCAATTTTTTCTTATTGTCATTATCGGGTTTTAACCATAAATCCATGTCGCCTGTTGTTCTTCCATACCCGTGAAAGATGACTGCATAACCACCGATAAGAATAAATTCAACACCACCATCCAGCAATTTGAAAATAAAATCCTGATGTTCTTCTATTAAAATATTCATTCGCCGTCGAAGTAAATTCTTGTACCCAATCCCCTGTTTTGTTTCAGTTCTTCGCTGTAAATCTTTTTAATCAGCAGCGTAGCATTCGCCAACCGCTGTTCGGGCGAAAGTTTTAGTTGTTCAATAATGTTTGCTTCATCTGCCGCTTCAAACGAAGAAAAAAACTGAATGCGCTTACTGGTATATTCAGCAGGGGGTTCGTTCAGATTATCTTTTTTTTCTTCTTCGTTCATTTGGTAAAGTTAATAGCTGATTTAGTTCGTAATAATTTTTTGTTTTTAATCGCACTCATGAATGCTCTGCATTTTAGAATTTAACCACAGAGCCACCCAGAGTTAATACATCACAGAGTATCACTGAGAATACATTTTACTAAGAGTTATAGGAGTAATACAAAAGGAGTATTAAGAGTTACTCCACCACCACCTTCTTCATCACCAACCCATCTGCAGTTTTGAGGCGGATGAAATAAACTCCCTTGCTGAGTGTGGTGAGGTGCAGGGTTTGTGTTGGGGTGTTACACCGGAGCGAATAAACTTTTTCGCCTAATAAATTAATGACTTCTATTTGTTGAATTATTATTGATGTGGTGATGGTGAAATTTCCATCGGTTGGGTTGGTCTGAAAATAGAAAAATTGCGTTTTCAGCGAATTTTAAGCTATCCGAACCCATTCCGAGCCTATACCTGCCGAATCCGAGCCTATCTGAATGCTTCACTAAGCTATATTTTTGGAATCGGGGTCTATCTGAAGCTCTCACTAAGCTATACTTTGCTTAGCGGGGCATGACTGAGTGCTTCCCGAACCTATATTTCCGGAATCGGGGTATGAAGGGAGCCATTCTGAGGGTGTGAGGGGTATTGACTTTTTCAAAAACTCTTCTAAAATTTGTGGTACTAAATCAAATTTTTATGCCAACCACAAAACTTGTTATCAGTGGACGCATCGAAGAGGTTCCAACTCTCGGTCAGTTCACGAAGGATGCCTACAACAGAGACATCTTAGATTTTCAGGGCTACAAACCAGCAAAGTATGTAGCCGGATTTTTAACCAACTTCGATTTGAAAGCAACGGCGGTTAACAACCTGATTAATCCGCTTGCATTGCTGAGTGAGTTGGGAATTATTACTCTGCGCATTGACACGAACATGCTTGCGCTTCGTCCGCTGATGGACAAGCTGGAAGGTTATGTGAGAGATGCAACCGGACTGACTGTTCAGAAAAAAGATTTCGGAATCAGTCAGGTTAGAAAAGCAGTGAATAAGGGTGACCAGGAAAAACTGAATAATGCATTGCAGTATCTGTTGCAAAATATTACTGCGAATAATGCAGCACTGACAACTGCGGGAATGCCTGCAAGTATTCCGACTGACATCACTGCATTGAAAACAAGTTTATTTAATGACAACGCTTCGCAGAATGCGAAGGAAGATGAACGCGCATTGCTTGTGACAAATAATATGGATAAGATAAATGAGTTCTGCACGATAGTGAAAGGAATATGGGCTGA
>Ga0114969_10001216_pt1 | contig 21947 bp, 14 predicted proteins | sample M_130807_MF_Meta_FD_87316 | JGI IMG/M metagenome (GOLD analysis project Ga0114969, IMG submission 87316) | Freshwater microbial communities from Lake Montjoie, Canada to study carbon cycling - M_130807_MF_MetaG | ecosystem: Environmental > Aquatic > Freshwater > Lake | place: Lake Montjoie...
AGGCTTGCGGCGGACGTAGCCGAAGACCCGCATGTCTCGCGCCTGCTGGAAGGCGTCGCGTTTCTGAATGCGCGAATTCGGCACAAACTTGACGACGAATTCCCCGAACTCACAAACGCACTGCTTGGCCAGCTTTATCCGCATTATCTCGCGCCGATCCTCTCAATGAGCATCGTTCAGTTCCGGCCTTCGCTTGAACTGAACGAAGGCGTCCGGCTGAAAGCCGGCACGGAAATCGACACCGAAGCGGTTCAAGGAGAGACCTGCCGCTTCCGGACGGCGCAGGAATTCACGTTGTGGCCCATTGAAATCGAAGCCGCTTCGCTGAGCGGCCGGCCACTGATCGGCCCTGCCAATCCGAACGCGCCGGGTTCTGCCGCCGTGCTCAGGCTGTCGCTGCGCTGCGTTGCGCCCGAATTGACGTTCACCCAACTGGGGCCCAATTCGCTGCGGTTCTATTTGCGGGGAAGCTCGGCCGCGCAGCTCTACGAACTGATTTTCAACAACACGGTATCGGTGGCGCTGGCCGATTCGACGACCGACCCCAAGCCCGTTCTGCTGCCGCCCGCATGCATCCTGCCAGCCGGTTTCGGCGAAGACGAAGGCGTGCTTCCGTATCAGGCCCGGTCCTCGGCGGGATACCGTCTTCTTACGGAATATTTCGCTTTCCCGGAAAAATTCCTGTTCTTCGAGGTGAGCAATCTCGCAGCCAAACTGCTCGTTTCGGGGGGGCGCAAACTCGACCTGTATATTTATCTCAGCCGCACCGTCCCGGAATTGGAGCGCGGCGTTTCCGTGGAATCCTTTGCGCTTGGATGCGTCCCGGCGGTCAACCTCTTCCGCCAGCGCGCCGAACCCGTGCTGTTGACCGAAACCGAGGCCGAATACCACATTGTTCCCGACAGCAGGCGTCCCGCCTCCCTGGAAATCTATTCCATAGACCGCGTATCGGCGACCTCGCAGACCGGTGAGATAGCGGCGTATGCACCGTTTTTCGGACTCAAACATGCTGGCGCCATCCGGCATGAAGCGCGTTTCTGGCACGCGACCCGGCGTCCCAGCGAAGGGCGCGATCGGGGAACGGAGATGTATCTCTCGCTGGTCGATCTCGACGGCGATCCCTTTATTCCCGCCGACTGGGTCGCAACCGTCGAGACGACTTGTTTCAATCGCGACTTGCCCGCCAAACTGCCCTTTGGCGGGGGCCATCCTTATCTTCGCCTCGTTCAGGAAAGTCCCGCCGTTGCTTCCATACAGTGTCTGACGCAGCCGACGGCGACACTACGGCTGCCGAGCCGAAAAGAGGGCGCTTGGCGGCTGATTTCCCACCTGACGCTCAACCACCTCTCCTTGACGGACCAGCAGAACGGCGCGGAATCGCTGCGGGAAATTCTGCGCCTCTACGATTTCCGCGACGCGCCGGAAACCCGGGCCATGATCGACACCATCGTCAGCGTGCGGGCGACCCGCGGCCTGGCCCGGGCGCCGGATCCCTCCATGGGCGCCCTTTGCCGCGGGCTCGATGTCGCCATTCAGTTTGACGACAATCGCACTTCCGGGGCCGGCATATTCCTCTTGGCGGCGGTGATGGACCGTTTCATCGCCCATTACGCCTCGATCAATTCCTTCACCCGTTTGACGGCGACGCTTAAGGGCCGCTCAGGAGTGTATTGCACATGGCCGCCACGGGCCGGAGACCTCCAGCTTCTCTGATCGAAACGCTGCGGGAATCGCCGGAGCGATTTGAGTTCGTTCAGGCCCTGCGTGTGCTGGAGCGCGCCGCGTCGTCACGAGCGGCAAAGCCAGGGCGCGTGGGCTCCGACGCCTCGCCGCAGCAGGAATTTGTCTTTTTGCGCACGGCATTGGAGATGGCGTTTCCCGCGGGTGAAGTCGCCGGTTTCAACGAGAATGGGAGCAAGCGTCCGGAAATGGACGTCGCGGTGATGGGCTTGAACGGTCCAAGCGGCGTTCTGCCCGGTTACTATTCGCAGCTCGTGCTGGAAGCCTTACGCGACAAAAATACGGCGCTGCGCGACTTTCTCGATATTTTCAATCACCGCGCATTGTCGCTGTTTGCGCGCGCTATCGAAAAATACCGGCTGCCGCTCGCTTACGAAGCAGCCGGCGACGACGTCTTGGACGCCATCAGCGGCGCACTCTACGCGCTGATCGGCTTCGGCGAACCGATGCTACAGCGCCGTCAGGCCGCTCCCGATGCTGTGCTGCTATTCTATTCTGGTCACTTGGCGCGAAGCACCCGCCCAGCTGGCGCGCTGGGCCAAATTCTGTCCGACTATTTCGACCGCCCGGTCAGCATCGCCCAGTTTCAAGGCCGCTGGGTCAGCTTACCGAGCACGGAACAGACCCAGCTCGGCGGACGGTGCGGCAACTACGCCCAACTCGGCGTAAGCACCATCGTGGGCGCGCGCATTTTCGATGTACAGGGTTCGTTCCGCGTCCGATTGGGACCTCTCGACTACGAGCAATTCCTGGATTTCATGCCGGACGGGGCACAGATGGCGGAGCTTTCCGCTCTGACGCGCACCTACGCCGGCCCCGCCCTGAGCTTCGATGTGCAATTGACGTTGCGCGCCGATGCGATACCGCCCTTGCGGCTTACCGGCGACAGACGAACCGGCCCGCGCCTCGGCTGGAACACCTGGCTCCCGACGGGCTACACGCGCGACGATGCAGATAACGCCGTTTTCCGGGTCGAGTCGATATGAAGCGCCCTTACGAAGATGAGAATGACCGTCATGTTTTCTCTGCCACATGCCTCCTATATATTGCCGCTTTCGCGAATTCTTGGAGCGAGCGGCGCTACGCAGGAACGTTTGACAAACACCCCGCCGTCTCGCTCAGGTTTTCTGCCCCCGGTCCGGCATTTCCCATAACAGAGCAATGCGAGATGGCCGGGCCTATTTTTGCGGAGCAATAGCTACTGTCGGCGCCGCACCTTGCCGTTGCGCTTGCCGTCTTTATACAAGCCGCTTTGCAGCGGCGGAAAGGTAACCAGTCGACATGGACAAGTGGGGCGGCGGGTATGTTACCGATATTCCGTATATGGAGGGATTTTATTCATCGCAGTCGCCGCAACATTTGGCGCTCGCGGCGGTCCTAAACGGATTCCAAGCGCCCAATCTCAACAGCGGTTTCGCTTATTGCGAACTGGGCTGCGGCCGAGGGCTTACCAGCCTGATGTTTGCCGCCGCCAATCCCGAAGCGGAATTTCACGCCATCGACTTTCAGCCCGCGCATATTGCTCACGCGCGTGAACGAGCCGGCGCCGCCGAGCTGCGCAACATCACGTTTCACGAGCGCAGCTTTGAGGACTTGCTGAGCCCCGGCGCGCCCGACCTTCCGATGTTCGACGTCGTCACAATGCATGGCGTCTGGAGCTGGATTGCTCCTTCTCTTCAGGTCGCCATCACCGAATTCCTGAATCGCAAGCTCAAGCCCGGCGGCCTTGTTTATGTCAGCTACAACACGATGCCTGCATGGCTGCCGATGCAGCCTCTCCAGCGTGTTCTGAAAGAACTTTCCGCACTTTCGCCAGGCCGCAGCGATCAGGCGATCGATCATGCGATTGCCATGCTCAAGCGCCTGACCGAAGCGAACATCATACCGCCAATTCTTCATGGCGGCGTAAAGCGCATCACGAACTCGCCTGCCTCTCTAGTCGGCCCGTATTTGGCGCACGAATACCTGAACGATTATTGGCGCCCCGTTTACCATATCGATGTCGTGAGGGCATTGAGCGCGGCTAAGCTGAGTTTTGCGGCATCAACCGAGTTGTTGAAAAATTTTACAAATCTCTGCGTTACCGAGGCCCAGCAGAAAGTGCTTGCCGAGATTCCCACACCGGAACTGCGCGAGACGCTTAAGGACTATTGCGTCAACGATTGGCTGCGCCAGGACGTATTCGTTCGTGGTGCGCGCCGCATGTCGGAGGCGGAGCGCAACGCGCAGCTTGAAGCAATGACGCTTGTTTTGCAGCGTCCAGCACCCGAGGTTGTCGACATTCATCGCCCCGACGGTTCGGTCTGGCGGCCGTCACCGGAAGCCTATGCGAAGTTCATTGCCGCTCTTGAAACTAGGCCGCACAGCGTTCGCGAGTTGCTGTCGCTTCCCGGTCTGCCGATAGCACATGGTGTCCGTCCGGTTGAACTCGTTGGCGTCCTTATTGGGACCGGCCTTGCAGCGCCGTTCCAGCAGCCCAGCACTGAGGCTCAACAGGCATGCGATCGCCTGAACCGAACGATCGAAACCGCAAGCGCATTTTCCTCGCCGCAAGGAGTGACGGTTGCGCTGGCCTCGCTCAAGGGAGGAATGACGCTGGGCGCCGGCGAATTCAACTTATACATGACGGCACGCCAGGGCGGGCAGCTCAATTCGGATCAGCTGGCCGCACGATATGTCGCGCTTTGCAAACACAATGGCGGCCATCCCATTATCGATGACAAAACCGTAGAGGACGAAGCTGAAGCCCATGCGGCGGCGGCACGCGACTACGCAGTGAAAATACAGCGGCTCATTCCCCTCTGGCGCCTAATCGGAATGATTTAACACTCACGAATTATGCGGTTGTCATGGACCGCGTTTCCATTGCCGAACACGACGGCGCATCCAGTCTGCCATCGTGGGAGAGTGTGAACAATCTACCACCGGTGATCGACGCCTCCCTTCCAAGACAGGAAAGAAAACGCTGTATCGATAGAAGACCGGGGGGGCGCATCCGCGATGCTCAGATCGCGCGTTGACCGCACGCCGGGCGCCCGATTTCTAAAGAAGTTCTTTAGCATCTGGGCACGTGTGCGAGAATAGTCCCGCATTCTGGAAAGCTAAGGTCACCCACTGCGATGAGCCCCACGACCACTGAATATCTTCGAACGGCGATAGGCCTCCCATCGGCGCCCATTGTTCTGAGCGGTCTTGATGTGGTTGCCAACTATTTCGACGAAATTCTTCACGAGGATCCGAGTAAGTGGGTCAACTATCTGAAGGGAATCGACTTCCATCACCCGGTTTCCAAGGTTCTGCTCGCACAGGGGCATGAATTGATCCGTCACATGCCAGAAGACGGGCGGCCAAAGCCCTTTCTGTATTTCACCGATGTAGGCGAATCTCCGATGCGAACGGGTACTAACTTCCCGGCGGTGATCTTCGAACGTTATTGCGTCACATCGGGAATCTGGGCGCTCCGATCGCGCGCGAGTTCGATCTCCTTTAGCGCGAGCGACAGAGTTAATCGGCCGGGTGGCGCAATTCAGTACATTTTGCCGGCCGCACAGTTCACGTCACTGAAACGCATCACCTAGCTGAGGAGCGCAACTACCTCGCCCATCGCGCCGGCGATGCCGCCAACGCAGATCAATCCAGCCTGGAATCGAAAAACTTCCCGGGCGACTCACAATCGCCAAAGAGGCGCCGATATCTACCATTTGAAAGAAATCGGCGGCTTTTACGGCTGTTGGGCTGGCATCGCGATGTTCGTGAGCACCTGCATTCTTGGTTATCTCAAGCGCCCGCAGGAACAAGTTACCGGAGAGACGGAAGAGGCGTCCTCCGAAAACCTCACGATGCACGCCTCGATAGACAACATGCATCACAGGGCAAACGAATAATCGTGGCGTGAGGCGCCCAATCGAAGGCCGCGATTTCACCAATACTTTTTCTCGTCCGTTCCACGCAAGTGTAGTGCCTGTGGCCCTTACGCGTTGAAACGGTTCAAGGCGTGCACAATGTGTGCATACCAAGCATGTTGCGCTCTTAAGTGCTAGAAGGTACAAAGAAAACTCAGAGAAGCCGCGGCCTTGGTAAGGGGTAGGTCGTGAGTTCGATTCTCACCTGCGGCACCAGTTTTTAAACGGAATCTCCCATGCGATGGCGCACTTTCCGCAAGGGACTTCTGAAGGTTCATCTCTGGCTGGCCATTATTCTATCGCTGCCGATGGTCATCATCGGCATTTCCGGCAGCGCGCTGCTGCTTCAGCGCGAAATCCTGGCACATTCGCAGCCGAGCGCCACGGGGACCGGCGAGCGTAAACCCCTTCCGGAGGTGATCGCCGCCGCGCAGAAATCCGCTCCGCAGGGCGCGACGGCAAAACGAATCGATCTGCCGCGTAATTCAGGCTCGCCGGTCACCGTGCGCTTTACGCCGCGTGACGAGAATCGGCCCGAACGCGATTATTTCGTCGATCCGGTTTCCTTGCAGGTTCTGGGCAGCGAAGACGTTGTCGAGCGCGGACCGTTTCTCGCCTTTTTCATCACCATCCACGCCTTCCTCGCCATGCCGCCGCCCATCGGATTGCCCTTCGTAGGCTGGAACGGCGTGGCGCTGACCTTCATGGCCATAAGCGGCTTGATCCTGTGGTGGCCGCGGCGCGGACAGTGGCGCAATGCGTTCTTTATCCGCAAAGGCGCGCGCGGCGCCGCATTCCATTTCGACCTGCACCGCACCGCGGGCATTTGGGGCCTCTTGGTCCTGCTCGCGGTCAGCGTCAGCGGAATTTATCTCACCTTTCCGCAGAAGATCGGGCCGTTCATCAAGAACACCTTTCCGGCGGCCGATGTCACCACCGAGCCCCTGCCCGGCTACAAGCGATTTGCGGCCAATCCGACGCCCGATCAGGCCATCGTTTCCGCGCAGTCAGCCGTGCGCAATGCCGTGCCGATGAGCATTGAACTGCCGGGGGACAATCCCAGCTACACGATCGAACTTGAGCCGCAAGGCCTCGCCCCCTACGACCCGCGCGTGATCGTGGTGATGGACTCTAAGACCGGCTCGATCGATTACATCGATGACCCGCGCAATTACGCCGCCGTCGACCAAGTACTGAACTGGCAGCATCTGCTGCATTTCGGCGTCGGGCTAGGCTGGGTATGGGCCGGGCAGGTGTTTCTCTCCGGCCTCATGCCGCTACTCCTGGCAATCACCGGCCTGACCGTCTGGTGGAAACGCCGCCGCTCCGCGCCCTCCGCTGGCGAATAGACCTGTGGCGGCTTCTTTTCCGCTTGGGGCGCGTTCTTCATCTGCGCGCAGGCTTTAGGGCCGCGTATCCAGCGCCGCCAGCACCGTGGATTCCGTCAGAAGCTGCGGCAAGACGGCAGGCTTGTCCGCGCCGGGTGCGTAATAGAGATACAGCGGTACGCCGGAACGCCCCTGGCCCGCCAGCAGCGCGGTGATTTCCGAATCCTGATTGGTCCAATCGGCTTTCAGCGCCGCTACTTTGCGCGCGGAGAACGCATCGGCGACGCGCCCGCTGGACAGCGCCACTTTCTCATTGACCAGACAGGTAATGCACCACGCCGCAGTTGCGTTGACGAACACCGGGCGGCCCTCTTCTCTCAGGCTCGCCAGTTTCGCCGCGCTGAAGGGTTCATAGGATACCGCGCCTTCCGAAGCTGCGGCTGCCGAGGCGGATGGCCTTGCACCCGCACCCGCCAAGGGCAGAAGCACGATGGCCCCCAAGACGGCGACGGCCGCCGTCGCAAACCCAAGCGTGCGGGAGCGGCCCTCCGCCGATTGGCTGCGCCCGTAAATCCACAAACCGAAGGACAGAACCAAAGCAGCGGCGAGCGCCGCAAGAACGCCGTCCGAACCTGCCTGCAGGCTTAAGACCCACACCAGCCAGATGGCAGCGCCATACATCGGAAAGGCCAGCACTTGACGCAGGGTCGTCATCCAAGCGCCAGGCCTTGGCAAGATGCGCAACGCACGCGGCCACAGCCCCAGCAGCATGAACGGCGAAGCGAAACCCAGTCCCAAGGCAGCGAACACCGCCAGCGAAATCGCAGGGCTTACGGTGAGCGCATAGCCCATTGCCGCGCCCATGAACGGCGCGGTGCACGGCGTCGCGACCGCGACTGCCAGAACGCCCGTGAAGAAGCTTCCGGCGGCACCTTCTTTGCCCGCCAAAGCGCCGCCCAGATTGGCGACCCGGCCCCCCCCGCCGACCTCATAAAGCCCGGACAGATTGAGCCCGATGCCGAACATCAGCAGGGCCAGCGCCGCCACGAACAGCGGCTGCTGCAACTGGAAACCCCAGCCAAGGCTGGAGCCGCCCGCGCGCAACGCGATCAGCGCCCCGGCCAGCGAGAGGAAACTCAGCACCACGCCCGCGCCATAGGCGAGCGCGGAGACTTGCGCCTTGTGCGGCGCCTCGCGTTTGGCCGCCAGGGCCAGCGCCTTCATGGACAGCACCGGGAACACGCACGGCATCAAATTCAGGATCAGACCGCCGAGGAAGGCAAACAGCAGCGCCTGCCACAGGCCGACATTACCTTCGCCGCCTTGGGACAGGGTGACCGAACCCGGCGGCACAGCGCCCGGCTCCGCCTCGATATTCAGCGCATCAATGCGGCCGTCCGCGCCCGTCAGCACCAACAGGCCCTGCAACGTGCCGGCGCCCTTACGCTTTTCCGCGGTGGCGAGCTTGTAACCTGTGGTGGATTGGATGACGAAGCCCTTGTCGGCGGTTCCCGTCGCCTGCGGCGCGGCCGCCTCTACAAATCCGTCCCTGTACGGATAGAATGCCACCTCGCGCGGCTTGGCACTGGCGATTTCCGGGCTTTCGATCAGCACGGCAAAGCGCTTGTCGCCGGCGTCGTAGACGGCCTTCCACGGGGAGGCGTGCGGCAGCTTCGCGCGCGCTTCCGTGAAAAACGCGGCGTTCTTGCCATCCGGCGGCGGGGCGGCTTCGGCAACCGTCAGCGGCAGCGTCAGATGGGTTTCTTCCGGCACGCACACGTCCGAACAAACCAGCCACATGACATCGGCGGAAATGTTCGCCGTCTCGCCCGGCTTGGCGTCCGCGGGCGCTTTCAGATCGCTCAGCAGCGCGACTTGGTTCTCATAGCCGAAATTCATCAGCGGCCCGACCGGAAGCCGCTTGGGATAGGGCCACTGGATCGGTTCCGCGCTCCAGCCTTCGGGCAGGCGCCAGGTGATTGAGGTCGGCGCCCCAGAATCGCCCGGATTCACCCAATAGGTGTGCCACTCTTTGCGGATAATTTCGTTCAGAGCGACCGTGACGGTGCCGCCGGGCGCGACGCCTGGGCGCTCCGCCACAAGGCTCGCCTGGACCTTGGCTTCCGCGTCCGGAAGCGCGCCCGATTGGGCAAAAGCATAGGCCGGGGCAAGCAGCCCCAGGGCGACCGTCAATGTGCGCGCGAATAACTGGATCATGCCCCACATATACTCCGCCCCACGTTGCCGAAAAAGCATGCACCTGCGCCGCACCTTTCCTCCCCCGTAAACACCCTGTGTTTGCGGGGGAGGTGTCGCGAAGCGACGGAGAGGCCGCGAGCCCTGCAAATCCCTCTATCCCGACGCGAAAAACGCAGTAAAACCACCCCCATGCGCATCACAGCAGGCCACTTCAAAGGGCGAAACCTCACTCCGCCCAAGGACATGAGCGTCCGGCCGACCTCCGACAAGGTCCGTCAGGCCGTCTTCAACATCCTGGAACACCGGGATTTCGGCTTCCCGTTCGGGCTGGAAGGGGCGCGGGTGATCGACCTTTACGCCGGAACCGGGGCGCTGGGCATCGAGGCCATTTCCCGTGGGGCCCGCTATTGCCTGTTCGTCGACGACGCCGCGGAATCGCGGGCGCTGATCCGGCAGAACGTCGAGACCATGGGCCTGACGGGAGTCAGCAAAATCTGGCGGCGCGACGCGGCGAGCCTGGGCCCGCTCGACACGCTGTCGCCCTTCGATCTGGCTTTTCTCGATCCGCCCTATCGCAAAAACCTGATCGCCCCCACGCTTGCCGGTTTGCGCGACGGCAGCTGGCTGGTGTCGCCGGCTGTGGTCGTGGCCGAAATGGCGGAAGACGAAACTTGTCCGTCCACGGATGGATTGGAAATTGTCGATGATCGCGTCTATGGCGATACGCGCGTGGTGATCCTGAAGACCGCTGCCTGATCGGTGGGACGGCTTTATCAGCGCCGTCCAAACAGCCGTTCGATATCGGCAAGCTTCAGCTCGACATAAGTCGGCCGCCCGTGATTGCACTGACCGGAATGGGGCGTGGCTTCCATTTCGCGCAGCAGCGCGTTCATTTCTTCCGCCGAAAGCCGCCGGCCCGAGCGCACGCTGGTGTGACAGGCGAGCGTCGCAAAGAAATGGTCCAGCCGGTCCTTCAAAGAGGACAGCGTCTCGGTTTCTGCCAGATCGTCGGCCAGATCGCGCAACAGGCCCTTTACATCGAGCTTGTCGAGCAGGGCTGGGACTTCGCGCACCAGGATCGCGCCGGGCCCGAAGCCTTCGACCACCAGCCCCAGCGAGGCGAGTTCATCGGCGCGCGTCAGCACGCGAACCGCCTCGGCCTCCTCCAGCTCGACGATTTCGGGAATGAGGAGAGGCTGCCGCGCCACGCCGCCATTTTCCATGGCCCGTTTCATGTGTTCGTACACGAGCCGCTCATGGGCGGCGTGCTGGTCGACTATGACGATGCCATCTGCCGTCTGCGCGATGACATAGGTTTCGTGCACTTGCGCGCGCGCCATACCGAGCGGCGGCAAATCATGGGCTTCGACGGGCGCGGGAGGAAGAGATGCGGACGGCGCTTGTGAGGCGGCGCCCTGCGGCGGCGGAGGCGCAGGAGCACCATAGGACGGCAGCGGCGCATAATAGGCGCGGGCCTCGGCAAAGCCCGAGAGCTTCTGCTGCAGCGGCGGGACATAGGCCGGCGCACGCATTTCGGGTGCGCGAAACGCGGCCAAAGCCTCATCGGCCACCGTGGTCGAGGCACGGTGACTTGCCTCGTGCAGCGCGGCTTTAAGCGCCCCCACGATCAGGCCGCGCACCAATCCGGAATCGCGAAAGCGCACTTCGGCTTTGGCGGGATGCACGTTCACATCGACAAAGGCCGGATCGCAGGCGATGAACAGCGCCACCGCGGGATGGCGGTCGCGGGCGAGAAAATCCGTATACGCCCCTTTTACCGCGCCGAGCAGCAGGCGGTCCTTCACGGGACGGCCGTTGACGAACAGGAATTGGCTTTGCGCATTGGCGCGGTTGTAGGTCGGCACGGCGGCAAAGCCGGTCAGCGCCACGCTCTCCCGCATGGCATCGACCTTGGCGGCGTTGTCGGCGAAATCGCGGCCCATGATCTTGCCCAGCCGCGCCAGCGCGCCGTCGAACAATTGGCTCTCCGGCTGGAGCGCCAACACCTGCCGCCCTTCGTCCGTCAACGTGAAACCCACATCGGGCCGCGCCATGGCAAGGCGCTTGACCACATCGATGATGGCCAGCGATTCAGCGCGCGGTGATTTCAGGAACTTCAGCCGCGCCGGTGTGGCGTAGAAAAGATCGCGTACCTCCACCCGCGTGCCGGACTGGCCGCTGGAGAGATACCCCGCCGGCGAAGGGCCGCGCGTGATGCCGGCATCCACATCGATGGTGTGCGCCTCGGAGGATGCTGTGCGGCTGGTGATCGACAGCCGCGCCACCGCGCCAATGGACGGCAAGGCCTCGCCGCGAAACCCGAGGGTCGCGATGTTGGTGAGATCGTCCTCGCCGTCCGCCGCAACCGGCAATTTCGAGGTGGCATGCCGCGTCACAGCCAGCGACAGCGCACCCACATCCATGCCCTCGCCGTCGTCTTCGATGAGGATGAGCGTTGAGCCGCCGCCGGAAACCGTTACCGCAACGTGCTTGGCGCCCGCGTCGAGGGCGTTTTCGACCAGTTCCTTCACGCAGGCGGCCGGGCGCTCCACCACTTCGCCCGCGGCGATACGGTTGATCGTCCCTTCGTCCAGACGGCGGATAACCGCCCGCGTGTTCAGCGCCACGCCCATTCCGGTCCTGCTCCCGATTCTGCTTCAGCCTACCGCGTTTCCAGCATACAGAGAACAAAAAAAGAACAAGACCTGCGATGGCCAAAAAAACAAGAAAGCGCACAGCTTTATTGATGGGGGTTTGGGGAGCCGCAGACAGGAAAAAGGGGAACCACAAAGTTCACAAAGAGACACAAAGGACACCAAGAAGGAGCGGCGCGCAAAGCGCGCCAAACAGACCAGTGTCGCGGCCCTCTCATCTTCTCCTCCGCGGCTCCGCGAGAATTAACATAAACCGCGCCGACGCTCAGAACCCGAAAGCACCGAACAAACTTCGTGTCCTTCGTGTCTTCATTGTGCCCTTTGTGGTTTCCCTTTTTGCTTCTTCGCCGATTCAAAAGAAAACGCCGCCGCGATGGTCTCGCGGCGGCGTCATTTGCAAGCAGCTTACGCCAGATTATTTCGCGATCGGCGTCAGGCCACCCTTGTAGTTGAAGCGCTGCACGCGCTGGCCCTGCACTTCGGCGGTGTAGATGTTGCCGTCCTTGTCGATGGCGATGTTGTGCAGGTTCTCGAACTCGCCCGGACCACGGCCGACGCGCCCAAAATCGCCCACGACCACACCGTCGCTCTTGCGCAGGATGTGAATCTGCCCGTTCGGATCGTCCGAGGTAAACCAATAGCTCTGGTCCTTATCGGGCCAGAACACGGTGGAACCCGTTACGCCCGGCGCCGTGGAATCGCGCAGCACGGGATATTCGCGGATGAACTTGCCGTCCTTCTCGAACACCTGGATGCGGTTGTTGCCGCGGTCGGAGACGACGACCTTGCCGTCATTGGTCATGCGGATGCCGTGCACGGGGTTGTTGAACTGCTGCGGCAGCACTTTCGCATCATAGGTTATCTTCTCGTCCGTCGGCGGCTTGCCGTAGGCGCCCCACGTCCGCTTGAACTTGCCGGTGTCGGCATCGAACACCACGACGCGGTGATTGAAATAGCCGTCCGAGACGTAAAGCTCGTTGGTGGCCGGATCGACGATCATGTCGGCGGCGCGACCGACGCGCGTTTCGTCCTTGCTGTTGGTCTGCGGCGCGGACTTGCCGATCATCATCAGGAATTTGCCGTCATGGGTGAACTTGACGATCATCCCATCGTTCTCGCCATTCCCGCCGAACCAGACATTGTTCTTGTAGTCGACGAAAATGCCGTGCTCGTTCTGCGGCCAGTCGAAGCCTTTGGCCGTTTCCGGTCCGCCCCAAGCCTGAAGCACATTGCCTTGGCGGTCGAACTGAATGACCGACGGCGCCGTGAAGCAGCAGATCGACTTGTCGCCGCGCTGGGCGCGCTTGTCGCGATCGTTCACCGTGCGCGGACGCTGCGTGATCCAGATGGTGTCGTCTTTCGGATCTACGAAGATGCCGCCAATCTGGCCCAGAATCCAATTCTTGGGCATCGGCTTCGGCCAACTCGCGTCAATCTCGAACTTCGGCGATTCCGCCGCTGCTACGGGGCCTATCACCGCGAAAGCGGCCAAGCCGGCGAAAGCAAGCGCCAATCCAAAACGTGCCACGAAAATCCCTCCCATTGTTCACGCAGCCAGATTCAAGCACCCGCCGCATCTGGCGCGGAACGTACCTTTATTGAGAACTGGCCGCAATTACCGCGCGGCCGGAGCGTTCGACTTTTGCGCGGGAGCGGGCGCCGGGTTCCCGGCAATCGCGACCACCAGCCTTGCGGGATCGTAATATTTCTTTGCCATGGCGTTGACCTGGGCCAGCGTCACCGCCTGGATCATGCCGTTGCGCTTGACCACATAGTCGGCCGGCAGCCCGGACCGCTGATAGGCATTGAGCGTGCGCGCGATCTTGGCGTTGGAGTCCAAGCCCAGCGGGAAGGAACCCGTCAGATAGGTCTTGGCGTCGTCCAATTCCCTTTGCGTCGCGCCGTCCTTTGCAAAGCGCGCCATTTCGGACTTGGTGACGTCGAGCGCGGTCAGGATCTTGGTCTTATCGCTTTGCACGCTGCCGACAATGATGGAGGACGCGCGGAAATCGTTGATATCGGTCGATATGCCGTAAGTCAGCCCGCGCTTGTCGCGCACCTGCTCCATGAGCCGCGCCGAGAAGCCGCCGCCGCCCAGAATGTAATTGCCGACAAAGGCCGGGATGAAATCGGCATCGGCCCGCATCGGGCCCACAAAGCCGAAGATCGCCACCGGCGCGGCTTCGTTGCGTACGACTGTGCGGGTGCCGGCATTACCGAAGGTGGTGGGCTTTGCGGCAACGGGAACCGCCTTGGCGGGAAGCGGTGTGAACAACTGCTGCAGATATTTCTTCAGCTGAACTTCGCTGATGTCCCCGGAAACGGCGATCTTGATGCCGCCGCGCACGAAATGATCGGCAGCGAAGGCTTTGATGTCTTCAGGCTTGATGGCGGCGATACCCGCCGGCGTTCCGTTCGCCGGACGGCCATAGGGGTGCGCGCCGAAATAGGCGGCATACCAGGCATTCACCGCGGCGCGGCTGGGGTCTTCGTCTTCCTGTTTCAGCCCGGCAAGGATCATCGCGCGGATGCGCTCTACCGCTTCGGGATCGAAACGCGGATGGGCAAACGCCAGCGCGGCCAGACGGAACGCTTCGTCCGCGTGCTCTTTCAGTGTTGTCAGCGTCACCACGATGAAGTCGCGGTCGGCTTGCGCGGAGAACCGGATGCCGCGCGATTCCAGCGCCTGCTTAAAGGCATCCGAGGCCAGATCGCCCGCGCCCTCGTCGATCAAGGACGCGGTCATGTTGGCAAGGCCCGGCTTGGCGGACGGATCGTAGGACGAGCCCGCCGGGAACGAGATATTCACCGCGATCATCGGCAGCGCGTGCTCTTCGGAGAGCCACGTCTCCACGCCCGTCGGCCCCTGCACGGTCTTCACCGTCATGGCGTTCGCAGCGAGGGGCAACAGGAACGCAAGCAGCAGACTAGCTACGAATGTCATCCCGGGCGAGCGCTTCGCGCGAGACCCGGGACCTACCCAGCCACGGCTCCGTGGGTCCCGGCTCACGCTCCGCTTCGCTTCGCTGGCCGGGATGACAGTTTCTAAAGTCATTGTCCCGCCTTCGGCGCCATACGCCCGGTTACCGCCTCTTCTTTGATGAGATAGGTCTGCGCCACTTTGCGCACATCGTTGGCCTGTACCGCACGGATGCGGTCCGGCCATTGCTCCACATCCTCGATGGTCAGCCCGATGGACAGCGCCGTGCCGTAATCCTGCGCCAGCAAATATTGATTGTCGTGCTGATAGGTGGCATTGGCGATGAGCTGTGTTTTGGCGCGCGCGAATTCACCTTCCTCAGGGTTGGCGCGGAACATGGTGGCGATGACCTGATCCATGGCCGTCTCCAGCGTGTCGAAGCCGACACCGTCGCGCGGAACGGCGTAAACATAGAACGTGCCCGGCCCGCGATTATTCCCGTCGTAAGAAGCGCCCGCTTCCACGGCGAGCTTCTTGTCGACGACGAGCGTCTTGTACAACCGGCTGGTCGCGCCATTGCCGAGAATGGCTGCCATGACCTCCATGGCTTCCGCCGTTCCCTTGGGCCCGTTGACGTAGCCGGGCACCCGGTACATGCGCAGGAGCTGCGGCAGTTTCGTACCGGGCAGCGCGAAATTGATACGGGTTTCGGCGAGCCGTGGCGGCGCGGCTTCTTTTGACCGGGGCGCCAGTTCGCGCGACGGCACGGCGCCGTATTTTTCTTCCGCGAGTTTGCGCACGTCTTCGGGCGTCACGTCGCCCGTCACCATGACGATGGCGTTATTGGGCGCGTAGTGATGCTGATAGAAGTCGAGCGCCTGCGCCCGGCCGATGCTCCCCACCTCCTTTTCCCAACCGATCACGGGACGCCCGTACGGGTGGGTCAGGTGCAGCGCGGCGGACATCTGTTCCTGCGCCAGAGACTGCGGCTCGGAATCGACGCGCAGATGGCGCTCCTCCAGCACCACATCGCGTTCGGTCACGACATTGGCTTCGGACAGATCCAGGTTCGTCATGCGGTCCGCTTCCAATCCCATCACGATGGGAAGGCGGTCCTTGGCGATGCGCTGAAAGTAGACGGTGAAATCATGCGACGTCTGGGCGTTATCCTGACCGCCGTTACGCGCGACGATCTTGGACAATTCGCCGTTGGGCACCGCTTTGGTGCCTTTGAACATCAGATGCTCGAACAGATGGGCAATGCCCGACAGACCCGGCGGATCGTCGGTGCCGCCGACATGGTACCAGACCATGTGCGTGACGACCGGCGCGCGGTGATCGGGAATCACCACCACCTTCAGCCCGTTCTTCAGCGTGAACTCGGTCGCCTTGCTGCCGCCCGTTTCCGCGGCCACCGCGCTCTCGCCAGGGGACAGCGTCTTCTGAAAGATGACCGCGCCCGCGAGCAATGCTCCGAGAAGTGCCGCCCCTGCCACTGCGCGCTTCATGACACGCATCGCGGGCTCTCTCTTTACGGCCGCGCGGGCGGCGGAGCGCCCGTGCCTTCAAGAAGGGGGGCGTTCTGCGCCGGCCGGGGTGCAGCGGCGGGTGCAGCGCCTGCGGGTTGCGCGGGCGCTTGCCCTGCCCCGTAGAGCACCTGCTGGGCAAAGGCCGGGCCCTGATCTTCCTGGCCCAAGTCGCCGCTGAGGCTGCGGCGGATATTCGGATCGATATTCAGCGCATTGGTCTTGGTCAGCAGCAGCTTCTCGCCGTCGCTGTAGCTGGCGCCGAGCGCGGCGGCTGCCGCGGTGGTATTCAGCGGGAACAGCGCAGCGCGGCCGGCCTCTTCGGCGTCGGGGTCGTTGCGCGAGGCCAAACCCGGCTGCGGCGGGCGCAGATTGTAATCGGGCGGCAGAATCAGGGGCGCCTTGGTCAGCACGGTGAATTCGTCGGGCGGAAGCTTCGCCACGCCCGTCGCCTGGCGCACGCTCTCGCAGCCCATAAGCGCAAGCCCGAGCCCGAAGACCGCCGCGTAAGCGCAAGCGCGCTTGAAAGGATGCCCTGCCACCATTCGAATGTTCCGGATTACCGGCTCCCTACACGCTCCTTCTCCGGGCGAACGAACGCATCCAGGAGAAGTACAACGACGCCAACGGTAATCGCGGCGTCCGCCACATTAAACACATACCAGTCATGGCCAAAGCCGTAAAAGTGGAAAAAGTCCGCCACCGCCCCATAGAGCGCACGGTCGATCACATTGCCGAGCGCCCCGCCGATGATAAGGCCGAGGCCATAGCCCAGCGCCGGCCGATCAGCCTTCACGAGCCACCACGATAGCCCAATCACCGCCGCGACCGACAGCCCAATCAGAAGCAGGGTTCCGGCCAAGCTTCCGGCCTGAAACAGGCCGTAAGACACGCCCCTGTTCCACACCATGACCACGTTAAAGAACGGCAGCAGATCGATCCGCGCCGCCGGCCCGAGCGCCCGGAAGTCGAGGCCGTAAAGCACCAAGTTCTTGGACGCCTGATCGGCAATCAGCGATAGCGCCGCCACCACCCACCCAATCCGCTGCGGGGTCATGAGCGTCTCTCAATCACCTCCCCCTTGCGGGGAGGTCGAAATTGGGAGCGCAGCGAGCAATTTCGGGTGGGGGGCGCGTGGTGGCAAGCTTCCCCCCACCCGAAATGCCTCGCGGCTGACGCCGCTTCAGCATTTCGACCTCCCCGCAAGGGGGTGGTGATTAGAATGTGCGCCTCCACCCGCCTCATCCCACCGCGTCCGTGCAGCGGTTGCAAAGGTCGGGATGTTCGGCGTGCGAGCCGACTTCGGGCAGCACCATCCAGCAGCGCCCGCATTTGTGCCCGTCCGCATGCGCGAACACGACGGCCACCCGCGGTACATCGTTCAGCCGGAACGCGCCGTCGGGCGCGGGACCGTGCACGATTTTTGCCCCCGAAGTGATCGCGATTTCCGCCAGCCCCACCTCGTCGAACAGGCGCACATCGCTTTCGTCTTCCACATACAAAGTGGGCGCGGCTTCCAGGCTGGCGCCGATCACCTTGTCGCGGCGGGCGATTTCCAGCGCCCCCGTCACCACACGCCGCAGCGCGCGGACCCGATCCCATTTGGCGACCAGCGCAGTGTTCGCCCAGCCATCCCCGACCGGCGCGAAGACTTGCAAGTGTACGCTCTCGTCCATGCCGAAGCGCGTCGTCCAGGCTTCTTCCATCGTGAAGCATAAGACCGGCGCCAGCCATGTCACCAGCCGTGTGAACAGCGCGTCGATAACGGTCAGCGCGGCGCGGCGGCGCTGGCTGTATTTCGAATCGCAATAAAGGACGTCTTTGCGGATATCGAAATAGAACGCCGACAAATCCGTCGTGGCGAAGTTGAACAGCGTGGTGAAGACCTTGGTGAAATCGAAATCCGAATAGCCGGCGCGCACGTCGGCATCCAGCTCGGCGAGCTTTGCCAGAATAAACCGCTCAAGCTCGGGCATGTCGGCGGGCGGAATACGCTCCCCCTCGGTGAAGCCTTCCAGATTGGCGAGCATGAAACGGATTGTGTTGCGCAAGCGCCGGTAGGAATCCACCGAGGCCTTGATGATCTCGTTGCCGATGCGCAGGTCTTCGGTAAAATCGGAAGACGCCACCCAGAGACGCAGGATTTCCGCGCCGTTCTGCTTCATGATGGTCTGAGGCGCGACAACATTGCCGAGCGACTTCGACATTTTGCGGCCCTGCTCGTCGAGCACGAAACCATGCGTCAGCACCGCATCGTAAGGCGCGCGGCCGCGCGTGCCGCAGGATTCGAGTAACGATGACTGGAACCAGCCGCGGTGCTGATCCGATCCTTCGAGATAAAGATCGGCATGTTCTTTGTGGGGCCAAAATTCGTCAGCGGGCTTTTCGACGACGAAGGAATGGGTCGAGCCGGAATCGAACCAGACATCGAGAATATCCGTGACCTGTTCGTAATCGGCCTCGTGGTGCTCGCCCAGAAAGCGCGAGGGCGGCGAGGAATACCAGGCGTCCGCGCCTTCCTTTTCAAAGGCTTCGGCAATGCGCGCGTTCACCGCTTCATCGCGCAGCAGCTCGCCGGTTACTTTGTGCATGAAGACCGCGATGGGAACGCCCCAGGCGCGCTGACGCGACAGCACCCAATCGGGGCGGTCGCGCACCATGGCGCCGATGCGGTTCTCGCCCGCTTTGGGATACCAGCGCGTCGCGGCAACGGCCCCGAGCGCGATCTCGCGCAAACTCGCTTGATTGGAGCCGGTGAACGGCTTGTCGATTGCCACGAACCATTGCGGCGTGGCGCGGAAGATGACCGGCGCTTTGGACCGCCACGAATGCGGATATTGGTGCCGGAGGTTGCCTTTGCCGAGTAAGTTCCCCGCCAGGATAAGCTCCTTGATCACCGCGCCATTGGCATCGGCATCCTTGCCTTCGGGGGTGAGGATCTTCTTGCCGGCAAACAGCGGCACTTTATCCGCGTACGAACCATCCGGCGCGATCATGCCGAACGGATCGGGGCTGTTCGTGAACGCTTCACGTTGCGCGAAATAAAGCGCGTGATCGTCCTCACCATGTCCGGGTGCGGTGTGCACGAAGCCTGTGCCCGTATCCGAGGTGACATGCGATCCCGGCAATAGCGGGACCTCGAAGTCGAAGCCCTGGCCGCGCAGCGGATGCGCGCAGATCATGCCCTTAGGATCGGCATCCCCGATCCGCGTCAGTGTGGCTTTGACAAAGCGGCCCGTGGATTGCGCCAGCGCATCGCCGACCAGAACCTTCTCGCCCAGCTTGGCAAGGCTGCCCTCGCCCGCTTCGGTCACTTCATAGACGCCGTAAGCAAGACCGTCCGAATAGGCGATGGCGCGGTTGCCCGGAATTGTCCAAGGCGTCGTCGTCCAGATGACGACCGAGCAATCGCCGAGATTCTGCCGGCTCTTGAGCACCGGGAATTTCACGTAGATCTGCGGCGAGCTTTTCTCGTGATATTCGACTTCGGCTTCGGCGAGCGCGGTCTTTTCCACCGGCGACCACATGACGGGACGCGAGCCGAGATAGAGCAGCCCGTTCATCACGAATTTATGCAGCTCGCGCGCGATCTGCGCTTCTGCCGGAAACGCCATCGTCGTATAGGGCCGCATCCATTCGCCCATGCCGCCCAGGCGCTTGAATTGCTCGCGCTGAATGCCGATCCATTTGGCGGCAAACGCACGGCATTCCGCGCGAAGTTCGTTGATGGGCACCTCGTCCTTGGATTTGCCCTTGGCGCGGTATTCCTCTTCGATCTTCCATTCGATCGGCAGGCCGTGACAATCCCAGCCCGGCACGTAAGGCGCGTCGAACCCGAGCATCTGGCGGGAACGGATCACAAAGTCCTTCAGGATTTTGTTCAGCGCCGTGCCGATATGGATGTCGCCATTGGCGTAGGGCGGGCCGTCATGCAGCACGAAGAACGGCAGCCCCTTGGATTGCGCGCGCAGGCGCTCATACAGCTTGGCCTCTTCCCAGCGGGCGAGCCATTTGGGCTCCGCATCCGGCAGTCCGGCCTTCATGGGAAAGTCGGTCGTCGGCAGAAACAGAGTGGCGCGGTAATCGCGCTTGGCGGCTTCGGGCGTATCGGAATTGGACATATCAGTCTCGATTCAGAGCGATGAAAGCAAAGGGCAGCAACGTCCCGGAAGGGCCAGCCTTCCGGGCGTCAAATTCGTATCGTGATCCTCTGAGGAACCGCCCTCATCGCCTCAAATCGCCTATTCGTGTGGAGAACGCGCCGTTCTACAGCTTCGGTCTTGGGCGGTCCAGCGCGCCCTAATTGAGGGACCGATTCTGCGGGACCGAGACCGTCTTGGAACCCTCCAGCCAGGACGCGATGGGCGGGAAGTCCCATCCGGCGCGTTCGGCAATCTGCAGGAAGGTTTCGATGACCATATGCATGCGGTCGCCGGAGATTTCGATGACCAGCACCTGCTCCCGGTTGTCGAACAGCAGGGAAACCCCACCATCCTTCTTCGGCCCCAGCTTGACCTCCTGCACCAGGCGCAATGGCGCGGCGAGTTGCTTGGGCTGTTCGGGATTGCGGTTTTCTTCGCGCATGTGTCCCTCGGCCATGGCCGTGGCGACGGCATGGCTATGCTCAAAATCCAGAACGGTGTCCCGGATAGGACCTGGTTGCGGCGCCCGGTCGGCCACCATTTTGGCCATGGCCGACACCAGATTGCGCGTCAGCCGCCGCGTGAGGAGCATGGCAAGCTCGTGTTCCGCGGAAATATCAACGGCAATGAGGAGGCGGTCTTCCTCGATCAAATGGCGCAAATGGTAGCTATGGGCGGTAACCTGCAGCGTCACGGAACGATCTCTTTCGCAGTGGCGGCCAGAATCCGGCGCGCGTTCTCGCTATCCTGGCCGATTTGCGCCGTCAGCGCATCCAGGCCGGAGAATGTCATTTCGCCGCGCAAATAGGCGATGAGCTGTACACTGAGGATTTCGCCGTACAGGTCGCCGAAAAAATCGAACAGATGCACCTCCATCAAGGGTGTCGTCAGCCGGAACATGGGACGGATGCCGAAATTGGCAACGCCATCGTAGACCCTATCCGATGAACCCGCCCGTGCGCGCACTGCGTAAATGCCAAACGCCGGCTGCAGCACATGGTCAAGCGTCAAATTGGCGGTGGGATAACCGATCGTGCGGCCGCGCTTGTCGCCGTGCGACACGGCCCCCTCGACGGTCCACCAATGGCCCAGCAGGCGCGCAGCCTCGTCCGGCCGTCCCGCTTTCAACGCCGACCGCACCTTGGATGAGGAAATCTTCTCGCCGTTCTCAGAGACGGCCGGGAACACCGTCACGCCGAACCCTTCCATGTCCCCCATATAGCCGAGCACGCTGACATCGCCGCCGCGGCTTTTGCCGAAACGGAAATCCTCGCCGACCACGACGTGCGACACGCCAAGCGCGTTGACCAGCACGTCCATGACGAAGTCCTGCGCCAACTTGCCAGCAACATCCGCGTTGAATTCCAGCACAATGAGGAAATCGATCCCGCATTGTGCAAGTAACCGCTCCTTGCTGGAAAATGTGGTGAGACGGAAGGGTTCTGCGTTGGGGCGAAAGAACTCGCGCGGATAGGGCTCGAAAATCAATGCCGCGAGTGGGCGGCCAGTTTCGTGCGCCACACGCGCGGCTTCGGC
>Ga0114969_10001217_pt1 | contig 21932 bp, 16 predicted proteins | sample M_130807_MF_Meta_FD_87316 | JGI IMG/M metagenome (GOLD analysis project Ga0114969, IMG submission 87316) | Freshwater microbial communities from Lake Montjoie, Canada to study carbon cycling - M_130807_MF_MetaG | ecosystem: Environmental > Aquatic > Freshwater > Lake | place: Lake Montjoie...
CGGCAACCCCTGCAACACCAACTGCCTCATCGCCAAGAGCAGCGCACCCGACGTCCCGTCCGACCGCTGGTTCGCGATGACCATGCTCGACCAAAACCGCGCCAAGACGCAGCTCGCCAAAAAGGCCGGCGTCGCCGTCGATCAGGTCAGCAACATCGCCATCTGGGGCAACCACAGTTCCACGATGTATCCGGATTTCCCCAACGCCCGCATCGGCGGCCGACCCGCCCCGGCGGTCATCGGCGACGACGCGTGGTTCAAGGACACCTTCATCCCCATCGTCCAGAAGCGCGGTGCCTCCATCATCGAGGCCCGCGGCCTCAGTTCCGCCGCGTCCGCCGCCAATGCCGTCGTCGACACCGTCCGCGCCCTCGCCACGCCGACGCATCCCGACGATTGCTTCTCGGTGGCCGTGCATTCCGACGGCAGCTACGGCATCGAGAAAGGCCTGATGTTCAGCTTCCCGATCCGCAGCAACGGGTCGAAATGGGAAATCATCCCGAACGTGGCGGTCGGCGAATTCAGCCGTTCGAAGATCACCGCGACCGAGAACGAACTGAAGGAAGAGAAGGCCCTCGTCTCGGACCTGCTCCCGAAATAACGGCCGCGTTCCGCGAAAACCATCGTGCGACGGCCGGGCCCACGCCCGGCCGTTTCGTTTTCACGCCTTGCCCCGCGACCGTCGGCCAGGAGCGGTTTTCCGCCCGCGAGTTTTCGGGTTCCTGGTCTATAATCCCTCCACGGCGTTCGTCCCCTGCCCCGAATGCGGCCACGCGTTCTCTTCCGCGGCGCCCGCCTGCCCGGGTTGCGGATACCAGTGGCCCAGCGGTAGGCCGAGAAATCTCCGGTCCGGGCTGCACCGTCCCCGGCGATGGACACGCTGGAAATCCTGCGCGAGGTCCGGCCCTCGTGGTGGAACTTTGGTCGGCATCTGCTGTTCTCCTGGCTGCTCGCGCCCCTTTTCGTGGCCCTCTGCCGACGCAATGGGTACCTGATGCGGATCTACGCGGACCGCGTCTCCATCGTGCAAGAATTCCAGGCGAAGGAGACGACCGAGTTTTTCATCAAGGACATACGGGCCATCGACCTGCGGCAGGGGTTCTGGGGCCGGATGGCGGGCATCGGCGACGTGACCATCGCCACGGCCGTCACCCCGTGAAATCGACCTCGAAGACCTCGTAGCCCGGGGCGCGCATCCCGATTTTGACGTAGGCCGCGCGCGCCCGGTTGTTCTCGTGTTCCATGTAGAGCCGCAACCCGCACACGCCCGGGTTCGCGCGCGCTTCCGCCTCCACGTGCCGGTACAATGCCGCGAACACGCCGCGGCCACGGTGATCCGCGCGCACGTAAACGCTCTGGATCCACCAGAACATCCCATTCCGCCAATCGCTCCACTCGAACGTCAGCATCAGTTGCCCCACCACCACCCCGCCGGATTCCACGACGTAGTAACGGCCCTTCGTGGCGTCGCCCAACACCACCCGGACTCCCGGCCCGATCTTCGCCGGATCGAGTTCGCGTCCCTCGGTCTCGCGCGCCAACGCGCGGTTGAAATCGGCGATCGCGTCGGCGTCGGGGAGGCGCGCCGACCTTGGGATCCATTCGGTGTGCATCGTGGGCAAGTTTCTAGATCTGCCAGTCCGGCGCCTCGATGCGGTCGCGCTTGGACATGATCTTCACCTTGAACTCCTCCATCAGCACCAGCGAGTCGGGCGGAACGCTCTGCAGCAGGAAGACGTTCCCGCCGATGGTGCTCCGGCTCCCGATCACCGTCTCGCCGCCGAGGATCACCGCGCCGGAATAGATCGTGACGTGATCCTCGATGGTCGGGTGCCGTTTGACGCCGCGCAGGGACTGGCCGCCGCTGGTGCTCTTGGCCCCCAAGGTCACGCCATGGAACACCTTCACGTGGTTCCCGATCACGCAGGTTTCCCCGATCACCGTCGCCGTGCCGTGGTCGATGAAGAAATGGGTCCCGATCCTCGCGCCCGGATGGATGTCGATGCCGGTACGACCGTGCGCCCATTCGGTCATCATGCGCGGCAGCAGCAGCACGCCGCGCTCGTGCAACTCGTGCGCCAACCGTTGCACCGCGATGGCCTCGATGAACGGGTAGGCGGTGATGATTTCCTCGCGACTGCGCGCCGCGGGATCGCCCTGGAACGCGGCTTCCACGTCCGTCTGCAACAATTCCCGCACCGCCGGCAACCGCCGCAGAAACGCCTCCGCCAACCCGTGGGCCGAACGCCGGGGATCGATTCCCTTCGCGTCGGTCGCCACGAAACACCCGATGCTCTTGCAGATCTCGTCCTCCAGGCGCCCCGCGATCCCGTCGATCAACAGCGCCGTCTCCGCTTTCAACTCCGACGAATGCACCACCTTGTCGTCGAAGAAACCCGGGAACAGCAGTTTGAGGAGATCGGCCGCGATCTCGATGACCGCACCGCGCGACGGCAGGTTCGCGCCGTCGATATGGTTGATGCCGCCATGCCGGCGGTAGCTGACCAGCAACGCGTCGGTGAGTTCCGTGATCGGAAAATTCACGGGCGGACTATCGCCGTGTCCGGGGCGGGGGTCGAGGCCGCATGCGGCCGCGCGGGATGGAACCCGAAAAGGCAAAACGGCGGGCCGGGGCACGCGGTGCCGCCGAACCCGCCGCTGCGCGGCGGAAACGGAAAACGGTCTTCCGATTACTTCTTGAGCGCGCCGCCGACGTCCTGCAGGGCCTTGCCCGTGGCGTCCTGCGCCTTCTTCGCTGCATCGGCCGCCTGCTCGCCGGCCTTGGCGAGGACTTCCTTGGCCTTGGCCTGGACCTGGGCGAGCAAGTCGCTCAGCGACTGCTTCTGTTCGGGCGTGAGCTTGGCGTTGGACGCGAGCTTCTGCAGCGAGGCCGTCGCGCCGGCGTAGTCGCCCGCCTTGACGGAATCGACCACCTTGGCGACTTCGGACTTCGCGGGCGCGTCGGCGGCAGCGAACGAGCTCTCGACTTTGGAGGTGTCGACGGCGCCTTCCTTGCTGCAGGCGGCGAGACCGAGGGAGAGGGCCGCGAGAAGGGCGGCGAGGAGCGTGGTGCGTTTCATAAATTGACTGGTTGGAATTGCCGGAACGGCCCGGCGCCCCATGGCACAATTCCCCGGCAGCCGCGTCAACTGCACATTCACGCGGTCACCCACGGGCCATCTCGACACGCCCCCCGGGATGCAATGCCGCACCTGCCGCGCGCGAGGCACCTTGGCGGTGTGGCCCGATGGCGGCGAACCGGAACTTTTCGGCCGATGGCTTCAGCCGCGACCGACGACCGGAATCCCCGGGCGGGCTTGGGAGGGGACCGCGGCCGGCCAGCGTGGCGGGCACGTGGACAATATCCGGGCGGAACATTTTCCTGTAAGATCCGGACCGGCCGATGGGTTTAAGTCGTCGCGGCACGCCGCGCAACGAGCGGGAATCCCTCGGCGGCGTGGGCTCGCGACACCGGCCAATGAGTCAAGACCAACCAAACGACGATTGCCCGCCGGACCTGATTCCGACGCGGGTCAGCCTGTTGGGACGGCTCAAGGACTGGGACGACGACGACAGTTGGCGTGATTTCTTCAACACGTACTGGAAACTCATCTACGGCTTCGCGCTCCAACGCGGCCTCACGCATTCCGAGGCGGAGGAGGTGGTCCAGGACACCGTGCTGGCCGTGGCCAAAAGCATCCGGGGTTTCGCCTATGATCCCGCCCGTTGCGCCTTCAAGACGTGGCTGCTCACCGTCACCCGCTCGAAGATCGTCAACCACTTCAACAAGCGGGCCCGCCACCCGACGGGTCCGGTGGGCTCCGCCGGGTCGGCGTCCGGGGACACAGCGTTGCTGGAGCGCGTGCCCGACGACCAGCAACAGGCCCTATGGGACCAGGCTTGGGAGGAGGACTGGCAGAAGAATCTCATGGAGGTCGCCATCCAGCGGGTGAAGCGGACGGTTTCCATCGAGCAGTACCAGATGTTCGACCTGTTCGTGCTCAAGGGTTGGCCAGCGAAGGACGTCGCCAGAACCCTCGGTGTGACCATGGCCCATGTCTACGTGGCCAAACACCGCCTCTCCAAGTTGATCCGGAAGGAAGTTGCCGTGCTCGAGGCGAAAGGGGTGTGAACGATGAGACTCGAATTCCAAAACGGATGGCTGCGGCTGCTGATCGAGTTCTTTCCCGGGCTGCCGGTGATCCGACGCCATCGACTTTCGCCGGCGCATCTTGAAAGTCAGACCGAAAGATTGCTGCGACGGCGGATCGCCAGAAAGCTGGGGCGTTGCGATCCGCCGGGCCCAAGACCGCTCACCCCGCAATGAGTTCCATCCCGCCCAACCCTCCGGTCGGCACACCCACGGTGTCCGCACCCCTTCCGCCTCCGCGCGTGCCGGACCACGAGTTGCTCCAACGCATCGGGCGTGGTGCATATGGCGAGGTCTGGCTCGCGCGAAGCGTCACCGGGGCGTTTCGCGCGGTGAAGATCGTCCATCGACAGACCTTCGATCACGATCGTCCGTTCGAGCGCGAGTTCGAGGGCATCCTCAAGTTCGAGCCCGTTTCCCGCCGGCACGAAAGCCAGGTGGACATCCTCCACGTGGGACGCGGCGACGATTGTTTCTACTACGTGATGGAGTTGGCGGACGATCAGGTCACCGGCGGGCAGATCAACCCGGATCATTACGCGCCGCGCACCCTCAAGAGCGAGGTGCTTTTCCGGGGCCGGGTGCCCTTCGAGGAATGCGTCCGCATCGGCCTCGCGCTGGCCACGGCCCTCGAGAATCTGCACGCCAACGGCCTCGTGCACCGCGACGTGAAGCCGTCGAACATCATTTTCGTGAACGGGGTGCCGAAACTCGCCGACATCGGACTCGTGACGGGCGTGGAAGCGACGCGTTCCTACGTGGGCACGGAAGGTTTCGCGGCCCCGGAGGGTTCCGGCTCGCCACGGGCCGACCTCTACAGCCTGGGCAAGGTGCTCTACGAGCTGTCCACGGGCAAAGACCGCCAGGAATTTCCCGAGCTGCCCACGCAATTGCGCGAGTTGCCGGATCGGGAAGGCCTGATGGAACTCAATGCCGTCATCGCCAAGGCCTGCCGGCACGATCCGAAAGAGCGCTATGCCTCGGCGGCGGCGCTGCGAACTGATTTGGAACTGCTCCAGGGCGGCAAATCGCTGGCGCGATTGCATCGGTTGCAAAAGCGCCTGCGGGTGGCACGCCGACTCGGCCTTGGGGGAGCGGCGACCGCCGTGGTGGCCTTGGGACTCTTTTTCTGGCAGCATCGGCAGACTCGCATCGTGTCGAATCTCGCGAACGAGAAGGCAGCCCTGTCGGATTCGAATCAGCGCCTGGCCGCGGCACAGGAGGAGCAATTGATCCGGGTGAATGCCGCGAATGGCGCCCAGCGCCTCGAGGCGGACGATCCGGCGAGTGCGCTGCCGTGGTTCATCGAGGCGCTGCGCCGGGTGGAGGCGCGGGATTCCCAACGTGCGGAGATTCACCGGCTGCGCCTGGGCACCCTGCTGCGTTATCATCCGCGCCTGCTCAGCGTGGTACCCCAGGCGGGTGCCGTGCATTCCTTGGCTTTCAGTTCCGACGGGCGCCGGCTTGCCGCCGGCAGTGATAACGGACAGGTGCAGATCCTGGATGGGGAAAGCTGTGCACCGTTCCGCTCGCTCATCCACACAGGGGCCGTCCGTTCGGTCGAGTTCAGCCGGGACGGCACCCGATTGTTGACTGCGTGCGAAGATGGTTTCGCCCGGGTTTGGTCGATCGATGGCACCAATCAGCCGCTGCTGTTTCCCCATCGGCAGGCGGTGAATCATGCCGCTTTCAGTCCGGACGGGGAACGGGTGCTCACGGCATCCGCCGACAAGACGGCGCAGGTTTGGCGGGCGGCCGACGCGACAAAAGTCGGCACCCCCCAAGGGCACAGCCTTCCGGTTTTGCACGCGACGTTCAGCCCGGATGGTCGCCAGATCGCGACCGGGTCGGGAACCCGCTACGGCGGCGGTGAACTGAACCTGTGGAACGAAATCGGGGGGCGATGGATTGCCACGCCCTTTGCCTTGAAGGCACCGGCCACTTGGACCGCATTCAGTCCGGATGGCGGACGCCTCGCATCATCCTGCGGAGAGGCACGCTTTGATTACATGGCTTCCCGGCCGGGGCTGTTGGTGGATGCCGCGACGGGCCAGGTGAAGCGTTCCTTGGATCACCTCGATCGAATCACGCATGTTGCCTTCAGTCCGGACGGGAAGCGGCTTGCCACCGCCACGATGGCCTATGAGGTGGTTGTCCGGGACGCGAGGACCGGCGAACCGATCATTCCCCCCCTGAAACATTCGCGCTGGGTGCAGCAAGCCGTATTCAGCCCGGACGGGCGCTGGATTGCCTCGGCCAGCAGCGACGGCACGGCCCGCGTCTGGGACGCGGCCACCGGTGTTCCCGTCACTCCCCCCCTGAAACATGGCGGCGAGGTGTTTTGCGTGGCCTTCGATCCGGGCGGCCGGCGCCTGGCCACGGCGGGAGACAGCGGTCTGATCTGCGTTTGGGACATTGGCCACTGCCAGCCGGCGCTTCCCGCCTTCTGGTATTCGGCGGGCGTGGTGGGAGCCTTCTTCTCGCCCGACAACCGGCTGGCCGTGACCTACGGCCCAAAACGAACCGACCCACAGGCGGGCGAGTTTCCGGTTCGCGACAAGGATCCGATTTCCGTTTGGGATGCCAGGTCGGGACGACTGGTCTGGAATTTCATGGTGGCAGGCGGAATGACTTTTTCCCCTCCGGTGATCAACGCGGCGAGCGACCAACTGGCCGTCGGCAGCTATGATGGCCCGGTTCAGCTTCGGGATTTGCGGACCGGGGAATTGCGATGGGCTCCGTTGCCCATCAAGGGACAGGTGGCAGCCCGGGCCTTCAGTCATGACGGCCAACGACTCGTCACGGGGGTTGAACACGGCCGGGGGGTGCCTGCGGAGGTGCGCATTTGGTCCACCGCCACCGGTGAGCCTCTGACCGCCAACCTGATCCATCCCGATGTCGTCCGGGGCATTGTGTTCAATCAGGACGACACACGGATCGCCACCGCCTGCCTCGATGGCAAGGTGCGTCTCTGGGACGTGGCCACCGGCAAGCTGATCCGTGACTTCCCTGCCAGTCCGAGTGAAGTGGATGTGGTTCGGTTTTCCCGGGATGGACGGCGGCTTTTGACCGCCGACAAATACGAAAAGACCGCCCGGCTCTGGGATGCCGGGACGGGTGAGTTGGTGTTTCCGCCGTTGCGGCATACCGGCATTGTCTGGGACGCCAGCTTCGATCCGGCCGAGAACCGGATTTTGACGGTCAGCTTCGACATGAGCGCCGCCCAATGGGATGCCCGGACCGGCCGGCGCATCGACCCTCCGCTCCAACATCGCCGGGGACTCAACGGGGGCTGCTACGACGGAACCGGACGCCTCATCGCCACTTCCAGCAATGATCGCACCGTCCGGCTTTGGAGCGCGGAAACGGGCGAACTGCTGGCCAGCCCCTTCCTTTTCGCGGACATGACGCACCAACTGGAGCTGTCGAAGGACGGACGAAAACTGATCACCAGCTCGGCCGAGGGCCGGGCGCAAATCTGGGATTTGGCGGTCACCGACTGGCCGGTCACCGATCTGAAACGCTACGCCGAAGCCCTGTCGGGACAAAGCCTGACCCCGGACGGCCAGCTCAAAACGCTCGCCGCCGAGGAGATTGCGATCCGCATCACCGAACTGCACACCTCTCGATCCCGCGATTTTGAAATCACGACCGACCAGCTCCAGCAGTGGCATCGGCGCGAAAGGATCGACAGCCGGCGGGCGCACAATGACTTTGCCGCCCGCTTCCATGCCGCCCGCACCTCCCTGCCGGATTTCGAGTAGGGGGTTTGAAGGTCGCGCGGTGGGTCGTGTCGTTTGCGATGCTTGCATCCTCCCGCCGGTTTATCCCCCCGGGCCGATGCCAATGGCCGCCTCCCCAACAACGGTCCTCTTCCCAACGAGATGGCGGCCATCCCCGGCTGACAAATAGTTTCATTCGGTTGTAAGATTTGATTCCCAACGCGGGTTCAACCCTCCGTGACGAATGCCCGTCGACCGGCTTGAAGTCAGGAACAGGACGGGAAAGCGACTCCACGGAAGAACTGCAGAACCCATGAAAAGACAACTTGTCCTCGGCTTTTTGGCCTACCTCAGCGTCCACCCCGGCAACGCCGCCCACGCTCAATCCCCCGTCTGGCAGACCGTCGACAGCTACCGGGCCGGGCTGAATCTGGGCGCCAGTGCCGGCGCGATCAGCACCGATGCCGGCGGCGGCATTCTCTACGGTGTCGGCTCGGCGATTGCCGCCGATGGCACGCATCTGGCCACGGTGCGCGCGAGCAGCGACGCCGGATCCACCTGGAACACCCTCAGCCAGTATCTGGAACCAGGCTGGTCCTGGGCCCATTACCGCGGTTTTTCCGCCGCGGACGGAGCCTTGTTCGTTTCCGGCGAATTGTACGACCCGGCACTCGGCAAACGCTGGCTGGTCCGGCGCAGCCTCGATCAGGGCTTCAACTGGACGACCGTCGACTCGCCCGCCTTGGGGTCTCTGGGAGCATCCCCATCCGCCGGCGATGTCCTGGCGGACGCCACCGGTGAAGTCTACGCGGCCGGCACACAAGGCGGAGGGGCTTCCCCGTATCGATGGGTGGTGCGAAAAAGTTCCCAGGCCGGTGACGAGGGCACGTGGAGTTCGGTGGATGCCCTCGGCACGGTCGGTGCCAGCGAGGCGCGGAGCATCGCCTTCAATGCCGCGGGCGCGGTGTTTGTCGCCGGCCGCGTGGCGAACGCGCAGAACGGATCGGCGACCTGGACCGTGCGGCGCAGTCAGAACCACGGTGGGATCTGGGCGACCGTGGACGCCTATCAGGAAACCGCGGGTTTGAATTCGTCGGCCGAGGGGATCGCGATCACGCCGGGCGGCACGATCTACGTGGCGGGCTCCGCCCGCGGTTTGGCGAAAGGCAAATACAGTGACTACTGGGTGGTGCGCCGCAGTACCGACGGCGGCACGACTTGGAGCAATGTCGACAAGACCACCGCCGCCAACGGCGGCTTTCTCAGCCCGACCGGTTTGACATTGGACGGAGCGGGCGGCGTATGGGTCTGTGGCTATAACGGGCCGGGCTCGGCTCCCAACCAACTGGTCGTCCGCAAGGGAACCACCAACTCGCGGGGAACGGTGGCGTGGACCGCCAGCGACACGTTTCAAACCGGGATGGGCGCCCGGGCCAACGGGATCACCATCGACGGTGCCGGCAACGTGTTCGTCACCGGCCGATGGGTTGACTCGGTGGAAAACTGGTGGCTCACCCGCAAACTGGGGCAGTAGCGCGCGGACGCCATCAACCGACAACCCACATGAACCCAGACATGAGAAAACGAACGCTGCCGGTCCGCAACCCGCCATGTCTCCGGCGCCCTCGGTTCGGGAGAGCTTCCATCGCGGACCGCCTTCGGTTGTTTGCGATGGCCTGCCTGTTGGCCGGGTTGGGGAAATTGACGGCTGGCGATGCCACCATCGATTTGTCTACGTACACCCTGAATCAGGCCGATTCCCTCGATCAGTCCCGTTCGATCAATGGGGTCGCCTCGGTGGGTGGTGCCGCCAGTCTGACGAGCGATTCGGGTGCCCGGTGGGGCGGTTGGACCAAGGGATCCGGGATTGGTTCCTCCAACCGGTTGGCTCTTCAGGTCGAATGCCTGTTTGAATGGAGTCGAAAGTCCCTCAACCAACAGTATGCCGGATCGCCCTATTTCATCATTAGCGGCAATGGTTCCTTCGCGAACACGGGGAATGAGACATTTCTTTGTGAAGTCACCGCGTTCGCCACGTCCTGGGCCAACTCCCGGGTTTACGTGGGGGCAAACGAGATCGGCACCGGTGCGAATGGTCCGACGATCAAGAAGATCTTCAAATTGCCGCCCGGCGGGTACGCCGCCATCAGCGTGGATGCTTCTCGCCCGGGTTTGGACCTCAATGCGATCGTCAGCGGTTCCCACCATGCCATCGCCTACGCGACCGTGACGTGGTCGCCGGAACGCCTGGGGCCTCCCGGCACGTCCCAAGCCAACCCGAGCCTACCCACCATGCCGCTGGCGGGCCCGCCCATCGTCGGCGGACCCCGTCCGGATGAACTGGAGTTCCAGCGTCTGGTGTTGGCGAATCCGGCGTTCCGGTTTGTCCGGGCGGCCTCCACCAACTGGTTCGATCCGCCTTTGGCCAGGGGATTCGAATTCATCATGCAGGGCAACGCGTTGTTTGCCGCGATTCTCAACTTTCCCACCAATATCAATGGAGCCAATGGCTTTGACGTGAGCGTGGGTGCCAAGGCCCTGGGCAAATTCCACGCCGGCCAATCCGTGGACTTTGTGAAACTCCTCGGCGCGGGTGTACCCTCGTTCCGCGTCACCGGGTTGGGGGGCGGGGTGGACGCGACCAGCGGTGCGGGCTTTCCGATTCAGCTCCGGTTCGACCAGCCCGAGGCCGACTTCGTGATGGTGCCGATGCTCGATCCCAGGGACCTGTCGCCGCGCCCCGTGTCGGTGGTGGCTCGAGCCGAGGATCCCGTCGTGGAGCTCCACTTCGACCGGGTTCTCGATCACCCTTCGGCGCGCACGGTCGGGAATTATACCATCGCGAACGTGGTGGTGACCAATATCGTGGTGCGACCGGACGGCACCAGCGTCGCGCTTCAAATAGCCTCCGTACCCCCCGCCAACTTCGTGGTCGGCATCACCAACATCCACGATGTGTGGGGCAATTATGGAGGCGAAGCGTTCAGCATCGCCGGTCAGGCACGGACCAATGTCCTGATCCACCGCTATGGTTTCGGCGACTCCAAGGGGAGCACGGTGGTCCTCGATTCGGTGGGAACCGCCCACGGCAAGGTCGTGAATTCCAAAGGAAACAACTTCAACGGCAGCGGCCAGTTCGTCATGGCGGGCGGCCAAGCGGGCGACACCACCGCCACCTATATCGATCTGCCAGACGGACTGGTTTCCTCCCTGCCCAGCGTGACGATCGAAGGTTGGGTCACTTGGAATGGGCCGACCGACTCGGTGTGGCAGCGGGTGTTTGACTTCGGCCGCAGCACGGCGGGGGCCGGGGTCGGCTATATGTTCCTCACCCCTTCGTCCGGGGCCGCGGGCAACCCGGCCCGCTTCGCCTTCCGACCGGGCACCGGGGCTGAGTCGCCGGTCTTGGTAAACGGCACCGCCTTCCCCTCGGGCGTGCCGACGCACTTTGCGGTGGTCTATTGCCCGCCCAAGGGTTTCGCCCGATTCTACCTGAACGGCCAGCGGGTGGCCTCCGGCACGGCCCCCTCGTCCTTGAGTCTGGTGGAGGATGTGAATGTCTGGCTGGGGCGTTCGCAGTGGGGCGATCCGTTCTTCAACGGTTCGTATGACGAGTTCCGGATTTACGACGGACCGCTTTCCGACGCCGAGGTTGCCGCCAGTTTCGCGGCCGGCCCGGAACCCGTGCCGGACCCGGGGCCGTCGCTCGGCGCAAGAAGCACGGAGGCAGGCATCGAATTGACTTGGCCGGTGCTCAATGCCTCGGGCTACACGCTCCAGTCCGCGAACCGCATCGGTGGGCCCTGGAGCGGTGTTCACATGCCATTGGCCACCAACCTGGGGGTGATCAAGACGATCATCCCGTCGACGGCCAACGACACGTACACCTTCTACCAACTCAGGAAATAGGCGGGGAGTCCGTGGCACGGTTCGAATTGGTTTCCACCGTGAGCCGCCAGTCGGCTGCGATCACCCGTTCGGGCGTCGGCACGAACGGACCCATGCCCGCGTTGTTGGGCGGCACATCGAGGCGGCCGCAGCGCTGACGCACCGATTCGAATATCGGTGCCACGGCCCCCTCGCCGCCCACAACGCACGGGATCATCCGGGCGAGCGCGTCGTCGGCACCCGCCGCCGCAATCGGATCGGCCGACGCCTGCCGGGACCACACGGGATCCACCGACCACCACCCTTCCCCTCGCCCTGCCGATGCCGCATCCTTCGGGGCGTGGCAAAGACCGATCATGTGGAACTTCCCGGAGGCATCCAGGTACCGATCCTCTACGAGGACCGCGGGGTGATCGCCCTCGACAAGCCTGCCGGCTGGATGCTGGGGCCGGAAGACGAGGAACACGCGCGGCGCAACCTGCACCTCGCCCTCATGGCGGGCATCGAAGAAGGCGCTTGGTGGGCGCGTTGCCGCAATCTCCGCTTCATCCGCTTCGTCCACCGACTCGACGCGCCGACCACCGGCATCCTGCTCATGGTGAAGAGCCAGGGCGCGATCCGTCCGTACACCGAACTCTTCGCCTCGCGCGAGGTCGAGAAAACCTACCTCGCCGTCACCGAAGGCGTCCCCACCGAGGAACGCTGGCGCTGCCAATTGCCGCTGGGGCCGGTTCCCGAGGAACCCGGGAAACACCGCGTCGACAAGATCGAGGGCAAGGAAGCGGACACGGGGTTCGTGCGTCTGGAAACCCGCGGCACCCGGGCCTTGGTGGAGGCGCATCCCCACACGGGTCGAACGCACCAGATCCGGCTCCATCTGCGCGCCGCGGCGTGTCCGGTGGTGGGCGACTATCTCTACGGCGACCCCGATCCCGCCGGGATGGCCCTGCGGGCCGTCGCGCTCCGGTATCGCGATCCGTTTTCCGGAAAACCGGTCCGGATCCGCGCCAACGACCTTGAGTTCCGTCGTCGGTTTGGCTTTGGGCCGGCGGCTCCCGGCGCCAGCGCCGTCCCCGGTGCCGGCGGCGCCCAGATCCCCAAGACAGCGGCGCCCATCGACGCGAAAAACAAACCGGCGAGCCCGGCCCCAACGGGTCCCAGGCCCGCCATCAAACCGGACGCAAGACCGCGCCGGCCGTGAACCGCGTCCGCCGGTCGCTCAGGGCTCGCCGAGGAGTTTTTCGACCTTCCCGGCGAGATCCTCGCGCGCGGTCTGGTCGACCAGATTCCCCTTCTTGTCGATGAGCCACATGGTGGGGATGGAGCTGATACCGAATTCGCGGCCGAATTTGTTCCCCCAGCCCTCGCCGTCGAAGTACTGCGCCCAGGGCATCTGTTTCTTCGCGACGAACTTGACGAGGGTGTCCTTCTCCTGGTCGAAGCTGATGCCGACGATCTCGAATCCCTTGGGGTGGAATTTCTCGTAGGCCGCCTTGACGTTGGGAAGCTCGGCGATGCACGGGCCGCACCACGTGGCCCAGAAATCCACCAGCACGACTTTGCCCTTCATCTCGAGCAGGTCGATTTTCCGTCCGTCGACGGCGGTGAACGCGATGGCGACGGGTTTGCCGACGCGATCGAGCTTCTTGAGCAGGCCCGCGGCCTGTTCCTTCAGGCTCGGTTCGGTCTTGGCCTCGGCGATTTCCTTGGCGATGGCGCGGGCCTTCTCGGGCCCGAGTCCCTCGCACACTTCCAACAGCGCGGCGTAGATCTCGGGGCGATCGGGGAAATCCTTCTGCAACGCCCGGACCGCTTTCTCGAACTCCGCGAACACCACGGGCAATCCCTCCGCGCGCTTGGCCTGGGCGGATTGGGCGGCCTCGCGCAGTTTGGCCTGCAGCGGGTCCTGGGCTTCCTGCGGTTGCTGTGGCGCGGGCGGTCCGCCGGCGGCCTTCAGGGCCTCCGTGCGCGACTCGTCGCCCAAACCCACCGCCGCCGCCAGCATGCGGCGCTCGTCGTCCTTCGCCTTCGCCGCGCGCGGATCGTCCGCGAAACGCACCTGGAATTCCTTCGCCTTGTCCGCCGCCACGCCCGCCAGGATCGACATCTGCTTCCGGAACGCCTTCTGCTCGTCTTCGGACGGCGCCTTCTCGTTCCACTCCTTGGGAGGCGACGGCGGATTCATCGCCTTTTTCACCTCGTCCCAAGCCTCGTCCGCCTTTTCCGGCAGCAGGTTCTTCTTCGCCGCGGCGGATGCCTTGGCGGGTTTTTCCGCCGCGCGCACGGCGGATTGCCACGGCGCGAGAAACAACGCGGCGGCCAGAAACGGAATCAATCGGCGGGTCATGCAATGTGGGGATGGAAAGCTCGGGCCGGGTTCGGATTCGGGCGGGACTTCGGGTCCTACCGCGCGTCCGGCGAGGCCACCGGTGCAAGCTGCCGGCGAAGTTTCCCCAGAAGCAACTGGAAACGCCTCGGGTTCGCCGGGTCCGACAGATCGCCTTCCCGCACCGCCGCGGGCGCGGGCATCGATGCCGCGATTTCCAACGCCGTCATCACGCTGCCCATCTCGCCGTCGGCCAAAGCGATCTGCCGTTGGGGTTCCACGGCCAACCGGGACGCCCGCCGGGCGAACTCCAGCAACACCGCGCAGGGTTCGAGACAGGGCAAGGCACCCTTGTCCACCCCGTCCTCCGCGAGTCCCGCCGCCGCCCAGAGCCTTCGCTTGAGGCAATACCGCCCGTCGCACCCAGCCCGGACCACGTCACCCACCGTCGCGTCGTCCAACTTTCCGACCGCCGCATAGATCCCGGTCTGCCGAGCCGCGAAGTCCCGGAAGGCCGTCGGTCGCGCCATTCCCTGTTCCACCGCGAACCAATCCGCCAGTCCGCCCGGATAGAGGTGCCCCAGCGCGAGCTCGAGGTCGTCGGCCGTCGCCGCCCGGAAACGCCAGCCGCCCGCCAGGTTCGGCGCGCCTTTCAACGGCCGGAACGCGCCGTTTGCCGCATGACGCGCGACTCCGCGGAGCCCCTCGAGACCGACCTCGCGGAGTTCCGCGGGCGCCAGACCCGCGTCCGCGACATGACGCAACTCATGGCCGCCGCCGGAAGCGGCGACGCGGATTTGGGCGAAGTCGCGTCCCCCGTCGACCCACCGGACGAACGCTTCGATCGCGGGCGACACGGATTGGCTCAGGGCAACAGTTGGCCGACCACGGCACTGATCGCCCGTCCGTCCGCGCGACCTGCCGCGGCCGCCGTCGCCGCCTTCATGACGGCGCCCATGTCCTTCTTCGATGTGGCGCCCGTGGACGCGATGGCTTCCTTGACGAGGGCCTCGACCTCCGCGGGCGTCAGGCCGACCGGCAGGAACTCCTCGATGACGCGCAACTCCGTCTTTTCCTGGGCGGCCAGCTCGGCGCGGCCGCCCTTTTCGTATTCGACGATGGAATCCCGGCGCTTCTTGGCCTCTTTCTGCAACAGCGAGAGGACATCGGCATCCGTGAGCGACTCGGTCTTCTTCTCGATCTGGGCGTAGCCCATCGCCGCCTTCACGAGGCGCAGGGTGCCGGTGCGGTCGGCGTCCCGCGCGAGCATGGATTGCTTGAGGGCGTCGACGATTTTTTGCTGGAGGCTCATGATCCGGAAGTCTGGTGTTTTTTGATTTGGTCGCGGACACGGGCGGCCCGCTCGTAGTCTTCCGATCGGATCGCCTCCGCGAGGTCGCGCTCGAGGCGCTCGACCTCCGAGATTGGCCGCCGCACGGAAATCTGCGAGAGCCATTCGCGGAGCGACGCGAGTTCGGGACTGCCTTCCGTCATCTGGGGACGCTCGTTCTCGGTGTAGAAACGCTCGAGTTCGGCAATGCCGTCGCCGATCAGCAACAACGCGTCGTCGAACCGGTCCTGCTTCAGCGCGGCGGTGCCCCGCGCCCGCGTCCGCATCATCAGCAACTGCGGGATGAACTGGAGCAACGACCACGCGGCCTCCTCGGTCGGCGCGTGGCGCGCCACGAATTCGAAAACCTTCAGGTTCCGCTCGCAGTCGGTCTCGACCCCCGCGAAATCCTCCAGTTGGAAAAGGCAGATGTAACGGTGGTGATACTGGATGCACTCCTGCTGGAGTTTCCCGCATTCCTCGGGGCCGACCTCGAAATCATCCTCCGACCCCGCGTGCGTCGCGCGGTGCTCCTCGAGACGGGCCACGACCACGTGGTACCACGACTCCATCCCCAGCGGCCGCTTGCCGTCGGGACGCCCCTCCGCGTTCATCTGGAGCACGCCGAGATCGACGCGCAGCTGGATCTTCTGCCGTCCATCGCGCCCCTTGAACCTTTTTGCGGCCACTTGCCCCGGTTGGTAGGGCCACGACTGGAGCAGTCGCGTCAGGTCGTAGTTCATCTCGGCGCGAAAGTGGCAACCGACCCGGGCCAAGTCAACGCACCGGGATTGCCTTCCTGCCGGCCCCCTGAACGCTGGATTCCCGCCGTCGGTTGCCCCAACGTGCCCTCCACGCGGCGCCACGCGCCGCCATCCCACCGTGGCCGCCCCATCCGTTCCCGATTCCATGCGCGCCGTCGTCTATCGCGGCGTCCGCGACCTCCGCGTCGAAACCCTCCCCGTCCCGCGCATCGCTTCCAACGAGATTCTCGTCCGCGTCGCCGCCTGCGGCGTGTGCCCAACCGACATCAAGAAGATCGTCCAGGGCACCGTGGCGCCGCCCCGCGTGTTCGGGCACGAGACCGCGGGCACCATCGTCCGCGTCGGCGCCCGCGTGCGGGGCTTCCGCGTCGGCGCCCGCGTCGGACTCCACCACCACGTGCCCTGCATGGAGTGCCATTTCTGCCGCCACCGGGCCTTCGCTCAGTGCCCCACCTACAAACGCACCGGCATCACCGCCGGCTTCGAACCCGCCGGCGGCGGCTACGCCGAGTTCGTCCGCGTCCTGCCGTTCTGCCTCCCCGGCATCGTGCGCATCCCAGGCGCCAACACCTTCTCCGAAGGCGCGATGCTCGAACCCGTCAACACCGTCCTCAAGGCCGTCCGCCAACTCCCGTTGCTCCCGGGCGACACCGTCCTCGTCGCCGGCCAAGGGCCCATCGGCCTCATGTTCACCCGCCTGCTCGCGCTCGCCGGCATGCGCGTCGTCGCCACCGATCTCCTCCCCAACCGACGGGTCCTCGCCCGCCGGTTTGGCGCGTGGAAGTCGCTTGATGCCGCCCGGAAGGATCTTCCGGACGAAGTCCATCGACTCACCCGTGGCCGCGGGGCCGACGCCGCCGTCCTCGCGGTTGCCGTCGATTCGTTGGTCGGGCAAGCCCAGGCCGCGGTCCGGGGCGGCGGCACCGTCCTGTTGTTTGCGCATACCGTCCGCGGCCACGAGGCACCCGTGGATCTCGGCGCGGTGTGCGTCGACGAAAAGGGGTTGGCCGGCAGCTACTCCTCCGACTTCACGCTCCAACGCGCGGTGGCCCGGATCGTGTTCGGGCGCCAACTCGACACCCGCGCCCTCGTGACCCACGAATTCCCGCTGGAACAAACCGCCGAGGCCATCGCACTGGCCGAGAAACCCACGCCGGCGTCGCTCAAGATCGTCGTCCGGCACGAGATGGACCGGCGTTAGCCGCCCGTTCGGGACCACCGGGCCGGAATTGCAAGCGCATGCCCCGCCCGGCATCCCGCGGGGCCCTCGGCAACACCGTCAGGCCGCGTCCACGGCGGGTTCGGTGAAGTGACCGAAGTTCCGGAACTTCTGGTAGCGGGTCTTCAACCGCTCCTCGACCGACATCGCGCTCAATTCCGCGATGTGCCGGAGCAAGGTGTCGCGCAGGGTGACGGCCGTCGCGATCGGATCCTGGTGCGCGCCACCGAGAGGTTCGGGCACCACCTCGTCCACCAACCCGAGGTTTTTCAGGTCGGTCGCCGTGATCTTCAACGCCGCCGCCGCCTGGGGCGACGCCTTGCGGTCCTTCCAAAGGATCGCCGCGCACCCTTCCGGACTGATCACCGAATAGTACGAATTCTCGAGGATCAGCACCCGGTCCGCCACGCCGATGCCCAGGGCGCCGCCGGACCCGCCCTCGCCGATCACGCACGCCACGACCGGGACCCGCAGCAGCATCATCTCGCGCAGGTTCACCGCGATCGCCTCGGCGATGTGCCGTTCCTCGGCACCGATGCCGGGATACGCGCCCGCCGTGTCGATCAGCGTCACGATCGGCAGGCCGAACTTGTCGGCGAGCCGCATCAGGCGCAGGGCCTTCCGATACCCCTCGGGATGGGCCGAGCCGAAATTGCGCAGGATGTTCTCCTTGGTGTCGCGCCCCTTCTGGGTCCCGATCAGGACCACCCGTTGCCCACCCAGATAGGCAAAGCCACCGACCACGGCGCGGTCGTCCCCGAAGAGTCGGTCGCCATGGAGTTCCTCGAAATCCCGGAAGGCATGGTGGATGTAGTCCAGCGTGTACGGCCGGCGCGGATGGCGGGCCATCTGGACGCGCTGCCACGGCGTCAGGTCGGAGTAAACCTGCCGTTTCAACACGCCGAGCTTGATCTCCAGCGTCCGCATTTCCTCCTCGAAGCTGATCCCGAGCGAATGCGTCTCGGGATGCTGCTTGAGTTCCTCGAGCTTGCGCTCGAGTTCCGCGATCGGTTTTTCGAAGTCGAGATGGTGCTTCATCGACGAATGCCGGGCTCGCAAGCCCGACCGGGTGCAACGCTAGCGTCGGCGTCGGCCGTCCCGCAACGCCGGATTTGGAAGGTTGGCGAAAGGGCGCCCCGCCACATTGGGGATCCAACCACCACCTTCGGGCGCCTCGCCGTCGTTACTGCCGGACGGTGGAGACCGCCTCATCCGTTCGCCATCCCGTCGCCATGCCGTCCCAACCCAATCGCCGGATCTCGTCTCGATGCCCGAGGTCTCCGGCGAATCGCCCTCGGAGGCGCGGAGACCCGATGGGGCTCACGGTCCCGGCGGCCGCCACAATGCCTTTCCGAACCGCGTGAACCCGTGCCTTTGTGGCGCATCGATTCCTTTCTCCGGGGCCCATCGACGCCAAGCCACCCGCAAGATGAGCCCCGGGGGAAGCGCTCTCCGTGGCAGCCGCGAAAACCGGTCTTCCATCCGCGCGCGAAAAGGACGGCCCGCGCGAATCCGCCGGCGCTACGGCTTGAAATTCCACTTCCAGACCGTCGCCTCCAACCGTCCCTTCACCGCCGCTCCCTCGGCAACGCCCGCCTCGTCGAGATGGAGGGTGCCGTCCAGAAAGCCGAACCCGCCGTCGGCCGGCCCGGTCGGGATGCCCTCGAACAGGAACGCCGAGCCATCGAAGAAACCGACCCTCGCGTCGCCACCCGCCACGAACCGTGACCGCGGCACGGATACCGCCGGAACCTGCACGCCCCCGATCCCGCGCATCGCGACCAGGGTCACCCACACGTCGTTGGTTTGCCGCGCGTCGAAACCGGGACCCGACGCGACCCCGGCCTGCACGAAGGGCCGGACCGCGCCATCGAGTTCGATGCGGAGATCCACCGTCCCGTTGGTGAACCAATTCACCGGGAACGAGCGCCGGTAGGTCGTCGAAAACGACGCCGTCAGCCTGCCCCACTCCGTCAGGACCGCGAGGGCGCGCGGCGGTGCCGTCCATTCCATGGCCGGCGCGTCGAGTTCGCGCAGCAGCACCTTCCTGCGGCCCCGGACGAAATCGCGGGTGCGCCGCACCGCCGCCTTGCGGCCCGCGGATCCCGCCCAGACGTTCGTCCCCACCAACGCGTCGAGCCGCGAGATCTCGCCGGCGATCGCGTCTTCCTTCCACGCCATGTCGAGCAAGGCGCGCAACCGCGCCCGATAGCGCTCGCGCCACGCGGCATCCGCGTAGAGTCGCCGCGGCAGGAACCCGGTCGCGCGCACGCTGGCGGGCGCACCCGGCGGCACGAAGGCGCCCCGGGCGCCGAGGCACGAATCCGCGCCCCAAGGCACGAACACCAACCGCCCGTCCGATCCCCGCCGGTGAACGAAATAGTTGTTGAGGTTGTTCGCGTACCCGTCCCAGTGGTCGACCAACACCTCGGCCGCCCAGAAGGAGACGAAGCGATCCAGATCCACGAGGCGCCCGAGTTCCTCGAGATCCGGCGGCCCATTGGTCCGCGCCAAAACGGCGGCAACCTCGCCGAGCACGCTGCCCGCCGGTTTCCTCGTCCCGGATTTCGCCTCGAACATCCGCAGCCATTCCGGCCGGAAATCCGTCAGGGTGCCTTCCCACAACCCGCCGCCGTCCGGACCGAATTCCCGCGCCACGAATCGGCGGTCGACGGGCTCGACCAGGGTGTAGATCCCCAGATCCGCGCCGTTCACCACCACGCGGGCCAACGAGGCCCGCGGCGCGGCGATGCCGGCCGCGCGGAACAGGTCGTAGGCGAGGCATTGGCGGATCGCCGAGGGATCCTGCTGGTTGTTGTTCGCGGTGAGCTTCGCGAGGCCGGCGATCGTCCGCCCTTCCGCGTACACGCCGGCCTCGAAATTGAGCGACGGCCGCGTGCGGCTCACCGACCCGATGAAACCCTTCTTCCGGACGGCGACGTCCGCGACCGCGGTGCCGTCGATCTCCACCGTCCCACGGTGGTTTTGGTAGGCGCGCGCCGGCCGGCCGTTCGTCCTGGACGGCCCGAGCTGTGCCACGAAATCCGGGTGTTCGCCGCGCAACGCGTCCCAGTCGGCCGCGGGCAGCGTCACGCGCACCTCATGGAGGCGGTCGCGGGAAAAAACGTCCGGCTCGGCGCCTCCCGCGATGCCGGCGAGGGCGAACCCCAAGACGAGGGCAAACCAACGGGAGGCACCGACGCCCGCGCCGATCCATCCACGGAAGACGGCGTCCGCTGGCCCGCGGGCCGGACGGCCCGGGCGTGCAACCCAAGCCCCACGAAGCATGACGACGACGCGCCTCACGCCACCAGGATGCCGGCCTGACCGCCGTTTTTCAGTCTCCAATTCCCCGGAACGCCCGGTATCGTTCCCCCATGTACCGCCGATTCCTCCTCGTGTCGCTGCTCGTTGCCGCGCCCTTGGCCGCGGCCGCCCCGAAGGAATGGCCCCAGTTCCGGGGCCCCCAAGGCGACGGACTCGCGCTCGACGCCCACCCCCCGACCGCGTTCTCCGACACCCACCGCGTCACCTGGCACACGCCCGTGCACGGGAAGGCTTGGGCATCGCCCGTGGTCGGCGGCGGCCGTGTCTGGCTCGCCACCGCGACCGAGGACGCCACCGAATTGTCGGTCGTCGCGCTCGACGCCGCGTCCGGCAAGGTGTTGCTCGACCGCACGCTGTTCCGCGTGGCCAAACCGCAGTTCGTCCACAAGTTCAACTCCGCGGCCTCGCCCACGCCCCTGCTCGCGGGCAACCGCGTGTACGTGACCTTCGGCTCGCCCGGCACCGCGTGTCTCGACGCGAAGTCCGGGAACACGCTGTGGGAACGCCGCGACATCGAGTGCAACCACTACCGCGGCGCCGGCTCGTCGCCGATCCTCCACCAAGGGAAACTCATCCTGAACTTCGACGGTAGCGACCACCAGTTCCTGGTCGCACTGGACGCGAAGGACGGCCACACGGTCTGGAAGACCCAACGCGGGATCGATTACAAGGACCTCGGGCCGGACGGGAAACCGGACAGCGAGGGCGATTGGCGGAAAGCCTTCGCGACCTGCCAGATCGCCACGATCGACGGCGTCACCCAATTGTTCAGCCAGGGCGCCAAAGCCTTCTACAGCTACGACCCCGCCGACGGCCGCGAACGGTGGCGCGTCGAGGAACGAACCAGTCATTCCGCCGGCACCCGTCCCGTCGTCGGCCACGGACTCGTTTTCTTCCCGACCGGTTGGTCGCAAGGCCAGGTCCTCGCCGTCCATCCCGGCAACAACGGCGAGGTGATCGACGCCAATGCCTCCACGCCCGCCGCCACCAAGCTCTCCATCGCCTGGCGCACCAAACGCAACGTCCCCAAGAAGCCCTCGCTCCTCCTCCTCGACGACCTGCTCTACGGCATCGACGAAACCGGCATCGCGACCTGCTGGGAAGCCAAGACCGGCACCGTGGTCTGGAACGAACGCATCGGCGGCAATTACTCCGCCGCGCCCGTCGCCACCCGCGAACACCTCTACTTCTGCAGCGAGGAAGGCC
>Ga0114969_10001218_pt1 | contig 21927 bp, 27 predicted proteins | sample M_130807_MF_Meta_FD_87316 | JGI IMG/M metagenome (GOLD analysis project Ga0114969, IMG submission 87316) | Freshwater microbial communities from Lake Montjoie, Canada to study carbon cycling - M_130807_MF_MetaG | ecosystem: Environmental > Aquatic > Freshwater > Lake | place: Lake Montjoie...
CTGGCATTTGTCATCATATGATGTTCCAAAATAAATTTATTCAAGAAATTTTTGACATAACTGAAGAAGAATATAAAAAACCATTTTGGACATCTTTTTTAGAATTAGTAAACGAAAATTATCGTCATAATGGTTCAGGCGCTTCAGAATATGAGTTGTATTTTAACTATGTTTTAAAATATCATGCAAATGAAGTAAAAATAAGAAAATTAGAATGGAATAATTTAAATAATTTCAATCAAATTACACCACAATATGATTATATATCAATACATTGGTATAGTTGCAATGGTATTTAATGAAATATGCGTTTGCGTTGATAAGATAAGTTTATAATGATATAATAAATATATACATGAGTATTGCAATAGTTTCAAATAATAATAATCATTCTTCAAGGGTGTAAACATAAATGTAAATGTAAATAATTATTAAAAAATTATAAAGTTGACAAGTTCGGATGAATGTTTATATAATGAAGATATTATATCAATATTACATCTGCAAAGTATAAAACATATTAACAATAATAGTAAAAAATTTATATCACTATCCCCATATATTAATAATGTAAATATATCTTATATGTTTCCTATTTATAAACCTACAATTATAAATAATAACAATAAAATAGTTACATTTATTGGATTTTATATGAATAATAATATAGATGAAGATACAGATTTATTTATAAAAAATAATATAGATGAAGATACAGATTTATTTATAAAAAATAACTTTGAATACGATAATTTAACCAAACATAGTAACGCGGTTGTATTACATTCAGTAAATACTAATAAACTGGTTGAAATCATAAATAATTCAAAATTTATTTTATCAAATAAATATATTAATTATGATAGATTTTTTGGTCAATTAGGTTTAGCAATGTCATTTAAAAAACCATTGATTATAGATTTTAAAACAGCTAATTCATATAATTTAGCAGGATTTATTTTTAAACCTATTAACATTTCAAACGCCGATTAAATCTTAAAATAATCGTTAGAACCAGGACATATATTTATGCCTAAGTTATTTACTATATATATTTTTTTATCATCTATTAAATTTGTAACTTTAGCCCATTTATATTCAACACATTCGTTTTCATTAGGTTTTTCAATTTGTTTTACATATAAACAAGACATCCCTATTAATCCTGTAATACAATCATCCATTTTATAATTTACTGGGTTAAAATAAGATCCATATTTTATTACACAATCATAATTTGTATTATGTATATTTTTAATAATATTCACAAATTCACTATTATCATCTAAAATATATCTACCTGTCATTTTTACAATAAAATCAGTATTATTAATATTATATTTGTCTATACAATCTAAAATATCTTGTAATTCTTTTAAACCTTTATTACCTGTTTGGATAAAATTATTTTCAGTATATAATACTTCACAATCTAACATATTTAAAAATGTATCTCTTTTTCCGTTATTTTCAACAATAATAATTTTGTAATTTAAATCTTGTATTATTTTTTTTAATTTTTTAATTCCTTCAATATATTGGTTTTCTCTTGTAGAACAATTATTGAATATAGATATAGTTACAATAAAATAAATCATATTACTTATTATAATATTATTACTTAATATAATATTAATCAGCATTTGAAATGTTAAAAGGTAGAATAAAAACTATAATGAAATTGAAAAATTAGACTCTATTTCAGATGAAAGGTATAATAGTATCGTTGAAAGTATTAAAATATTTAATAACAATACTTTACAAAAAAATGAACAAACTATAAATAATTTGTTAATTTAAATTACATTAATTGAGTCATTGGGTTCTAAATATGTCGTCGTTATTATTTATATATTAGTTTAATCTATAAGTAGTTTTATACAAATTATATTTATATTTTATTAATTCTTTTTACATCTATAAAAATACAAATGTCAATTTTATCAATAGGTATGATATTTTTCCAATCTAATTCATTTGGTAGAACAACATATTTCATTTCACTTAATAAAATCGCTGTTAACGCAAACGTGCTATTGGAAGAAATAAAATTGGTCGATTTAATACAGAATGTCCAATCTTCTAAAAAACTCTTTTGATGTAATTTAATATTAGTAATATTATTATCTTCTAATTTTTTTATTAAAACGTCAATGTATTTTTTATCAAAATCATTACTTAATTTATCTACCACAATCCATAATGTATTCCATCGATGTGCGACATAACTCTTACTAACAGCATTTACATAATAGTTGACATCTACTATATTTGAATTATGTCCTTGGTGAATAAAATCATCTAATCTGAGATGTATGACCAGATCATTTGTATCAGGAATTTCTTTATCATTTATATGTATAATCAAATCTTTTACCACCATTTTTTTCTCATAATGATGATAATTTATAACATCATTATTATCTAATACAAATAATGATTTAATATAATCACGATGATTACTTAAAAAATATATATCTTGAAAAAAACCTTCTAAAAAGATATCACATTTAAGCGATTTAATGGTATCAGTTTTTATACATCTATCCAATTGTGTTTCATTAATAATGATAGGATTCATGAGTTCGTTTTTATTCACAATATATTTATGATTCGTAAAATAGTTACAAAATATCTTACATGCGAAATATTGAATTAAATTATTTCCAAATCTTCCACGCCCATCCACCGCGACTTTAAACATATAAAAATTATATAATTATATCTTTAAATGAATATTATTATAAACTTGTGTATTATTAAATATGAAGAGTTTATTAATTCAAAATAGAGGTGATAGACTAGGTACCAATATAACTTTTAACTAGTAATTATATTTATAAATATTTATCCGATGAAGAAAAAAAAGGGTTATCAAAATGATTTAAACTAAATTTATATTTTAAATTTTCATAATAAATATCTGTATTTAATCTCACCAACTCATCTTCATTATTAATGTTTTTAAACAAAAAACTATTTTTATCCCCGTCAAAAATCAAATCATTTCTTACAAAAATTGCATCAGACATACAAGTAGCAACTAACGCATACCCTTTTTAATTTCCTAATTTTTTCAAAGCAGAAACACTTGAACCACTCATTTCATTTCCTTGCCATATCCAACTATCATTTAAAGGCATTACTACGTCTTTACTTGGTGCAATATGATAGTTATATAGATAAGGAAAAAATGTATTTATCACTTCATTTACACTTTGAAGATTTAAAACGTACCCTAAAGTATTTTTTATATTTTCTCCAAATATAAAAATATGAAACATAATACAGATGATTATAAAAGTTCTGCTGTAAAATATTATCTAAATGGCAAACCTTGATGTTTCTTTTCATTTTTACGAAGTTGAAATAAAGATGCGGTTTTAAATCTTCAATTGTATAAACAATCGGGATTACATTCAAATACATAAATAACAACATTATTATAAAAATAATATAATTTTATAGCATCTAATAAATCACGACTACCTAATTCAAAATAGTTTTAATTTGTGATTTATTGATGTTGTTTGTGAAAATGGGTTCTAAATATGTCGTCGTTATTATTTATAAATTAGTTTAATCTATAAATAGTTTTATATATAAATTATAAATTATTAATTATTTTAACGTCTATAACAACACAATTTTCAATTTTATCAATAGGTGTCATATTTTTCCAATCTAATTCATTTGGTAGAATAACATATTTCATTTCACTTAATAAAATCGTTGTTAACGCAAACGTGATATTGGAAGAAATAAAATTGGTCGATTTAATACAGAATGTCCAACCTTCTAAAAAACTTTTTTTTATAAAATTTAATATTAGTAATATTATTATCTTCTAAATTTTTTATTACACCTGTTAACATTTCAAATGCCTAATTTATGGATATAACGGATACTTCTTTGCTATGATAACTATATAATTTTACTGGATTATATTTTTTTAACGGGAAAAAATTAATTGATAATGGTGTAGACCTGTGATTATTATTAGGATTATCATGTGTTTGGTTACAACAGTTACATATTAAAATATATTTAAACAATTTCTTTTCAACTAAATAATCTAAAAAAGTATAAATTTCATCTATTTTCCAATGTTGTATAACATCTTTCAATATACATAAATCACCATTTATAATACTTTTTTTATTATTATAAAAATCTAAGTGTATAAAAGAATATTTTGGTAATGAGTGTTGTGTTAAGTTATAATCTACTATTTTTTTATATGTATCATAACCAGTATATAAAATATCTAAATTATCATATATTAATTTTCCACATTTAAAATCTCCACATCCTAAATCAACTATATTTTTTATATTATTATTTACAATAAATTTTTTCAAAAAAGGAACATAAGTATCTTTATTGAATTCTATAAAACTTCCACCACCACTGCTACCACTATATTTATCATTATTATTGTTACCCCATTCTTTTTTTTCGTACACATTTGTAAAAAAATCCTCCATATATAGTTATTTGAGTAATTTATTTTTTATAAACAAACACATTAAATCGGCATTTGAAATGTTAAAAGGTGTAAAACGTCAATGTATTTTTTATCAAACTCATTACTTAATTTATCTACCACAATCCATAATGTAATTCCAGCGATATACGAGATAACTCTCACTAACAGCATTTACATAATATTTTACATTCACTATATTTGAATTATGTCATTGATGAATAAAATCATCTAATCTTGGATGTATGACTAGATCATTTGTATCAGGAATTTCTTTATCATTTATAGGTATAACCAAATCTTTCAGTACCATTTTTTCTTATAATGATGATAATTTATAACATCATTATTATCTAATACAAATAGTGTTTTAATATAATCGCGGTGGTTGCTTACAAAAGATATTATATCTTGAAAAAACCTTTTACACCTTTTCTCATTTAAAACGCCCACTTAGTGGGCGTAAATGAATAAAAAGGTAACGTTACTTTGCGCATTTTCAATGCGAAAAGGTGTAAAAAAATATCACGGGTAAGCGATTTAATAGTATCAGTTTTTATACATCTATCCAAATGTGTTTCATTAATAATCATAGGATTAAAAAGGTTATTTTTATCAACAACATATACATGATTATTAAAATATGTACAAAATATCTTACATGCAAAATATTGAATTAAATTATTTCCAAATCTGACACGTCATCAACAGCGATTTTAAACATATAAAGTATATAAATATTAAACCATAAATTTCTTTAAATTCTTACAATGAATATGTAAATTTATAATTGGATATTCAATTGAATTTATTATTATAAAAGGAACTTTAAAATGATTGTCGTCATTATTTTTCCATATAAATTTATAAGCAGAGTAATCAAATATACAAGTTTCATTCACAAATCCTATTGTATTTCCACTTTGATTTCGCGGGTCAATGCCACCCAAATATTGACCAATTGCTGCTGCGTCAAATATAGAATTATAATTATTAAAATTTCTTGTTATTATATCTCGTTCGTGTGTTGTATCATCTTTAACAAAAATAGGCAATGTATCTGTCAGTTCATGAAAATAATGGAAACAATATGCCCAATTTTCCATATCATTTAAATTTTCCTTAAAAATAGACAAATATTTTTCTAATAGTTTATAATTCGGTATGACCATTATACCCGGAATACATCGATTTTTAGAATCTAATGTTAATAGTATTTTTTCTTTAGTATGAAAACATATATCATCTAAATTTTTATATATTAAAACATCATTTTCTATATGAATAATATTATCTTTATTATAGTATTTCATATAGCATTGTAATGTATAAAACCGATAAGTTGTCAATTTCCAAAATCCATTACGAAATGTAGTATTTATATCCATACCAATATCATTTCTATAATTCGGTATTAAAGTTTCAACATTTATAATAGTAATTTTATTTAATAAATGTTGAAACTTATCATTGAATTTAGTATCTGTAATAACCACAATATCATTATTATTAAATCTTAATAAATTTTCAATATTATCTAATATATAATCTTGATAATTATTTAACATAATGAGAACGATGTGCATTATATTAATTATGTATATTAAATTCTTTTTAATATTTATTTTACAAAATAAATATTACACCTTCGTACATTTACATCATTGAAGATTTAAAACATCGCATGGTGCAGTTTTAAATCTTCAATGATAACGTTACCGATAAATGAGTTAACAGGTACGCAAAGTGTGCCGATTTAAATCTTCATCGGTGTAAAATACTCGACACTGATTCTTCTATTCCATTATAAATCGGCATAAATATCGAAATCATTATATTATTATTTAATTATAGTTTAATATATAATATTTTTTTAATTATAGTTTAATATATAATATTTTTTTTATATTTAAATATAGTATAATATGATATATATATATATATATATATATATTACATGTCATCATCCATAAATTCTCTATCCGATATTACTAATATTTTTTATATCAATCTAGAACATCGCACAGATCGGAAAGAACACGTTGAAAACCAATTAAAAAGTGTCAGTTTATCGCATTTTGAACGTTTTAACGCAATTAAAAATAATAATGGGGCAATTGGATGTAGTATGAGTCATTTACAATGTTTGTTAACAGCAAAAGAACGAAATTATGACCATATACTTATTTGTGAAGATGATATTACGTTTTTAAATCCAACATTATTAATTAATCAAATAAATAATTTCTTTTTAAATCATACAGAATGGGATGTGGTTTTAATATCAGGAAGTAATTATTTACCATATACAACTATTGATACTACTTGTATTAAAGTTAATAATTGTCAATGTGCAACAGGTTATATTGTAAAAAATCATTATTTTGATACACTTATCGATAATTTTACAGAAGGACTTTCACAATTCATGAAATATCCACAACATAATTTTGTATGTGATCAATATTGGAAATTATTACAAAAGAAAGATAATTGGTATCTAATTATACCTTTATCTGTTATCCAAAAAGAAGATTATAGTGATATTGAAAAAAGAAATGTAAATTATACAAATTTAATGTTAGAACTTAATAAATATTAATATTATGATACAATTACACATTCGCGCATTTACACATTTTCTCATTTAAAACGCCCACTAAGTGGGCGTAAATGAGTAAAAAGATAACGTTACTTTGCGCATTTTCAATTCGAAAAGGTGTAAATTGCCGACGCGTCGGCGATAAATAAATGACAAAGGTAACATTTACCACGCACTTGAAAAGTGCGAAGGTGTAAAAATTTTAAATTAATTAATAACTTATTTTATCAGTCTATCGATAATATCATTTCTTATTTTATTCCAATAACCACTACCTTCTTTTCCACCATTATGCGTAACTTGTTCATTGTGTAATCGATAATTTAATAAGATTTCACTCATATTATGTATATAACCGTGCGTTTTCAGCATTCGCAACTCCAATTCAAAATCTTCCGCCATCTGTTTTAAATTTTTATCGTAATTTCCTGCTTTTACTACTGCCGACTTTCGATAACACACTGTTGGGTGATTAATAAACCAATGACTACGACTATGTTTATATTCTTCCCAGGTTAAAGATGTATGACTCGTCCTACTAACAGATTGTTCAATAGATTGACGAAAACAATTAATTTGCCCTCCACAAATCATTGTTGTAGGATTATTTCGCATATAATTTAATTGTAATTGTATTCTATTTGGTACCATTATATCATCACTATCCATCTTTATAATAATTTCATTCGTACATAATTCGATACCTTTATTCAATGTATATCCTAGACCTTTATTTCCATCATTTTCACTATACACGATTTTAATAAATCTTACCGATTTTTCAAACTGAGTTAATATTTTTTTTAATAACCGAGTAGTTAAATCATTAGAACCATCATTTATCCACACCAATTCAATATTAAAATAACCCATTTGATCTCCAATAGAATCAAGACACTCTTTAATATAAATTGCTTTCGTGTTATAACTGGATACTAATACAGATACAGAATTGTCTTTGGCAGGTGGTAAAAATTGTAAAGGTAAAGAAATACTATTCATAATGTCATAATTATGTTTCGTTGATCCCCATTCTTGAAAAGCATATATTTTACCATGTCCAGTATATTCTAGTCCACTGCAATGAATGGGTAAAAAAGTGTAACTCGGAAATATGATCATTTCATTTTGAAAATCTGTACTGCTATTATACATCGCCGTTAACAGCATCGGTCCGACATTCTGCCACGCTCTTTTACCAGTGTCTCTTGTACTCACAGGATTATTTTTAATCCATTCAATTGCTTTTTTAACCAATGGATGCTTAGGCGGAAATCCCATTGTTCCCGTAGCAATCAGACCTGGTCTTATCTGTTCTTGCTCCCATCCGGCAAAACATGGTGCATTCATTAGTATATCATCAATGGGTTCAATGCATATAGAATCCGCATCTAGAAAAACACCACCATATTCATATAATATTTCCCATCTTAAAATATCCGCTTTGCCATTAATTTCTTCTATTTCATGCACTCTATCATGACACGAAAAAATAGCAGTGTGATTATTGATTTCTTGTTCATTCCATCTCATATACTTAAATTCCGGATTCTTATCGCGCCATGTGTTCATAAACTTTGTAGGTGCTGGTTTAGAACCAATCCAAAGTTGATGTATTATTTTGGGTATCATTCTATAATAAATTATTATATGTATTATTATTTATATTAAAATAATAATACAAATAATATGTTTTGGTATATTATTTATATTAAAATAATAATACAAATAATATATTTTCTAATAAAGTGTATACACCAAAACCAATAACTACTTTATATATAAAACGGCAAATCATCAATATCCATAATTTCTATTTTTTTATCTTTTATATTCTTCATTGTCTTCTTATTCACACTATATTTACTAAAATGCTTATTGCGGAGGACATTGAGAGGAGTATGCTGATGCACTAGACGGGCAATCATCTTGTAGAGTTTAAAATCCGGATAACGCTCTTCCCCATTCATTTTATACATGATATTTTTGCCTTTATCATCCTTACACCAATCGGTAATAATTTTTAAAATAGGTGATTCTATATCCTCTGCCTCACTGATATCATCTACTATCGCATCAAAGAGTGAACACCCTAACCGACATAAATCAAAACTATAATTCGGTTCTAGGCGCGGTTTTTTACTATTAAAATAAGGTTCAATATTGTAGAGTCCTGCCGCGTCGCCTGTCTTATGATAACTATCACTGCACATTAAATTGCCTCGAAACTTGTAAATTGCTCTACCAAAATCAATAATTTTAAAAATACGACCAAAGGTCGGTACTTTATAATATTTTTCGTCTACTTTATAATACAAGTAGGGTTCACTCGTTTTCATATACATAATATTATTGGAATGTAAATCATTGTGGGTGAGATGAAAACATTGTTGGTAAGCGATCAGTGTCATGAGGATTTGTAAAACAATAGAGTCCCACATGTCATCTGTTAGATCATCATTTTCCACCAGCGAATCTAATGTGCCTTCGCAACATTCTAGAGATATCACTTGAACTGGAAATGTTTTTATTTTAACAAATAGTTGATCCTCGTCGGACATGTCACTACTTTCGGTTTCGCATTCGCTTTCTCTTTCGTATTCGTCTTCGCATTCGTCTTCGACTTTGTCATTTTCGCTAATATTTTTATCTTTAGCGGCGTCGGCATCGGCATCGGCATCGTCATTGTCTTCATTGTCGTCGGTGCCTTCGGCATCGCTATCATCATCCGTATCAGAAAATCGTGATGAACACGTCGATCTACTATTTTCAGTATTTTTATTTGATTTTTCTTTCTCTTTACCAGTTGTTTCATATACAATATCAGCAGTAGATAACGCAGTATTATTATTATCATTTACAGAATTTAAAATATCAGATAATTCAAGAATTTCTACTCCTTCAATATCATTATCATTAGTAGAAAAATCCAACTTTAACTTTGGTTTACAATTCCGTGTATCATTATTTACAAACTGACTTGCCTGTGATTCATCAATCGTGTATAAAATATCTTTGTTTTTATTAAAAAAATCGGATTCACTCATATAATCAATATCATCACAGACATCTATGGCAAAATCAGTTTTTAGTGCTAAAAAAGACCCGTAAAAATCAATTCCGTGTTTAAATCCATGGACATTTAATAATTGACTCGTTAAATAGGTGAAGAACCCGTCGACATATGCCGAGTTGTTTTGGTCGGCAATCCCAGCAATTGCGCTTGCGGTCGTGTTATCAACAGACGGGGGTTTGGGGGTGTCCCCCACATATTTAGGCAACTTTAATAAATCCACATTACTCATATCATACTTGCCAATTAAATATTTAATCGGATCCAGTAAAGGACCAAACTTGAAGAAGATGTCCTTCTTTTCTTTTAGTCCAGTTGCTTGATTAATCACAACGCCATTAAATATATTATCTGTTTCTTTAGACTTGATGCTATGTAGAGAATATTTATTATTTAAATTTATAGAGTTATAATTGGTAGCATTAATCGTAAAGAACTTCTCATACAAGGGAATATAATTTTGACACTGAGACACTTGTAATAAGTTATTTTCTACTAAAGCATTGAAAAGTTTGTGGTTATCGTTTTTTTTATAAGAAAACTCCATTAGTTGTGCTTAATATTAATTATCGCATATTCTAACGCTTTTGAAAAAAGCGTGGCAAAACCGATGCGAACTTGTGAACTATAAAATAACCTTTTAAATTCGCGCGGTTTTTGGTTCAACCTTTTTGAACTTGTTCCAATTGCTTCGCTTACACGGCGAAAGGTTGTGTTCGCGTCGGTTTTACAACATTGTTTTCTTAACCAAGTATAATTAAGGCGTAAATGACATTAGAACTTAAAAAATTTGAAATGCGGCATATTAGTTTCAAACCAGATGAAAATAAAGGACCTGTCGTCGTACTTATCGGGCGGCGTGATACCGGTAAGAGTTACCTCGTCAGAGATTTGCTCTTCTACCATCAAGATATTCCGATCGGAACAGTTATATCCGGGACAGAAGCGGGCAATGGTTTCTATAGTTTGCATGTGCCTAAACTCTTTATTCACGATGAGTACAATACTGCCATCATTGAGAATATATTAAAGCGCCAAAAGCAGGTCATGAAAGAAGTCCAAAACGATATTAAAAAATATAAAAAATGTAATATCGATCCTCGGGCCTTTGTTATTTTAGACGATTGTCTCTATGATGCGACCTGGACGAAAGATAAAATCATGCGTTTGCTGTTTATGAATGGTCGCCACTGGAAAGTGATGCTCATTATTACCATGCAATACCCTCTGGGTATCCCCCCCAATTTGCGGACGAATATAGATTATGTTTTTATTTTGCGTGAACCTTATATTGCTAACCGGCGACGGATCTGGGAAAATTATGCGGGTATGTTTCCCACATTTGAATCCTTTTGCCAAGTCATGGATCAATGCACCGAAAATTTTGAATGCCTCGTCATTAATAACAATTCTAAATCCAACAAATTACAAGACCAGATTTTTTGGTACAAGGCAGAACACCATGCGGATTTCAAATTAGGGTCGAAACAATTTTGGGACTTGTCGAAGGATTTAAATTCTGATGATGAAGAGGAATCGTATGACCCGAATAGTCAGAAGAAAAGGGGAGCAGGACCGAAGATAAATGTGAAAAAGTCGAAATGGTAGGGGGCGCTGCCCCCTGGACCCCCGTAAAGGGGCGTTGCCCCTTTGAAACCCCATAGAGGGTTAAGTAGAGCGCGATATTTAAACAATATATATAAAATATAAAATATAAAATGGGGGGTTTCAAAGGGGGTGCCCCCTTTATTTAAATTTTAATTATTTTATTTGAATCACATTTATTTTTCTCAATATAGTCAGTGACGTTAATCTCACCTTTAAAATTATACATACACTTGTGGGATTCTGATAAACGATGTAACAAGCAATATATATTACCGCATTTACATTTACATGTCATCAGTTCAGTCATTGATAATTTTTTATTACAATTATCATAATGACATTTCCCTTTTCTAGAGGGCATCATATCATATATTTAAATAATAAGTTTTTATTATTTAAGTATTATTAGTAAAGGGGTGTACCCTCTTTAACCTGGGTTCCCTTTTTTACATTAGGAGGGATTCAAAGGGAACCTGGGTTCCCTTTTTTTTTATAATCAATCACGATATTATCACCTTCAAAGAGTGCCTTGCGAACAGAATCCGCCGTACTTGCCCCGCCATCAATCTGGATGTTTGTCTCCGTCGTATTCATATCCTTCACACTCACCAGTTGTCCTTGCTCATTGATAGTTTGCGTCAGCACATTGCCCGACTCCTCTGCCTTTTTAATGTTGTCTTTCATTGCCTGTTCCTTGCTATCACGCACCCGCTTCTCAAAATCCACCTTTGCACTTTTCTCATTCTTGTCCTTCTCGTGCATCAGTTGGTTCAGTTCATCCTCCAAATACTCGACCCGTCCCGTCTTGTAGGCTTCCGGGTGAAACGGCATCCACGTGCCTACTGGTCCGACATACACGTCGTGGTTCGGGTCCACTTCGCGCAACATCTTACAGCGCAACTCCGCCTCGGGTTGACTGGGATAAGAACCGCGTACTTTTACACCACGTGTGCTCGTCTGGAAACTATACTTGGCATTAAATTCTTCTTCCAGACGCGTCTCATGTACATCCATAAAATTCTTAAACTCATCCTCTATAGAAGTAAACAGATTGGGTTTTTCTTCCACGCAAAACTCTTGTAAATCCTTGGTCAAATCGTCAAATTTAAGCGTATATTTATAAGATAAAAAACTCAAAAATTGGTTGAACTTTTCGAGAGACTTGTGCATATCCCATTGCTTTAGGAATTCTTGAAAATTATAAAGTTCGCGTTGTTTAATGATTTTTTCGGGCGAAATAAATGAAATACAGGTGAATCGCTGTCCCGCAACAGGTTTATCCTCATCGAGCAAATCAATATATCTAGGATTGGGAGCACCATTGGCAGTTGTTTTGAATTCTACGCCATTGGGTGCAGACAAAGTAGAATCTTTAGAGAACGTAGACATTGTATACTTAATTAATAAATTAGGTTTTAAGTTATTTTAAACATAAAGCTTTTATACAACCTTTTGGGAAAAGGTTGCGCCAAAAAACCGCTTTTAGAAAAAGCGTGGCAAAATAAAAGGAGGGGTTTAAGGGGGAACCTTGGTTCCCTTTTGGAAAAAGGTTGCGCCAAAATTTATTCTATATTTAATTTAAATATTAAGGGTCTTTTTTGAAAAGTAGTTTTGGTCGCAACATTCTCTTAAAAGTTTGAGTGGTTTTTGGTACAACCTTTTTCCAAAAGGTTGGGTTTTTTTTCTTTATATTTAGTATAACAAATGTTTACCGACTCGTTGAATTTTAGTGAACTCGTGAAACGCGCAATTAAATACTTGGTCGAGGGTTTGATGGTAGCCATCGCTGCCTTTGCTATCCCCAAGCGATCGTTGAATCTAGATGAGATTACGTTGATTGCCTTAACGGCGGCGGCCACCTTTAGCATTCTGGATACCTATGTTCCTAGCATGGGTGTCAGTGCTCGGTCGGGTGCCGGGTTCGGTATTGGTGCCAATCTGGTGGGATTTCCGCGGGCATTTTAGGCAATTGCGCTTGCGGTCGCGGGCAAGACCACCTGACGGCGGTCTTAAAATAAACAATTGCGCTTGCGGTCTTAAAATAATGTATAAATATAATTATTTAAATTTTATTTATATTATTCAATTACATAACTTTGCGTAGTATAGTTTGCAATAGAGGTCGCCGCCCGGTGGGGTGTTTGAGGGGCGTGCCCCTCTTCAGGTGACCTCCCGGGGCAATGCCCCCTCCCTCAGATAGTCGGAATATACTCCCAATCCAATTCATCACATATATTTCGCCAAATTTCATCCTGTTCAATCCTTTTTTCCCGATCTTTAAGCATTGGAAAATAAGGTAAGAATTGTTGTTGATCCAGCAATTCGCATAATTTGTAAACTGTATAATAATAATTCAAAAAATTAACTCGATCATCGGGGCAATATTTCGCATAAGGTCCTTGTATATCCATAAATAAATTGCATAACGTGTCTTCTAATTCCGCACTCATAATCGGCGGTTTTATACCCAATTTATCTTTAATAAAGGGAATATGTTCATAATATTTATTATAACCCAGTTTTTTTAAAATTTCTTTAGCCCGTTTATTTGTTATTTGCGATAATTTAACCCTTTCCTTTTTAATTTGTTGATTAATATTTTCAATCACTTCGGGTGGAATTTGCGTCGTTTCTTTTGCCTGGAATTGTGCCAGTATTTCTCTGAAATGATTTATCCGTTTATACGCGTAAAAACACACTTCTTTCGGAGGTTCTTTATAGGAGGGTTTTTCATTTTCGACCAAATAATGTATGCTTTTGGAGCACATATTACAGACCAATATACCTTCATGTTCTACTGGAATCATCTCCCCTTTATTACAATCGCGACATATATCGGTTTGTTGAATAAAATTATTAATATCTAAAAAACTATCATCTATATTGGTCAGGTATTTTTGTATATTTTTTTTCTCATTTGATATAATGGATTCTTTTAGTTCATCTTTATTTTTATTGAAAAAAGCATCTAGTAATGTTGTTTTATTGGTACACTCGGCAATTTTCTTCTTGTTTTCAAAATATTCAAAAATATAGTTGGAATTATTTAGCAAATAATCTTTCTTCTTTTTTTTAATCTGACTTATCTGTTCTTTCACGTCGGTTAGGTTGTCTTGCAATTCTAATCGATCTTCAATCGTTAACTTGGATAATGATTCCAAGTCGTCATTTAATTTATTTGTAAGGTCTTTTTTTTCTTTTAGTAGAGTGGGCAATACTTCGGTCTCTTCTTTTTGAATAGAATCGATAATTTCTTTATGTTTGCCATCTAAGGTAGTCGATGTTTTTTTAGACATGACTATTTTCTTGGTATTTTTTTGTTTAAATATAGGCATGATTATTTATTTATCTATAGTGTTGTTTATTTAATTTAAAAAAATAAAATATAATATGTTTATTTTGTTACAAGTTTAGTAGTTTAAACATAACGAATGTTTTCTATTCTACCTTTAATGGATAATAAAAATACAAATGTAATGGGCACAAATACAAATGTAATGGGCACAAATGTAATGGGCACAAATGTAATGGGCACAAATGTAATGGGCACAAATGTAATGGGCACAAATGTAATGGGCACAAATGTAAATACAATAGTTGTAGACACTCCAGAACATTTAAATGTAGATTTTATTACACTTAAAAAAATGGGGTTTATATACAATGCCATTGAAACAGGGTGGAGTGTTAAAAAAAGTGAAGATAAATATATTTTCTCAAAAAAACATGAAGGCAAAAAGGAAGTTTATTTAGAGAGTTATCTACGTAAATTTATCGAAACCAATATGGATATTAGCAATATGACATGAAAATTACTGGTATATTTTTTATATATAAATATTAAAAATATAATATATTAAATTATTAAATTATAAAATTTGTGTTTTACTTTAGAAAAGGGAACCAAGGTTCCCTTTAAATCCCTCCTTTAGAAAAGGAATCAATGTTCCCTTTAAATGCCTCCTTTAGAAAAAGGAACCAATGTTCCCTTTAAATCCCTCCTTTAGAAAAGGAACCAATATTCCCTGATTAAATTTAGCATATCTTTCAAAAGCTAGTTTTGCCATAGCTTTTTTCAAAAGCTAGTTTTGCCATAGCTTTTAAAAAAGCTAGTTTTGCCATAGCTTTTTTTAAAAGCTAGTTTTGCCATAGCTTTTTTAAAAGCTAGTTTTTCCAAAAGCTATCTATTTAATTGTTTTATTTCAAATTTATTTTCTTTAGCTATAATATAACAATGGGAGGAGGACTTATGCAACTCGTAGCTTATGGCGCTCAAGACGTGTACCTGACGGGAAACCCTCAGATTACCTTCTGGAAGGTGACGTATCGTCGTCACACCAACTTTGCGATGGAGTCGATCGAACAGACGTTCAACGGACAGGCGGATTTCGGTCGCCGTGTCACGTGCACGATCAGTCGCAATGGTGATTTGGCGTACCGCACTTACCTGCAGGTGACGCTCCCTGAAATTAACCAGCAGATGGCCAATGGTGGTGCAGCTAGTACTCTGTCGCAGGGTGTCTATGCCCGCTGGTTGGACTTCCCCGGTGAACAGATGATCTCGCAGGTGGAGGTGGAGATCGGTGGTCAGCGCATTGATCGGCAATATGGTGACTGGATGCACATCTGGAACCAGCTCACGCTCACCAAGGAACAGGAGCGTGGTTACTTCAAGATGGTGGGTAATACTACTCAGCTCACCTTCATCACGGATCCCTCGTTCAGCGACGTCGATGGTCCTTGTGCCTCGGGGGCGCACTCGCAAATTTGCGCCCCGCGCAATGCCCTCCCGGAAACGACCCTCTATGTGCCGTTTCAGTTCTGGTATTGCCGCAACCCGGGTCTTGCTCTGCCTCTGATTGCCCTGCAGTACCACGAGGTTAAAATCAATCTGGATATCCGCCCGATTGATGAGTGCCTGTGGGCCGTGAGCAATTTGTCGAATGTAGTCGGCAGTTCGGCGAAAGTCACCGCTGCCTACAACCAGTCGCTGGTTGCCGCGTCGCTGTACGTCGACTACGTCTTTCTCGACACGGATGAGCGTCGCCGGATGGCGCAGAACCCCCACGAGTACCTCATCGAGCAACTCCAGTTTACGGGTGATGAGTCGGTCGGTTCATCCTCGAACAAGATCAAACTGAACTTTAACCACCCCTGCAAAGAGTTGGTGTTTGTTGTTCAACCTGATGCTAACGTCGATTATTGTAGTTCGCTGGCGCCGGGCAACCTCCTGTTTCAGACGCTGGGTGCCCAACCCTTCAATTACACAGATGCCGTGGACCCGCTGTTGAACGCTATCCATGCGTTCAGCGGTCCCAATGCCACTGCCTCTACCACGAACTCGTTTATCAATGGTAGTGGTCTGTTTAATGATACAGAGGCGGGTGATATTGAACCGACTGGCAATTGGACCAATTGGGAGGGTTACACCGGATTATCCGGTACCGGTGGTGATCCCGAGTCCCTCGTCTCGGATGCCGGTGCGTTCGTCCTCACGGAGACCTCGCTGGACATGCACTGCTGGGGTGAGAACCCCGTTGTGACTGCCAAGTTGCAACTCAATGGTCAGGACCGGTTCTCGGAGCGTGAAGGAACCTACTTCGACCTCGTCCAACCCTACCAGCACCACACCCGTAACCCGGACACAGGTATCAACGTCTACTCGTTTGCCCTGCGCCCGGAAGAGCACCAGCCGTCCGGCACGTGCAACTTCTCGCGCATTGACAATGCCACGCTCCAGCTCGTGTTGTCGAACAACACCGTCCAGGGTACGGCAACGGCGAAGGTGAGAGTTTACGCGGTAAATTATAATGTGTTGAGAGTTATGAGCGGCATGGGGGGCTTGGCGTATTCAAATTGAGCGTAATGGGTGGTCTAGAAACATTAATTACAATTCAACTATTAAACTTAAATATTCATACTATAGATATTATAATATGAATAAATTGAAATGACTTAAACAACAAACGCGTAGATATTACAATATAGAAAATGTCATCTATCGAGGAAGACAATATTAAACAACTTCAACGTTTTCAAGAATTTCCTCCTAGTGCTTCTTATATAGCAGGCGTCATAGATGGTGATGGTTGTGTCTTTATACGTAAAATAGAAAATGGATATCAATCAGGTATGACCATTTCACAAAGCAGAACAAACATTTTACAAATCATTCGTCATCATTTTGGTGGCAGTATCACTACATCTAAAAATAGAAATGACCGAGTAGAAAATATGATGACCGAAGATGATTTGTATCACAAACATAACAGACGAAATCAATATAATTTAATGTTGAGAAGTAATGAGTATAAACTACTCATGGATTATATTCGTCATAGTATTATTATAAAACAACCACAACTAGAATGTTTAAACGAATTTTATAAATTGGCTGATATACCAAACGTTGTTGAACAAAAAGAAGAATTATTTAAAAAATGTAGTGATATAACTAAAAATATAATTATGGATGAAACTATGTTATCTCGAATGAATATTGAATATATCCAAGGTTTATTTGATGCAGAGGGGTGTGTTTTTATAAATAAACAATATTCAGGTATGTATTGTATTTCTATAGCTCAAAAGAATCATCCGAATATATTATGTAAAATTAAAGAATTTTTAGGATTTGGAAATGTTGTAAATAAAAATTATGAATTTAAAATACATAATAAAAAAGATTGTCTCAAATTTATTTCACTTGTCAAGAATGGTTTAATCGTCAAATACAATCAAGCAGTTGCGTTTGAAAAATATCTTTTGACAGATGATAAAGATATTAAACTAGAAATGTATAAACTATGCAATGAGGAAAAACACAAAATAGAAAATTTTACAGAAACCAATTGTAATGAGCAAGGCAAAGAAGGTTATGATGAAACTATGCGACTGAGAGAGTTAAAAGATAAAATCTGTAAGGAAATCATACGAAAACAAGTGTACAAAGACAAATCCGAACAGATGAAAGGCGATGGCAATCATAATTTTGGTAAAACAAAATCCGCTGAAACAAGAAAAAAAATGTCGACCTCTATAAGAAATGCTAGAAATGGAGTCAGTGATGAAACTATATTGCAAGTGAGGGAAATGTTTAAACAGGGCAAAAAGAATAAAGAAATAGAAGTAACGTTAGAATTATCTCGAGAGGTTGTATCCCGAATTAAAAATGGAAAAACAATGTGTAGAACTGAAGAAAAAGTAGAAAAACCAACGTTAACACAAGAAGAAATTAATATTAAAAGACGAAAAATTAGATTGGACGAAATGTTTATTGTTATTGATAAAACATTAGAAGGATGTAAACCGAATTCTATTTTACAACACTTGGATGAAGTGCGTATTAAAAATAATATTAAGAATGAGTTAACGATTGATATTGTTAAGAATATACGACGAGTTATGTCTCAAGGTCAACTGCCCTTTTATAAGAGTGAAGTTTCAACAGAACTATTTGAACGTTATGAAGGATTACTTTTAGAAAAATATGGTAAAAATGAATGAATGATTAAATTATTCCATTCCAATTTTTAGGTTGTTTTATTTTATAACGTGTCATAAACTCATCCATATCTTTAGAACCAATAGATTTATTACAATTACTACAAATGGGTCTTAAATTATCTATAGTAATTTCACCACCATTTTTTTCACTTTTAACATGACCACATTCAAAATTTGTTCCTGTAAGTTCTTCTGCATTACAACATAAGCATTTTCCTCTAACAATATCTTTACCAATATATGTATTCCATACTATTTTTCTAACTGCCGATGGTATTTTTGCTTTAGTTTTTCTAACAGGTTTAGGTTTTATTGTAACTTCCTCTTTTTGTATGACTTCTTCTTTTGGAGTAACAGGATAAGTTGTAGCGGTATATAAAACTTTATTTGTAATTTCAGTATATTGTTTATCCCACATTGATCCGTTAGGAACATAAGGTTTACCATCACCCCAAGTGCGAGGTGGTCTTTGTCCAAAAAAAGACATTATTATTTATAATTGTAAATATAAGTTTAAATGATAATTGATATAGATATTTTATACTATTTATATCAAATGGAATACAAACAATCTTTTTTATTAAAAAAGAAAGAACGTCGTGAGAAGAAACGTACTACCAAACGTGGTATTACAGGCGAAGAAGTTATTTTTATTTTCGAAAAAGTATTAGAAGGATGGAAAACAATCAAGATTTATAATACAATGATTCAACAAGACCCAAACTCAGGAGTAGATAAGAAAAAAGTAGAGGTCATCGCTACAGGTAATAGTAAAGTGTTTGAGTCAGAACTGCCTGTTGAGCGACACAATTATTATTTAGAGTTGAGAGCGAAGGTTTATGCTTTACAGAAAGAAATCGCAGTCCCTTTTATATAAAATTGAAATACTTTTCTTTTATAACGACTATCACACAAAGTGAAACGAAACCAAAGCAAAGCAAAACACAAACAAACTGAATCAATAAGAAATGGAATTGCAAAACGACATGCACAACAATGTGCCCGACAAAAAAATATACGAGTGTGACTGCGGTTGCGGTGTGACATTCGTAAAGGGCGAAGGATTGGGTTTGAGAATTAAACTCATTCTCAAGGACGAAGATCTTATTATGGCAGAAGACCAGATTGTGAATATAGATTGGAATGATTATATTCCGGTCGAACTTATCAAAACATGGGGCGATCTGATGGAACTGATTGAAACGGCAGTTGACGATTTCCCCAACGATCGCGTGTGGTGTCATATGGAACCTTATACCAACGGACCAGATGAGTTTCCGGCTGATACGTTGTTGGAGTTTCTCTAAGCAACCTTTTGGGAAAAGGTTGAACCAAAACAACCTTTTACACCTTCGCACATTTAAAACGCCAATTTTATAATTAAATAAAAATTTGATTTATATATAAATTACATATTTATATATAAATTTAAAATGGATACTCTTACTCAATATGTAATTTATGAAAAAAAAATTAATAATAAGGTGTGTAATATAAAAATACGATGCGTATGTTATGGTATTAATGATGCTGAAAATAAATTTAATACATTAAAAGAAATAATTCCTAATATAATTATGGATACAAGTACTGATTTTCATAGTAAATTTTCTGAAATAAAAATTTGATTTAAAAATACTATAACTATAATACTATAATAAAATAGAAATGTTTAAAATTATTAAATTTGAACCTTCTAGTTTAAAATTATATTCTCTGATTCCAAAGATTCTAGATGAGAAAAAACATAATTTTGATGACTTAAAAACCGATAAAATCCTTGAACATGAAAATTTTGAAAGAACATTTGCAGGTATAGGTTTAAACAATATTTTAGATTTGGAAAAGCGTTCAAGTTGGACTCATAAATTAAAATTTCGTTTAGAATTTCCTACCGAAGCACACGAATTTATGAAACAAAATAATATTTTTAAATATCCATCGAGGGGCTATATGAATGATGAATACGATAATTTTACAATGTTAAAATATGAACCAGGAGATTTCTTCTTAAATCATCGTGATACAGATATGAGTACTTATGAAGACGGAAATCATCTATATACTTGTCTAATATTTTGTCCGTTTTCTGAAAATAACGAACTATTGGAAGGAGGAGAACTTATTTTCAAACATCCTGACGGACTTTATGACATTAAATTTGACCCAGCAGTAGAAACAAGACAAAATCGTTTTGTAATGGTTATCTTTTCAATAGATATGTATCATGAAGTGTTACCTATAATAAAAGGGGCTCGATGGGTATTTAAAAAACCATTATTCGTTAAGACTTTTTCCAAATACAAAACAGAAAAAAAAGAAGATATTGATGATGATGAATTATGTGATGTTGGTTATACATATCTAGATTGATATATTACTACACTAAGTTTTTACACCTTTTCACATTTAAAACGCCGATTTTATAGATAGATTTTTAATGGTTTCTTACGTGTTTTATTCTTTGCTACATATTTATCTGGTCGTTTATAAGCACCCTTGAATATATTTTCATAGTTAAATTGTAATAATAAAATATCAACTATTTATAATATAAATAAAATGACAAAAATATTATTTATAATGTTTCAAGGTTCAGGTACGAATTTAAAAAGTTGGAATGAAACTACTCAGAGTAAATTTTTAGATAGA
>Ga0114969_10001219_pt1 | contig 21924 bp, 30 predicted proteins | sample M_130807_MF_Meta_FD_87316 | JGI IMG/M metagenome (GOLD analysis project Ga0114969, IMG submission 87316) | Freshwater microbial communities from Lake Montjoie, Canada to study carbon cycling - M_130807_MF_MetaG | ecosystem: Environmental > Aquatic > Freshwater > Lake | place: Lake Montjoie...
AAGACCAGAGAATATCTTCTGCACTTCACTTATATTAACCGTTCCTCTACCAGATGAAAAGAAAGCACTAAGAACTTTGTTCTTATCTTCTTCTGTAAGTTTCCATTTTCCTTGCTTTATCTTATCTGTTGGTTCTACCTCATCATAATCAAGGAACTTAGCACCCCATTTTTCTTTTACTCTTTTTGCTTGTTCAGGATTGATAACGTCTCCAATTTTGGCTTCGTTTACAAATCTTGATCTAGATTTTATCCATTTCATAAATGTATATTATTTTTACTATGTGTTATATATTAAAATATTTATTCTAAAAAACATTTGTAAAGAATTTTTATACTATATTTGTACAATAAATATATTCTTATGGTTAAGATAGAATGCTCGGTACATTTAGTACCAACCGATAAAGTATCAAACATACGTTTATTCGAAGACGGAAAACTGGATTGGAGAGGAAAGAACATCGAAGGTGGTGATAGCGTCATAGTGACCTTTCAAGATACAAATGGCTATATAATAGCTAGTTCGGACCAAGACGATGAATATCCTCAGATTGGATTGGATTTTCTATGGCCTTATATTCAAAATAAAAAAAATGATTATTCTTTTCCCATGAAGGTATATGTCACAGTAAAAGATAATTACCCTAATGATTATCCGCCATTAGTAATGGCACAGAATATAAACAATCAACCAAGTTCATTGTTTTGTGACAAGGTATGCTTACATAAAAATGGTGATGTAATGGTTTCTCGTTGTGACGAAAAAGAATACACCGAGAAAGATGTTATAATGATGTTATCATACGCAGTTGCTCACGACAAAGTAACCTACAGTGAAATGAAAGTAAAAGTCGAAGAGATATTAAACTGGTTTAAATCAAGCAAATGATAAAGGCTACATTAGACGAATATTTAGAGTTCGACTCTAAGTTGTTATTCAACAGAGTTCCTATTTCAGAAATGAAGTTGAATTCGTATGGTATCAAAGTAAAAAGACTTGTAAGAGTTTTTGGTGGTGCCATTCGAGACATCATTGCTGGACAACCAATCAATGACATTGACATATTAGTTGGTGCACAATCGTGTCCACTTGTTGAGATAACGTTGAAAGAGAACGGCTATATCTATATGGAGAGTCTTGGTCCAAAAGATTTGAGTAACCTATATTCTGAAATCCACATAATCAATGAGCCGAGAACTTGGGTAAAGGGTTCAAAGATTGTTCAGCTGATAAGACCGGTCATAAATGCCAAAAAGACCGAAGACTTCAGATACTACGAAAGGGGATTTGTTGATTTGATACAGAACGTCGACATCAGCTGCTGCGGAGTTAGCTGGGACGGGACAACTCTATACGAGAACTATCCAAACGCAATCTTCCATTGTCAGAACAAATCCTATATCGTAAACACAAAAGCGAAGATGTATTCTTACAAAAGAGCAGACCATAGAAGATTCAAACTCAATGACAGAGGATGGAAACAGATTGAAGATGGAACCGCAGTTCACAGAGACCAGAGAATAGATAACCTACTTAGTGAATCACCTGCGATTGAATACACAAGTGAACTACCGGATGGTATATACGGTGGATCTTGGAGAAAATAATAAAATGAAAAAGATCTGCGAATATATAGTATATGTGTGATCATAAAAGATTTAATGTTGAAGATTTGATAGAAGGAGTAGATTTCTATTGGAAAGAGATTGATGATATTAGAATGAGAGTATTCACAAAAGAATATTTGTTGATGATAAGACCTTCATGTTGTAAAAGCGGTTGCTTAAATTGTCCTTGGGACTATCTTAAAAAAGACAATGAGTGTTAAACTATATAACATAGTATATGATGATTCACACATATCTCAATATGAAAGATATGACAATTCACATATCAAAACACCCGCACAGAAATCATATTTATTTGAATATAATCCTATTGTCGATATAGTCGATAACTATTCTATTGAAGAAGAATATCTTGGAATATTTTCATATAAGTTCGCGACAAAGTTTTTATTCAACGGTAAAGTAATTACAAAAGAACTTCTCAAATATAAACTGGAAAACTCTCCAGGATTTGACTTATACGGACTTTCTAGTATAAGTTCTGTAAAATTCTTTGGCTTTGACTTTGTGGAAAAAGAACATCCTGGATTTTTCGATATATTCTTTCCACTTTGTGATGATCTTGGACTATCAAAAGAAGAACCAGACTTTATGATAAACTCAAATTTCTTTATAACCAAAACAGAAATATACAGAAGTTATGTAAATGATGTTATAAAACCTGCTATAAATCTATTAGACGGAAAATATAAAGAATTTGCTTGGCGAAAATGTAAATATGATGGTGGTAGTCGTGATATAATGAATCTGACCGGATTACCATGTTATACTTTTCATGCTTTCATATTAGAAAGATTAGTAGCACAATACTGCAAAACAAAAAAACTTAGAATAATAAACCTATTTAATTAGGTTGATAGTTGTCGTTCTTATCTAAGAAATTGAACTGACTTATATCTAATTTAAATCCATCAAACATATTTAAAAAATCAACGAATGATTGAAGAGATTTATCCTCTAATGCGAATATTGTATTAGATGGATCTGTTTTAGAATGAAAGGAAGTGTATTCGATTACTCCTACTTTGCTTGGACTATCCACATAGAACTCACAAGCCATCGCGTCTCCCCATGTTATATCTACATCTATTCTCATATTCGGATCTTTTGAAAAGTAGAAGTCGAATTCCAAAGTGCTAACAACACCCCATTCTTCGGTGGCGTTCTCATATGTTACCTGAACCATATCAGAATGCTTCATTATGTTTCCAAGCTTGAATGTATGTTCACCATCTTTTAAAACGACCATTTCTTTTGGAAGAATTTTATTCCAATCAGCGTCGTAGATGTTTGACTCAAACAGAAAGTATGGTTTTATGTATTTCATATGAGTATATATAAAAAAAACCTTCAGATACTTCTGAAGGTTTTTAATTTTTTCACAATCGAATGATATTAGTTTACACCTTTAGTCAATTCGTTACCAGCTTTAAATTTAGCCACTGTTCTACTTGAGATAGTGATTTCTTCACCAGTTTTAGGATTTCTCCCTTTTCTTTCAGCTCTTTTGGTTGTTGTCCATGTACCGAAACCTACCAATGAAACTTTTTCTCCATTTTTAAGAGACTCTGTGATTGTGTTTACGATTGTCGTAAGAACTTCTCCAGATTTAGTTTTTGTTAAACCTGTTTCTTTAGCAATCGCTTCTACTAATTCTGCTTTATTCATCTTGAATAATTTTATTTTTTTACGATTTCTTTTAAAACCGTATGAATGTTATATTCTATAATTTATCAATGTTTTAAAAGTTTACTAAAAAATTCATGTTTTTAAAGGTTTTTTTAATATATTTGTAATATGAGGCATTTTGAAGTATTGTATATAGAAAAGATGGTTTTACGTTTTAAAAAGATTTGTTTATGTTAGAACAGCAAATAAGTTGCCCGATGTGTGGTACTAAAGCCAGACTTGAAGAATATGAAAATGAAATTAACTCCAGTCGAGATGGAAAAAAAATAAAGTTTAGAATGATTAGTTACGCCTGTGATGCTTGTACGAACTCATTTACAACTACAGAATCCGATACCATAGTCGTAGATAGAATAAATAAAGCCATGCGATGTCAACAAAGAAAATCTAAAATAAAAAAGTATGTGTCGTAAACCCTGCTCCGAATGCCCCTGGACTAATCAGAACCCACATAGTTTAAAGTTTCGACAATATGCAGAAAAGGTAAAATCTGTCAGTATAATAGAAAACCATTCTTGTCATATGATAAATAAAGATGTATGGGGTTCAAAAACTGAAATAAACGAAAAAAACGTTTGTATAGGTTCAAAACTTTATTCTAAAAAATAATAGAACATATATGAAAGAAACAAGAACTTTATTAAACGAAGCAATGTTTACTAACCTTTGTAAAATGGGTTATTACACAGCAGTAGAGAATGACAGTAAAAATGATTTATACTTCACAAAAGAAGATATAAGATTGTTGGTAACCGGTAAAATAGTAGGAAAAGAAGCTAGTTATGCACAAACAAACTGGTTGTTCATGCTTCACGAAATTGGATTCGACAACATAAACGAGATACTTAAAAGATCTCCAATATTTGCAGACTTAGCTGGAAACTTTTAAAACAATAATAAATGAAATACAACATTAGAATCTTCGGATATGGAGCCGAAGTAGCATTTGGTTATGTAGACCAAGAAACTAAAGAAAAACTTATCGACGCCGTCGGTGACGGACAAGAACTATACGAAGCAGTTCAAGACACAGATTTGTTAGGAACAGATTGGTACGAAGTAGCGGACGTTTATCGAAACTTCCATGCAAACGACGAGTTCAACATAGAAGTAACTGATGAAACTGGTGAAATAGTATTTGAAGCAAGAGCGTTCGATCTTCAAGACAATGAAGAAGAAACAATTCAATATGAATACTTTAATGCTGATGATTTAGATGAAGAACTTCTTTTAATGTCTGTTGCTGGTGAGAAAGGAACTTTTTTCACTGGAGAGATTGAAGATGAATCTTTTGATTTGTCTAAGTTAAAGCTTACCATTATGAGTGAGATTGGAACAAACAATTTCTATATCGATGATATGGTATCTAAAATAGAATATAATGGAGTAGAAGTAGATTGTATCGATATGTTAACAGACAACAAATCGTTCGATGCTTATATAAGTATATAAATAATAATAAAAACAAATATATGGATTTTGGTAAAGACTTTAAAAAGTATGCACTGGGCGAAGGAATTGGCTCTATGAACATGCATTACTTTGAACAAAACTTAGAAAATAATATGACACCTTACATTCTTGAAGAAAGAGAAATGAGAGTGACGCAGATGGACATTTTTAGTAGACTTATGCGAGACAGAATCTTATGGGTAGCAGGTGTTGTAAACGACAACATGTCGACAATCGTACAAGCACAATTGATGTACTTAGACTCTGTAGAGAAAAAAGACATCACGATGCACGTTGATAGTCCGGGTGGATCTGTTAAATCAGGATTGTCTATGGTAGACGTTATGAGATACATCAACTCTGATGTTGCAACAATTAACACAGGTATGGCAGCATCAATGGGATCAATCCTTCTTTCTTCAGGAACAAAAGGAAAACGTTCTTCTTTGAACTTCTCAAAAGTAATGATTCACCAAGTAAGTTCTGGAGCATCCGGACACGTTGCTGATAACCGTATCTCTCAAATGGAGTCTGAGAAATACAACTTCATTTTGTTCAAGATGCTTGCTGAGAATAGTGGAAGAGATTTTCAATATGTTCTTGACGCAGCCCGCCGCGACAAATGGTTGAACTCACAAGAAGCATTAGATTTTGGATTCATCGACGAAGTTATATTGAGTGATAAAACATCTTCTATCACTTCTTTATTAGAAGGATTCGACGACTACTACAACAAAGAAGTATTTAGTAAATAATGAAAAGTATTCTCATTTTCGCGTCGGGAAATGGAACCAATGCACAGAACATAATAGACTATTTTAAAGATAGTTCTGTTATCGTATCGAAGATACTTTGCAACAACTCTGAGGCAAAGGTGTTGGACATCGCACGAAATGAGAACCTATCTGCCTCAATCATTTCCAAAACCCAACTGGAAAATGGTGAGGTTTTAAACCTGCTAAGAACAATCAAACCAGATTTGATTGTTTTAGCAGGTTTTCTTTTAAAGATACCTAAAGAAATAACTGACGAGTTCAGAACCGTTAACGTACACCCTGCACTACTTCCAAAGTATGGTGGAAAAGGAATGTACGGAATGAACGTACATAAAGCTGTCATAGATTCTTTCGACACCGAAAGTGGTATAACTATACACTGGGCCAATGAGAACTATGATGATGGTCAAATCATAGAACAGTTCAGATGTCAGGTTTCATCTTTGGACACACCAGAAACATTGGCGATTAAGATTCAAAATCTTGAGCGAGATTATTTTTCAAAAACTATTTCCAATATAATATAATTTTACTATATTTGTAAGATGAAGATAACATACGACATAATCAGTAAGAATATAGAGACTTATAAAGAAGCAAAGGATATTTTTCCTGCGATTACTCAATTCGAAGAAAACGAGATTGACTACTCTGCCTTGAACTCGCTTGGCCTGGGCAAGTTCGCGGATTTCTCTATGTTTCTAAAAAGAACCAAGGCGCAGGGATTCGAACCGATATCCGGCACAAAATCGTTCAGAGTACTAAAGCCAATCATCGTTGATAAAACAACTACTGAAAGATTTAAAACATTCATAAAAAATAGAACTCAAAAGAAATTCGAAGCCATATTCACCGATAATGATTTGTTTGATAGATTATTGAATGGTCCTTGGAAAAGCCGTCCTCAAATGAGAAGAAACGGTCGTATGGGATATGGTACAAGAAAGAATGAAAGAGTAGAAGGATTTAAAGATGCTATTGTTCCTATCATAAACTATATCATACTAAACGAAATAGAAGTTAGTAATAGTATTAAAGACCAAGATAGTATATCAAATCAAACTAAATGGTACATAAACGAAGTACTTAGCTTTGACAAAGTTCCACAAAAAGAGATTGAGTTGACAAACAAGCTTTTGCAGACCTTTTCAGAAGTAGTCGAAAAAGAACGTGTTGATTTCAGAAATCTAAACATAAACTATGTCTTGTCTGCAATCTCTACAAAGATAAAGAATGCAATGAAGATTACAAACGGAACGGTATTGAAATGTGTTAAAGATTTAAAGACCGCTACAGGAGAAAATCTATTGGTGAAAGGACAGATATATGAAGTTCAAGGGACTTATGAGAGAAATGGTTTTCTTACAGTCTATGTAATAAATAATCAGAGTAAAAGCAACTATTATGAATACTCTTACTTTGAAGATGTAAGCATGAAGAGAGATGATTTGTTGAGTATGTTACTTGGTTAGATATCTAAATCCAAATAAGGATTTTCTCTATTAAGCATCATCTTATATTCATTTAGTATAGATTCGAATATGAATCCAAGAATATCCGGATCACAGTCTAAACAATTATTATCTATATCAATCATTTTTTTATGGTTGAGCTCAAGAACTTCTGAATAGGATATTTCGTACTCTTTGTAGAATTTCTCAAAGCATTGAAAATGTACGTCTGCCATTTCCCAGAGTATTTCTAAGTGTTCGCTGCTCAACATCAATCAATGGACTATTATTTTTGTCATTTTTTCGTTTACTTGAAGCAAGTATTCCATTATGATTATATCTTTATCGTCTATTAAATTTTTGTTAAAAACTGCAGTTATAGATTCTTTATTACCCATATAGATAATATTTTTCAAATCATTTATTTTAAAAACAAGTGTTTCTCCTATTTTACCAACCAGTCTAATATCACCATAACCAGCAATATATTCAAATTCTCTCAAAGATGAAATTTCCGATATTATATCATCGGATGTAATTATCCAATCCGATTTTCTATTAAATACATCAAGTAATTTTTTTGGATCTTTTTTATAGAAAAGACTTTTCAAAAATCCAACATTGAAGTATTTCATTTCGATAATCGAAGACGTAAAGTTCATCTTAACAATTAAACTATGTTTTACATTCTCTCTTATATTCAATGAAGTAAGACCACTCTTTTCAATATTATGTCTAACGAGATCAAAACTTTGCTCTTTCTTTATTTCTTTTATTTCAGAGTTTATTTTCTTAATCTCAAACGTCTCAACTTTAGCAGGATTTGAATTAACAAAGTAAATGTTAGAGAATAGACTATTACCAAATATAGTATCAATTGTATTTTCCATAAATATTCTATAAAATTTTGATATAAATGTTTATGCTTCGATTTCTTTATATCTAGAATAGAATTTATCTGCAATCATTTTGAAGGTGGTTTTAGGATATTTTCCTTCTTCTGCCATATATTCTGCAGTGATTGCTCTAAGCTTTGCAGACTCAGCACTTTTAATCTTTTTAGAATCGGATTCTACTATTTGCATCAAAAGATCTTCATCCTGACCATATTTCTCAAACAAAGAAGATAATTTATTTCTATGAGAAAGTGTCTTATTTTTTTCAGATGTCTTTGCTATTTCTTCATTCACACCCTGTATCTTTGTGTCTATGGCATCCCAATCTCTTATTTCACCTTTAAGACTCTCTAAGATCTTAGCTTGACCTTTTAAAGAAGTATCACTCATCAAAGACATTAAAGCTTCTAAGAAAGTTTCTTTACCACTTATTTTGATGTTACCTGCTCTAAGGTATCTATCTACTGGTCCGTAAGTCTGTATAGTCAAAAAATCTTCCATAAGATTCATGACTTTAGCCTTGAATATGTCTTCTTCATTGAATTTCTTTAATTCTTTCTTTGGCTCTTCACCTACTTTTTGTCCTGTAATATTGCTGAATTTTTTCATATTAAAAATTGTTGAATTTTCTTAGGTGTTTGAATCCTTCTGCAATTTGCCCTACAGAGTTTTCTATTACTTCTTTATTTGTTGTTGTGAAATAGTATCCAAGTTTTTCAAAGTCATTTCTATTTGCAACTTCTGCACCGTTTTGTCCTGGGAATGCAGTCATCACAGACAGAACAGTTTTTTCACCAAGTTTGCCAAGTTTGGCACCAATAAAACTAAGGAAGGTTGTTTTCTCACCTTCACCTTCTTTCACTTTAATTTTAAATTCGTTACCTCTAGAATCTTTATATGTATAAACATTCATAGATTTAAACTCTTCATTATTTGGTTCTGACTTATAGATGTTATCTACTCCAACTGGAACTTTAGAATCTAAACCAAGCCATTTAAACTTTTCCGCTTCATCTGGAGTATTAACTTTTGTCTCATTTGGTCCAAAACCTTTAGTCATCTCAGTAGGCTCGTTGGTTGATACTAAAGAAATTATAGCTTTCTTCAAATCTATTCCTTTATCAAACTTTGATCCAGGTATTGTCTCATCAACGTGAGCATCTGTTATATGAGTAAGATCACTTAGTAAAAGAATGAAATCTTCAGCATCAAATACGGTTTCTTTATCTGCGATTACTTTTCCTTTTAGGAATTGATTGGCTTCAATCATTGTGTTTATCTGATCATAGATAAGTTGTTCCCCATTTTCAATACCTTCAAATGCTTTAAATCCTTTTATTTTTTTCATAGAGTATTTTTCTTTTTATAACATATATATTAAAAAATGAAAGCTGTTTTGTATTTGTTGATAAAGAACAATCGAAATTAAATATATACTTTATAAAAATAAAAAAATGCTATGGACTATTTAGACAAATATGATAAATTAGTTAAGATACTTACTGAAGAAATTGAAATCGATGGTAAGAAATACAACCTAAATGATGACTTTGAAAAGTTCTTTATTCGTTCAAACAAAACTGCAGGAACAAGAATACGTAAAGTTATGCAAGAACTTAAAAAACTTGCACAAGAAGTCAGAGATGATGTTCAAGATTTTAAAACAAATATTTAAAACAAAAAGCCAAGTTTTTACTTGGCTTTTTTATTTTAGCGAGATTGTCGAATCTTTGATTCCAACGCACCCATACCATCATCTAAAGAATTAAATAGCGGTATGTTAAATCGAGTACAAACAATTTCTACATTACCTTTTCTCCAGAATCCATCAGGACAAACAACAATCATCTTACCACTACCAGCATGTAAACCAAGTTCTAATAATGATATTGGTGATTTTGTATTTGGATCGAGATACATAAATATGATATCACAATCTTCAAGATTATTCATCTCCCAATTCACCTGCTCATTGAAGTTAGATTCTTTCTGTTCTTGTTTCCAAGAAGAATCCCACTCATCTCTTCGTGGATTGTATAGTGTAACTTGATTACTTTCGAATCTATTAGCAACCTTTGTCTGCCAGTCTTCTGCCACACCCATTTCTATGCTTCCTGCCAAGAATACTGTGCTACCTTGTATCTCTCCAGAATTTGGTGGTTTTATTTCTACCATTTTTTTAAAATATATTTTATGAATGAATAAGGTTTTCTTTTCTTTAGATATTCCAAATCACCGTCGTTTAGATGAGCTTCTCTCTCAAATGATATACCATAATATCCTTTTCTCCAAAGAGCTATCAGATACCAAATATAAAAAGGTATCACAAGTAATTCTAATTGCTGCCTGAGATGTATTCTCTCGTGGTTTATAAGTTCGTCATCGATTATTGTAGACTTTGAAATGATTATGAACGGAAAGAAAGCCAAAGCTCTTATTCCTCCATATTTCTTCATACCTAGTATGAAACTAAAAAAAGAAGTCAATCGATCACTTACCAGTATCATTCTATTATTTTGCTTATTTTTTGATTTCGATAATCTTCTACAGTTAGAAAATAGGATTTTACACTATTGATAAGACATCCATGTGTATGATTCTCAAACAAAACACACTCACTATTATATCCAGTAACTTCGTCTATGTCATATGCAATCTTCTCCAATCTTGAAATTCTGTATGATTTCCCAATCTCAAAGTTGTCATCGTAATGCTTGTTTTGGAGATATTTGTTTCCAATGAAAACCAATACATCTCCTACTTTTAAGTTCATCTTATTCTATATTAAAGTGTTTCCTCAATATTTCAAATGCCAAATCTCTTTGCTTGTTCACATATCTGGTACTTCCAGATACTTTTATTATACCAAGATTTGCCATAGTCTTTAAGAAGTTTGTCATATCCTTTGGCATGACTATTATCTCGTTAACCTTACACATCTCGATGATACTTTTGTTTGAAGCAAGCTTTTGATTCATCTTAGTATCTTCAGTATATGTTATTTCTAATATCTCGTTATATAACAACCACTTCTGATAGTTAGGATCCTTCTCAATTTTGTCTCTAAATTCTCGGTAAGATCTAAATTTGTAATACTCGCCAAAATATACACCAGCCAAGATTACAATTTCAATTAAAGTAGATATGATGACGAACGCGAATGAGTTTTTATCGTTCTTCTCTTTCTCTCCTTTAGATCCCATTGTAAGCTCTTTCTCTTTCGACTTTATCACTTGGTTCCTTTCAACTACAAGTCTTTCCTTTTCTGCCTTCATTGTATCTATGGCTGCAGGAAGAGTTGTCTGAATCTTTCTTTGATCCTTTGTCAGCTTTGTTTGTGTCAGTGCCAAAGTATTGATGTCATCAAGTACTTTTTTATTTTTAACAATCTCAGCTTCTTTTAAATTTATCTTTAACTCAAATGTCTTTGTAGTTTCTACACTAAAGACATTTAAACTATCCTTTGTTGTGGTTTCTATCTTATCAGCCTTAGATGAATACTCTGCAGCACCGTTTATAGATGCGTAGAAAGAAAGACTTATTATAGTTATACTCAATAGGAAAAGAGGCATTACATCTTTACCAAAAGTCTTTAGTTTAAGATATTGTATAGAGAACTTATCAAATATATCTCTTTTCAAAAGTTCAAGTCCTCCTAATATAATGATAGAAGCAATGAATACCGCAATTTTGTTATCTGTCATTGCACCTTCCAATACTTTTGATAACATAAAGTATGCTAAAAATATCGAAGCTACGTGTCCAAAATAGGAAAGAGCAGTCAACACCATGTTTATGGTCTTATAGCTTTGATTAAAGTTTTGATCGTTTATCTTCTTCTCTAGCTTCTTAAATTCGTTTATCTTCATCTTTATCAATAATTTTTCCGGTCCACCTTTCTCTAAAAGAAAGTTTTCTATTTTTCAATTGTAATATATGGTCTTCTTTTTGAGCAGAATCCACCATTATTAAGTAGTTTTCTTTTTTAACACCATCTACTTCATTCTTTAATGTATCTATTTTATATGTCAAATCATCTTTAGTTCTTTCTAAAACACCATTTTGTAATCTATAAAAATATCTCCATTTTTTCAAAAGAAATTTGAATTCTTTAGGTGAAAGATTATTATCAAATTCGGATGTCATTAAAAGATCCAATATCTCTTCGTCGTTTAGTTCTAAAATCATTTTGTATATATTATTTTTATCGATTGTAAAATTTAAAAGCCTATACCAATTTCTTCGTAGTTACTTCTTTTCTTTACTATATCAATAACTTTTGTTTTGTTTTTGTACTTTTTGTTACTACCTAAATTTTTAGCCAAATCATTTGATTCTTCTTCTGAAAGTGGTAGGAATTCCACAACTTCTATAAGATTGTTACATTCTAATAAAGAAGGATCTATATCATCTTCATCTTCTATGTTAAGAATTGCAACTATGTTTACATTCATCGTATCAGAAAGAAACCCGTCAACCATCTGAAGCAAGTTGTTCGCGAACATACTGGATTTAGAATAAACATCTCCACCTAAAAATAACTCACAATCATCTAAGACCAAAATAGGTTTTTCATATTTCTTTATGAACTTCCTGAACTCAGGGTTATTGATAGTGTGTTCTATCATACTACTTGGTATGAATATAACTATTCGATCAAGCTTAGATGCTATGTAGTTTATCACAGAAGTTTTTCCAGTACCACGGTCACCATATAATATAGTAAGTCCTTTATCTGCTTTCTTTATTCCCTTTATTGCCTTATCAACTCTTTTGAAAGTAATTGTGTTATAGAACAAATCTGTATTGTCATTTTCTTCTTTTAGATTTATTGGTTCAATTTCTAATCCATTTATAGATAATCCAATAGTATTTAGTTTGTTAGAATCATCTTCACAATAGTCTAATATACAATCGTTAAGCTCGTCAACAATATCAGTTATTCCTTCATAACTACCTTCATAGTAGAAAGTTATAGAATCTATAAAAGAATTATCCATATTTCTATCTGCTATTACATAAGACAAATAACATTTCTCATCTAGCTTAGCAAGCATTTTGTCATTTATAATGACTTCTTCACTATCCGGTATTACTTCTGTAAAGACATTTTTATCCAAGATATATCCAGACATAACTTTGTTGAAAAGTTTGCTTGAATATGTATTGTGTATTACTATTCGATTTGGTCTACTATTGAACTTATCCCAACAATAGATGAAATCGTTCAGGTTGTAGTCGTCTTTAGTTATGTTGAGATTTAATGAACTTCTTTCTACAGATTGTTGTGCAGGTAATTCAATGTCATCACCTATAAGATATTTGAATATCTCATTATCGTAGTTGGAAGTATTGTTGAATGCATCAATGGCAAACTCTTCTCTTACTTCTAAAGTAGTAGAACAATCTTTTCCTAATACTTGAAGTAAAGGCACATACTGGTTCTTGTTTGAAACCACAAGAACATCGTTGTAGTTCTTTGCGGCAGCTCTTATTAGTGATATTCCACCAATATCTATCTTTTCAATTATTTCTTCGTGAGATGCATCTTCTTCTGCGACGGTATTCTCAAAAGGATAAAGATCAACTATCACCAAATCAATATGATGAATTTCATGTTTTTTTACATCTTTTTGATCTGACTTAGAATCTCTTTGATTCAGTATTCCTCCAAATATTTTCGGATGTAGAGTCTTTACTCTTCCACCTAAAATCTCAGGGAATTGCGTTATCGTATCGACCGAAACCACTGGTATTCCTAGCTTTTTGATGAACTCATATGTTCCACCAGTTGAGTATATAATCACTGCACTTTTGTTAAGAAGTGTTACAACTTCTTCTAATCCGGTCTTATCGTATACTGATATTAAAGCGGATGATATTTTTTTGTTGTCCATTTAGAAAAAAATAGTTTTTTATTTTTATATATAATGTTATAAAAGTTGTCATGAATATGGAAAAACAAGACATTGATTCGATTCTTCTAGCAAACTGCTACTTCTTGAAGTGTAGATTTGACAATCCTCTTTGTCATAAGACAGATTTGGCGAGAAGATTTCTTCTTAGAAAAATAAGAAAAGCCTTAACTAAGAAAAAGGAAATACCAGAATCCTAATTAAGGCAATTTTAATCTAACTTTAGATTGTTGGTCCATCAATAACAGGTCCATCAATAACAGGTCCATCAATCGAATTGATACTTGAAGTGTTATCAAACAATCCCTTTTCCTGTTCTTGTTTAATTAAATTCATAATAAATTCTTTTTGAAACTTTTGAGCTTGTGATTTCTCTTGAGCCAATCTATTGTTTCTAGCAGCAAGCTTTTGCTTGTGATTTTTTCTGTGTTTTGTATTTGACGCCATAATAAAATTGTTTTTTATTTATATCAGGATCTATTCAAATGTTTAGTTAAAATCTAAAATCAAATCCAAGATCTTTATGTTCTTCTACGAATTTATCAAGTTCTTCTTTATCGGTTGCTCTTATTACTTTACCATCCGGTAATTTTATTTCATAAACATATTTTTCAAGTGGTGGTGTTTGAACACTAGGTGGATTAGTAGATAAAACTTCTGATTTGAAATCCGGTGTAGATTTATCATTACTTGCTGATGCTCCGGTATTTGGAGACTCACCATTTAATATCTTTCCAAGTTCATTTGGGTCCATCGTTTCTGGATCATCACCACTACATATTTTTATATGTGGTGGTGGTATGATTGCTTCTATACCTAATACCGACCAAACAAAATCTATTATACCATTTATAAGTTTTTCTATAAAACATATAATAGGGGAAAATACTCTTTTAGGTATTGTTTTACCTTGTTCTCTCATATCTTTTGTAGTATATGTTGGTAGTTGTGCTAAAAATGCAACATTGAAGAATTTTGAAAGATCTGCCATTCCAAAATCATCAGGCATTGCATATGATCCTTTATGTAAAGGAACATCTTTTGGAATAGATGCCGTTTTATTGAATGATTCTGCCTTCAAATCTGAAGGTGAAATATTTTTATTAGTAATATTTTTACCCAAATCACCAGCCTTTCCTGTCAAATCACCAGCCTTTCCTGTCAAATCACCAGCCTTTCCTGCCAAATCACCGGCCTTTCCTGTCAAATCACCAGCCTTTCCTGCCAAATCACCGGCCTTTGCTGTTAAATCACCGGCACCCTTTGCCTTTTTAAGTAATTCTTCTGGACTTAAATTCTTATTAGGATTTATCATGTTTGCTTTACCTAGCCATTCGGCAGGCATTGTTGGATCCATTTTAATTCCCAACATTTTCATAATTCCAATTGGTGTGAAAAAGTCCATTATCCATTTAAAAGAAAGAAACTTAACAATCTCTCCAGGAAGCGTCATTGGATTTGTTAAACCTTTAAAGAAATTCATTATCCATTCTACTATACCTGCAATAATTTTTACAGGAAGAGTAACTATACCTAATATCATTTTAAGAAGAGGTTGTGTATTAGATGCAATATCTAACATTTTTTTCTTTATATCCGCTAATTTTGATTTAAGTGCTTCATCTTCTGGGTTTTTAGATAATGCTTCTTCTAATTTATCTTTTGCTTTACTTAAATCCTCTGGATCAAGAGAGTTACTTAGATTATCCACTTCTTTTAATAAATCTTCATCTTGTTGATTGATATAGATATATTTATAGTCTACACCATTTATAAATTGACCTGTTGAATACCATGTTGATATTGTTACATATTTTTTATTAGGATCATTACTTCCATCTATACCCTGACCCAATCCTTTGTTGTTATTGGCATTTGTGTCTGTTTCTTTTTTAGCAGCATCTATACTATTATTAGAGTTTTTTCCATCATCTTTTCCAGGATCGTCAACTTTTAAGTTATTAGAATCTTTGCTAATTTTTTCTTTATTGAAAATAAGTTTCATTGGAGAAGAATTTCCCCACTCCTTTGTTATTATATTACCCATCTTTAATTCCATTCCAAAAGAAAGATCTTTTCCAAATATACTAAATGGTATAAATCCAACACCATCAATTATAGAAGTAAAATTACCTACTGCATCTTTTGTTGGAACCTTTGGAACTTTTCCTTTAGCATCTTTGAAAGAACCAAGACTATCCACCGCAACATATTGTTGAAGAGGTGAGTTTTCAAAGTGTGTCTTCATCTTTCTTACATAATCTCCCATGTTTGGAACATTAGGATTAGGTGGAGATTTCACCTTTGGCTTTCCAGGAACACTTGGAGTGGCTGGTATATTTGGTTTATTGAATTTACTTTTATCTTTAACAATTTTTGCAGCGTCTTCAAATTTCTTTTTCGCATCCTTTTTAAATGCACCGAATGTATCTCCGAGTTTGTCCATTATAATATCAGTTATGAACCCCATTGGATTTCCAAATAACTTTAATAATTTTACGATTGATGGTATTAATTTAGAGAATATTTTAATAAGCATTTTTATAAAAACCGGTATCGCCCCAATTGCATGTGGAAGTCTATATGCACCTCCGCCTGCACCTGCAGCCGCATTTCCGTTTCCATTCGCACCTGCTCTATCACCACCATCATTATCTTCTGTTTTTATACCTTCTATAATATAATATGTCTCTTCGTCTAAGTCAGTGAGTGCATATCGATATACCGTACCAAGCTCCTGTGGATCTTCGACACCACCTGCTCCATATATTCCTGTCGAATAAAGTTCGTCTTTGGTAAGTTGTTCATTTAATATCTTACTAGGATCTATTATCTTACCATATGGGAAACCACTATTACTTACTTTAATTCCATACAATGGAATATTTTTAGGTGGAGATACTACCGCATTCGGTTCTTGATAATTAGATATTAAAGAGTTATTTATTTTAACATTCATCTCTACTCTATTTGATATATTAAATGATATTGTTTTCTCATTTCCAAATTCCGGAAGGTTGGAGATATCATATAATTTATTATAGACTAAATACCATTTAGTTATTATCTTATTTTTTACTTCTACTAAACTACCATCACCAAGTTTTTTTATTCCATTTGAATAATTGATTGTAGTTGATGTATACGATTTCTCAGAATAACTATAAATACCATTATTATTTGTTATTGTTATTTCATAATCACCATGACTATTAAAAGAAGTTCCTCTTCCCATTATAACTTCTTTGGAATTAGTGAATAATTTATCCAAAATCCCTGTAGGAATTTTTGTCCACATTGTCATCGAATAGGTGTTTTGAAGTATTTTTTTAGTTAATGGATCATAATTCCAATTCTCTAAAATATATTCATCCTCAACATCTTCAAAATTTTTAAAATTAGTACCATTTTTTTTGATACTAATTCCAAATTTTTTATTTTCTGATATTTTAAATATTGTTTTGTTTTTAACAAATGATTTTATATCAACTTTAACCTCTGGTTCACCTTTAGATCCCGAATAAGCTATTTTAGTAGCTGGCTTTACTTGAATTATTTTCATTTCGTAATCCGACTCAGGATCTATCCATATCTTACCACCGAGTCCTGCCAAATCAGGATCATTTATAGCTTCTTCGATAGTCAACTGCATTGGCATGAAAGAAAGTTTCATTGTATCCGGTGTATTAAAGTCTTTGTATACTGAAGATTTTACCTGACCATAATTACTTACATTTTCTAAATGTGATATAACATTAAGCTGACTCATTATCGTTTTTACAGAATCTTTCTTTTCTTCATCTGTAAGATCTTTTGAAAGATTCATATTTATATTGGTATATTCTGTAAAGTATTTTGTGTAGACGTTTATATCCGAAGAATCAAATCCAAATATAACAGGATCACCTTCTATTGCATCTAATCCACTAAGTAGATTCTTATCATCTTTTTTATATTTCTTCAATTCATAATCAGGCGCAGGAGAACTGCTATCAGGTTTTGTCTTACTATTTTCTTTATCTAATCCTAAATATCTTTCCCAAGTATAGATAGGAGCACCAAAACTTGGCCAAACTATCGCTTTAGGATTTGAACTTTTTGGAAATACCCATTTAGGAGATTTTAAAACCCAATCGGCCTTTTTGAAATTTGTTTCTACAGCACCAGAAAAACCAACGGTTTTTAATGTAGAATTGGGATCCAACGGAACACCTTTAGAATCGAATATCCCAAATATTATTCTTTTAGGTTTATATTTATCATAAGGATCTTTATCATCTTCAGGAGCATCTGGTTGTTTTTCAGGATCGGCAGGAAGATCGATATACTCATATAAGTAATCTACTTTAGGATCATATAATCCGGTAGAATACTTAACACTAATTACCTTCCATGATTTACCAACCAAGCCTTTTGAAAAGTCAACTCCTTCAACTGGATCTTTAACATTGTCTTTAATATTTGATACAGTTCCATCTTTATTCACGGTCATTTCTCCGCCTTTCTTTGAAATCTTATCTAATTCAGCAATTGCTTTTTTAATTGCAGCACCTTTTTGATATCCTATGGCAGCAGGTCTTTTACCCGAACCTGCATTTCCCACAGGTTTATCTGATTTGAATGTTAAAGGACTTAAAGAGAGAAGTGGCATAATCCGGGCTATAATATCTTCTATATCTACTATCACACCTATGACTAATTTGGCAATCTCTATATAAGGTTTTTGTGTTTCAAATATAGATTTTAGTATTGTTTTCTCCATTGCTTTAAGACCAAGTGAATCATCAGTAGATCCACCTATTTCGGACTTAGGTATTTTTATTTTACCACTAGCATCTTTGAATTTTGATATTTTATCTTCAATACCAAGATTATTTACTTTTGAGAATTGTCTAACCACCATTTCATTATTAGCAGCAATTGGTGAATTAAGATTTTTAACCATGGCTTTCTTAACGATAGAATCTGCAATACCAATATCACCTTCCATAAATGCTATCAAAAAATCAACATTTGGAACCAAAAGAAGTGCAGATGCAGTCATTCCTATTGACTTTGCAATCACACTTGGTATTCCAGGTAACGCTAAAGTAACTTGTGCTTTACTTGAAAAGTTAGAATAAAGAGGCCAAAAACCTGCCATAATTAAAAATTTTTAGGATATATATTCATTAAGGCCATTTTCCTAAATTGTAATTTCAATTTTAATATATAAAAATAAAATAAAAATCATGAATAAAATTGTAAATATTGTCTATTGGGTAGCTACTACTTTCTTTTTCATTGCTTATTGGACACAAGTAGGATCTTGGTATAACGATGGTGTTGAATGGTATGGTCTCATAGGTGCCGGTGTTGCTGCAAATGGTGCATTCTTTGGAAATATAGCATGGACTATCATCACTAAGAATGATGTCTATAAATTAGAACATAAAGGCGAAGATATGCCATTAGTCAAATCACTGAAAAGTCTTTTATTTTGGAAAAAATAAAAAAAAATATATTTTAATAAAAGAAACCCACTTTCGTCGAGTGGGTTTCTTTTATTATTAGCTTTTTATTATTAACTTTTCCAAACAGGATTGGCGATGATCAGTTTGTTATTCTCAATTCTTGGAATTTCAGACGTTGAGTTGTATTCATCATACTCGATATCTCCATCATAGAATTTTTGACCTTGGAACATTATATAATTCTCTTCGTCTCTTCCGGTGTGACTATAACCTTGACCTTTTAACGAATCCTCTGCAGCATCTTTGGTAGAAGCATCACCGAAGATACGAGACCACAATCCTTCTTTAATAACCGTTACGTGTTTATTATTAAAACTTTTGAATTTACTAATATGTTTCATTTTTATTGAATATTTTTTATTATATATTAAATATATATTATGATTTTTTTTTATTCTTCTATATCTTCATCAGAATCATCTGACTGGACTTCTGATTGTGAGTTTTCTTTTTTGTTAATCAAATAGTTGAAGTTGTCTGCCAATTCATATTTGTATTTAGCACTAAGTTTTCCTGATAACTCACTACCACTAAATTTGATGAATATTGTCATATCAATTAGTTTTTCTTCATCTAACTCCAATGATATTTTAACTCTGAAATCATTGTTCTCTTCTTCCTCACTTACCTCAAAATTTACGTGGTAGTCGAATTTAAGATTTATCTCGTCATAGTATTTTCTGAAGAAATCTCTAGAAGGAACCAAATTGAACTGGTTTCCACTATTTCCCAAAAAGTATGTAGGTCTTTCCAAACATCCAAGTTTCTCTACTAAAGTTTTAAACAACTTCATCTTAACTGTTCCACCAGAAAGTTTATAATTACCACCTTCAACTTTTTTAATATCTTCTGGAAAGTTTGTCTTTAATGATGTTGTTAGTAAGTTTTCTAATATCTTAGAGTTTAAGATAACAATTTTAGTTTCATACCATTCTTTCTCTACTCTTTGAATATCCATAAAACAATTTTCTCTATGTTTCCAAACTTCATTAAGTAAATCAGAAAACTTTAAAATGTTTTTATCAAACTCTTCAATAAACTCACCTAAGTGCTTAAATTTTGGATCTTGATGTCTTATATCAAAGTATTCAAAATAACCCATAGTTTCGATTCTTTTTGGGTCTATGAACTTCTCAATGTATTGTTGTATATTTTTGTTTGAGTTTTCGTATATCAATCTAACCCATTCTTGAGTAAGCTTACTCCATTTTGGCATATATTCTTCACCATATAATCTTTCGATATCAGTGCCAATCAAATCATCTGCGAAAGTGTTGAAAGATGCGGTCTTTTGTGCAGAAAGACTTTTATTTAAGAAAAGTGAATATTGTTTACCATCTTTTGTCTCTATGACAATGTCTTCATTATGTTCTTTATCTTTGTTAGGTCCGATCCAATATATCGCTTTGATATCTTCAGAGTCTATTTTTTCTTCAGGAATAAGTTTATCGATAATATTTCTTGCAGTAACTCTCGCGTTTACAAGCTTGTCCCAATCCTTTTCTATATTGAATTCAGACTCTTCGAACAATCCGTTTATCTTTCCTAAGTCTCCATCATCAACACAAACATCACCTTCGAATCTTCCTAGGTTTAATCTATTCTTAGCCAATACTAAATTTTTTAAATCTGTTAAAAATATCTCTGAGTTTTCTGAGTATCTAGCCTTCAGGCCTCTATCAAGAATATTATCAAGAAAGTTATTGTTCAAAAGAACCATACTCACACAAATTTCATGTATAATATTTTTGTTTGTATATACCGGTTTTACAGTTTTTTCAACTGGTGTCTCGAATGCTTCTTTGAATAATTTATAGTTTCTAATCCATTTCATCTAATTGAAATTATTATTTTAATATATATATTAAAAATATTTATTCATTTTAATGAAGTGGTTAAAAACATACAAGCAGCATAACGAATCAATAGTCATAAATCTACAATACCAATCTGTAGATTTGATGGAATCATTAAATATCTGGCATGATGTTTTACTTAATTCTATTTCGGCAGAAGAATTAGATATTTTTGATAAATTCAGTCTACCTAAAGATATGTATAGTAACAAACTAGACATAGACTACTTAGTAGACAATATAGAGTTTATAAATTCTCTTTCGAGTATAGGACTTAAAAAGTCTGCTATACAAAATACGGACGATTCACAGACTTTTTTAAACAAACCTTGTAAGTTCATGTTTGTTTACAATGCTGAAAGTAATGAACTTGAAAATCCAGTTTACATAATATTCCAGGTTTGGAATGAGACTCTAAACAAATGGGAAGATGTGAAACTTTACAAAGTAAATGATGATGTGAAAAAGTTTTATGACAAACTTTCGTCTAAGACGATAGAGATAATAGATGGCGATGAGAACTATATTTATCAAACATCAAACGGATCTGACTGGGAACTTCAAAATCTTAAAAAAGAAAACGATATCTATCAAAGATACTTTAGAAAAGAACAGTTACAACAACTTCTTTCGGATAGAAACGTAAAGCTTACTATTATATAATCTTAGACTTTATATAATCGACAAGTATTTGAGATTTTTCTTTCTCATCATCGGTATGATACCACTTCCAAGTAAATGTGGA
>Ga0114969_10001220_pt1 | contig 21903 bp, 18 predicted proteins | sample M_130807_MF_Meta_FD_87316 | JGI IMG/M metagenome (GOLD analysis project Ga0114969, IMG submission 87316) | Freshwater microbial communities from Lake Montjoie, Canada to study carbon cycling - M_130807_MF_MetaG | ecosystem: Environmental > Aquatic > Freshwater > Lake | place: Lake Montjoie...
ACGCTCATCGTGTGGGGCGGTCGCGACGGTTTCATCCCTTCCGCCCACGCCCGCGAAACGCACCGGCGGATCCCGGGCAGTACGCTCGAGATCTTCGAGTCCGCCGGCCACTTTCCGCAGTGCGACGAGCCCGGTCGATTCGCGGCGACGCTCGAGGCCTTCGTCGAGGCCACCCGGCCCGCGAGCTTCTCGGAGGACGACTGGCACGACCTGCTGCGCGCGGGGCGCGGCGCCCGCCCGGCCCCGGCCGGGATCGATCCCGAGCCGTGTCCGGCCGGCCGCATGCCCGCCTGGGCCGGGGCTTGAGCGTCGAAGGTCGCCTCCGCGATCAGATCACCTCGTCGCCTTGGCGAACCGGGCCGCGCGAACCTCCACCCCCGGTGCCTGCGGCAGGCCGCGCACCGCGCCTTCCACCGCCGCGACCCGGTCGGCGCCCGACGGGTGGTCGCTCGTGAAGCCGCCGCCGTCGAAGTTCACGCGGCGCAGAAAGTCGGCGAGGGCGCGCGGCGAGTAGCCGGTCTCGGCCAGCAGTTGCACGGCGAGCCGATCGGCCTCCGCCTCCTGCTCGCGCGAGAAGCCCTTGGTCACGACCTCGGTCACGACCTCCTGGACCGAGGAGTCGAAGACCCCGGCCAATTTCGACTGCGACTGCTTGGAAACTTCGCCGCCGACGATGTCCGCGGCCTCGGCAAGGTTCCTCTCGCGGATCGCCGACATGCCGTGGTGCAGCTGCACGTGGGCGATCTCGTGCGCGAGGACCGCGGCGAGTTCGTCCTCGTCCTGCGCCGCGGCGACGAGCCCGCGGGTCAGGAATACGTAGCCGCCGGGGGCCGCGATTGCGTTCACGGTAAGGGAGTCGACCAGTGCGAAGCGGTAGCCCTGGAAGGTCTCGCCGACGCCGGGGGAGAGGAGGACGATCGCCTGGCCGACGTCGGAGACGTACTCGACCAGGTTCGCATCGCTCGAAAGCCGCATCGACGGGCGCGAGACGATCTCGGCCGCGACGCTGCGGCCGATGAAGTGCTCCTGTTCGGGCGTGACCGGCGCGGCGGCGCGCACCACGTGACCGCCCGCGCGCAAGCCCTGCTGGACCTGGGTGAGGGTGTCGCTCATACCCGTCATCGGCTTGGCGATTTCGATCGCCTGGTCCACCGCGGCACAGCCGGCGAGGGTGGACACGATCGCGAGAGCGAACGCGAGGCCCCGGGCGCCGGCAGGACGCCGGCGGACGCCGGGGCGGTCCTGCCGCGTTCGCGACCGGGGAAGGCCGGGTGAGCGCGTGCTCATCGCGCACCTCCCGCGAGCTGGCCGGCGCGCGCGAAGGCGGCGATCGCATTCTCGTCGGGCCGCTGCGCGTCGATGCGGTCGATCTTCGCGAACGCCGCCGCTAGCTCGGGCTTGCTCGCCCGGAAGGACTGCTCGGTCGCGGAGTCGAAGCCCTTCTGCCCGGCGCTGCGCTCGCTCGCCTCGACCTCGCTGCCGGTGAGCGCGCGGGCGATCGCGAGGCCGCTGGTGCCGCCGCGCGAGATCGCGCTCTCGTGCAGCCATCCCGCGACGCCGCCGCTCGACACGCGGACCCACGGCGCCTCCGTCGCGACGACCGTGACCGGATCGCCCTCGTGAAGCACGAGCAACGTCTCGCCGAACTTCTGCTTGCTCGCGCGCACGCGCGCCTCGCGCGAGGCGATCCGCGCCTGCTCCGCCGCCCCCGCGGCGGCGCAGCCGAACCAGAACCCGAGCAGAAAAGCTGCCGTCCACGCGGTGAACCGTCGCATGCGAACCTCCTTCGAACCCTCGTCGTCGGACCCGTCGGGTCGCGATCGTCCGGACGCTCGCAGCGCCGGCGGGCCGGGTCAAGGGCCGGCTCGCGGACCGGGCTCACCGAACGCCGCGCCCGTCCCGGCCGCCGGCGCTCACTTCCCGTCGAGCGTCCAGACGGCCCCTTCCGAACCGCAGCCGGGGCCGGGACCGGCACCCGGCTCGTCGAGGTGCGCGGCCCAGCGGCGGGCGGGTGCATCGTCCGGCCGCACCTCGAGGACCGCCTCGAATGCCCGGCGCGCGGCCGTGGCATCGCCTCGTTCGAGAGCGTCGACGGCCGAGCGGAACGGTCCGATCCAGGCGGGCTCGGGGCCGGACGCCACGAGTTCGTGCACCTCGACCGGCTCCCCGCGGCCCTTCACGCGGACCCGCCCGAGCGGCCGGAAGGCGAGGCCCGGGCCGCAGGCCGCGCGGGTCGCCTCGCTCGCCATCGTTTGCGTGCCGAAGACCTTGTTCGCCCCTTCGAGGCGCGAGGCGAGGTTCACCGCGTCGCCGATGATCGTGTAGTCGAAGCGCCGGCTCGAGCCCATGTTGCCGACGACCATGGGCCCGGTGTTGAGCCCGATGCGCATGCGGGGTCGCGGCCAGCCGCGCTGCTCACACTCGTCGCCGAACGATGCGCAGACCTCCTGGCAGCGCAGCGCCGCCTCGCAGGCGCGCCGCGCATGGTCGGGCTGGTCGAGCGGCGCGTTCCAGAACGCGATGATCGCGTCGCCCTCGTACTTGTCGATCACGCCGCCCGCATCGAGGATCACGTCGGTGCAGCGCGACAGGTACGCGTTCAGGAACTCGACGAGCGTCGTCGCGTCCAGCGACTCGCTCATCGTCGTGAAGCCCTCTAGGTCGGAGAAGAAGGCGGTCATCTCGCGGCGCTCGCCGCCGAGCCGGAGCTTCTCGGGATGCGCCTGTAACTCGCGCACGACCTCGGGCGAGACGTATTGCGAGAACATGCGCCCGATCGCGCGCTTCTGGCGTCCCTCGGTCAGGTAGAGCCAGAGGTTCGACCCCGCGAACGCGACCGTCGCCCCGACCAGCGGGCCGAACAGCGGCAGGAGCCAGCCGGAGCGGTACGCGGCCAGGGCGCAGGCGATCCAGACCAGCAGCACGGCGGGGGCCGCGACCGCGGCCGCCGCCGGGCGCCCGGGCAGGATCGAAAGCACGGCTGCCGCGAAGGCGATCAGCGCGGTCGGCAGGTGCGCCGCCCCCCGTGCGCGCGGCCAGGGCGCGAGCACGTCGCCGCGCAGCAGGCCGTCGATCGCGGTCGCGTGGATTTCGGGCCCGAGGAAGGTGCCCGAAACCGGCGTGATGTCCACGTCCTCCGCGCCGGGTGCGTTGATCCCGACGATGACGATCCGGCCGGCGACGAGTTTCGCGAGTGCGGGATCGACCGGTGCTCCCTCGGCGTGTGCGAACGCGGCGCGCAGCAGGTCGGCCACGTGGACGCTCGGGAACGAGATCCCCGGCGGCGTGCGCGGCGGGTCGGGCCGGCGGAAGCGCAGCCCGATCCGCCCGTCGCGATCGAGCGGCAGCACGCGGTCGCCGAGTTGCAGTGCGCCGTCGGAGAAGCGCAGCTCTTCGACGCCGAGGTGCAGCATGGCGATGCGCACTGGCAGCGTCGCGACCGGGGAACCGTCGACCAGCACGGCGGGCGGGATGCGTCGGACGAGTTCGTCGTCGTCGCCGCTCACCTCGGCGATGGCGATCGCGTTCGCACCGCGCGCGATCGCGTCGACCGGTGGCACGATGCGCTTGCGGCGGGGCAGGGGCCCGGGGTCGCCGTCGAGGCGGATGCGCGCTGCGCCGGCTTCGGCCGGGTGCGTCGCCGCCGTCGTCGCCGCGACCGACGACGTGCCCACGCCGAGCACCACGCGCCCCGAGGCGGCGATCGCGGCGCCGAGCGCGCGGTCGTCCTCCGGGTAGCGCGACGGTTCGCTGAAGAAGAGGTCGAAGGCGACGACCGATGCACCGGCGTCGGCCAGCCAGCGCGTGAGCACCGCCCAGTACTCACGCGGCCACGGCCAGCCCTCGCCGGTCGAGGTGGCGATCTCGTCGAGGTCGGCCTGGTTGACGATCGCCAGGAGCACGCGGTCGTCGCCGGGGACGTCGAGTCCGGCGGTGCGCAGCAGCAGGTCGCCCGAGGCGAGTTCCCCGCGGTGCATCGCCGCGCGCACCGCCTGCTGCGCGGCCCCCGGGAGCGGGAGGAAGCCGGCGAGCAGGGACAATGCCACCGCTGCACACGCGGCGCCGATCGCGACGGCCGGCCAGAGCCGCTTGCCCATGGGGGCAAGCAGCGCAGGGACGACGCTGCGGGTCAAGTCCCGGGTCGCGGATCAGCCGGTGCGGCCTCGGCCCGGCGTGGCCCGGATCCGCACTTGCGCTTCGCGTCCGCCCGCGGATACCACTTCAACCGATGGCGAACCCCTTGATGTCGGTCGGACAGCGCCTCGTGACGCTCGCGATGAACAAGCTCCCGCCGTCGGCCCTGCGCCGGCTCTCGGGGGGTGGCGAAGTGCGTCGCGACGGTCTCACTCTCGATCCCGACGCGCAGTTCCTGCTGCGCCTGCTCGCCCTCTCGGGCAACCGCGGGGTCGCGCAACTCGAACCCGCGGCGGCGCGTGCCGAGATGCGCCGGGCGATCGCGCTCGCGCCCGCGGTGGAGGGCCGCATGAGCGTCGGCGCGCTCTCGATCCCCGGCCCCGCGGGCCCGATCCCCGCGCGGCTCTATCGCCCCGACGTGCCCGGGCCGCGCCCGCTCGTCGTGTTCTTCCACGGCGGCGGCTGGGTGCTGGGAGATCTCGACACCCACGACGGCGGCTGCCGCTTCCTCGCCCGCGAGAGCGGCGCCAACGTCCTCGCCGTGGACTACCGGCTCGCGCCCGAACACCGGTTCCCGGCCGCGGTCGAGGACGCGTTTGCCGCGTTGCGCTGGGCGATGGAGAACACCGCCCGGCTCGAGGCCGACCCGGCGCGCATCGCGGTCGCCGGCGACAGCGCGGGCGGCAACCTCGCCGCGGTCGTCGCACAACTCGCCGCGCGCGCCGGCGGGCCCGGGCCGGCGGTGCAGCTGCTGATCTACCCGGTGACCGACCTCTCGACGAAGCATCCTTCCTACCACTTCTTCTCCGAGGGCTTTCTCCTGAACGAGGCGGACATGGACTGGTTCAAGGGCCACTACCTGCCGTGGCCCGCCGCCGCGCTCGACCCCAAGGCCTCGCCGCTGCTCGCCGAGGACCTCGCCGGCCTGCCGCCGGCGATCGTGCTGACGGCGGGCTTCGACCCGCTGCGCGACGAGGGCGAGGCCTACGCCGCGCGGCTCGAGGCGGCGGGCGTGCGCGTGCACCTGCGCCGTGCGGAGGGCCAGGTCCACGGCTTCTTCAACTTGGCGAACATGCTGCCGCGCGCCCGGGAGGGAGCGCTCTGGGGGATCGCCCGGCTGCGGCAGGAATTCGATCGCGCGGGCGACGCGGCACGCGCGGGCGCGGGGCGTCCGTCTCCCGCCGTCGGCTGAACCGCGCCCGAACTAGGCCCGGCGCTGCGGCTGCGGCATCGCCGCCATCTGCCGCGAGAGCGCGACGAGAGTTCCGCTTTCGTCCCAGATCTCGCCATCCTCTTCGAGCAGCCCGTTCTGGACGAAGCGCGTCCGGAACACGCAGCGCAGCCACTCGCCGACCGGGTGCGCGCGCACGTGGACGGTGAGTTCGACCGTCGGGACCCAGCCGGGGGAGAGCAGGTTGAAAACCGGGGGCGGAAGCGCGTCGGCGAGCAGGCCGAGCGCGTGCACGTCCGGAAGTCGACCGTCGGAGAATCGCAGCCAGCCGCGCAACTCCGCGGACTCGCCCCGCTCGCCGCGCTGGAACGCGCTCGTCGCCGGGTCGAAGCGCACGTCGAAACGCTCCCGGATGGTCATCGCCATCGTCCCCGCCTCCGGCGGCGACTCCTTCGTTCCCGACCAGGCCGGCACGAGAGACTCGCGCGGCGGCAGCAATGGGGGCGATCCGGCGACGTACACCGGAGCGCTACCGTGCGCGATCCGGCCGTAGGTCCCGAGCACGCGGATCACCTCGCCGGAATCCTGTTCGAGCCGGGCGGCGACCGTCGAGAAGCGCCGGCCGGCCTTCACGACCTCGACCGCGATCCGCGCCTCTCCGACCTTGGCCGGGCGCAGGAAGTGCGCGGTCACCGTCAGCGGATCAAGCCCGGGCAGCGCTCCGCGCAGCGCCGCCATCGCGACCGACAGGACGTAGCCGCCATTGGGGACGAGCCCGATGCCCCAGCGGTCGCTGATCCTTCCGGCGAAGAGCCCGGGTGCGACCTGCTCGACGCGCGTGTCCTCGTCGAAGACGTGCACGCGGCCACGGTAGAGGCCGCAGCCCGCCTTCGCCAGCCCGTACCGCTCGCGGCGCCGGTCTGGCCGCGGTGCCGAACGCCGCGCCCGCGACTAGGGCCGGTCGTAGACCGCGACCACGCAGGCCCCGCCGAGGCCGACGTTGTGCTGCAGCGCGACCTTCGCGCCCTCGACCTGGCGCTTCCCGCACTCGCCGCGCAACTGGCTCGTGAGTTCGAAACACTGCGCGAGCCCGGTCGCGCCGAGCGGGTGTCCCTTGGAGAGCAGCCCGCCCGACGGATTCACGACCCACCGGCCACCGTAGGTCACCTGGTCCTCGTCGATCAGCCGGCCGCCCTGGCCCTCGGGGCAGAGCTGCAGCGACTCGTAGGTGATCAGCTCGTTGGTCGAAAAGCAGTCGTGCAACTCGATGACCTGCACGTCCTTCGGCCCGTAGCCGCTCATCTCGTAGGCGAACTGCGCCGAGCGGCGCGACATGCCGACGCCGATCATGCCGAGGAAGCCGAGCCCCCAGTCCTCCGGGCGGTCGGTCTGCATCGAGATGCCGGCGATGCGCACCGGGCGCGAGACGCCGTGCTTCTTCGCGTAGTCGGCCGAGCAGAGGATCGCGGCGCCGGCGCCGTCGGAGGTCGGGCAGCACTGCATGAGCGTGAGTGGGTCGTACACCGGGCGGGAGGCGAGGACCTCGTCGAGCGTGCAGGCGTCGCGGTACTGCGAGCGCGGGTTGTGCACCGAGTGCCGGTGGTTCTTCACGCTCACCTTCGCGAACTGCTCGCGGGTCGTGCCGTGCAGCTCCATGTGCTGGCGCCCGCCGTTGCCGAACATGACGGCGGCCTGCGGCGGCTTCTTTTCCTCGGGCTTGAAGTCCTGCTTGAGGCCCTCGAGCTGGGAGTCGAGCGAGCCCTTCTCCATCTTCTCGAAGCCGAAGCAGAGCACGCACTCGCTCATGCCCGAGGTGATCGCCTGCCAGCCGAGGAAGAGCGCGTTCGAGCCGGTCGAGCAGTAGTTGTGGACGTTGAAGACCGGCAGCCCGCCGAGTCCCATCGTGTAGAGGGCGCGCTGGCCCTGCGCGCTCATGCCGCTCACGTAGCCGCAGAAAGCCTGCTCGAAGTCGGCGGCGGGCGTGCCCGACATGGCGAGCGCACCGTTCACCGCCTCCTCGACGAGTTCGATGTAGTTGCGGTTGCAGCGCTCGAACTTCGTCATTCCCACGCCGATGACGTGGACGTCGCGACCCTTCTTCATGCGTCGGCTCCCCTGGATGTGGTGTGGGTGGAGTGTCTGGCCTGCGGGCGCGATCCTATGCGGCCCCGCCAGCCGGACGCAAATCCGGGGCGCACGCGGGCCGCGGCTTGCCCGCCGCACGCTGCCGTGATCGAACCGAGGGCTGCGGATCCTTCCGCGACGAGGAGCGAGCATGTTGCGTGCGACGACGGCTGCAGTCCTGGGTCTGATCCTCTGGTTCGGCGTGGCGAGCGAGGCGGCGGCGAAGATGCCGTGCCCCGAGGTGCTCGCCGGGGTCGAGAAGGCGGGGGCCGGCAAGTCGCCCGAGGACATCGCGACCGAACTCGGCATTCCGCCGCGCCGCGTGCGAGCCTGCCTGCGCAAGAGCGGGGCGAAGGACGAGGACGGAAATCCGTTCAAGGGCCTGCGCCGCGCCAAGCGCGACGGCGAGGCCGGGGACGACGACGCGGGCGAGGCGAAGGAAGGCAAGGACGCGAAGGCCGCGAAGGCCGACGACGCGAAGGAAGCGAAGCCGAAGGCCGCGTCCCCCGCCGCGAAGCCCGACGAGGCGAAGTCACCCGCGGCCAAGGCGGACGCCGCCAAGTCGACGGTCCCGGCGGCCCCCGCCGCAGCGACTGCGCCCGCAGCGAAGGCCGCGGATGCGAAGCCGGGGCCGGCGCGCGACGCCAAGACGAGTGCCGCGCCCGCATCCGGGACGACCGCGGCCGGAGCCGCGTCGCCCTCGCCGGCCGTGCACTGAGAATTCGAACCCGGCAGTCCGTGCCCCGGAGCCGTTTGCTCGGCTCCCGGGGCGAGCGCCTCGAGGCCGGGACGCGACCCGGCCCCGGTTCTTGCGGTCGTCGGCCGGAACGATAATCTCCGTGCGATGCCCGATCGTTCCTTTTCCGTCCTGGGCCTGCAGCAGATCGCCGTCGGCGGCCTCGACAAGTCACGCCTGCGCCGCCTCTGGGTCGACCTCCTCGGACTCCACCCGCAGGGCAACTACCGAAGCGAGAAGGAGAACGTGGACGAGGACATCGCCGTCGCCGGCGCGGGGCCGTTCGCGGTCGAGGTCGACCTGATGCAGCCGGTCGATCCCGAGAGGAGCCCCAAGGTCCACGACCCGGCGCTGAACCACGTCGGCCTCTGGGTGGACGACCTCGCCGCCGCCGTGTCGTGGCTCGAGGCGAAGGGGCTGCGCTTTACACCCGGCGGCATCCGCAAGGGTGCGGCCGGCCACGACGTCTGCTTCGTCCATCCCAAGGGCAACGAGCAGTTCCCGCTCTGCGGCGAGGGCGTGCTCATCGAACTCGTCCAGGCGCCACCCGAGGTGGTCGCGGCCTTCCGCGCCGCCCGCGCCTGAGCGCGCGACCGCATCCCGGCGACCCGCCGACAGGAGCCATCGAATGGATCTCTCGTACACCCCCGAGGAAGAGGCGTTCCGCGCGAAGGTGCGCTCCTGGCTCCACGCCAACGCTCCCAAGGATCCACCGCGCGCGCTCGACGCGATGCGCGCCTGGCAGCGCAAGCTGCACGAGGGCGGGCTCCTCGGGGCCGCGTGGCCAAAGGAATACGGCGGCGCCGGGCTCTCCGAGATGGAGCAGGCGATCCTCAACGAGGAGATGGCGCATGCGCGCGCGCCGCAGCCGGTGAACCAGATGGCGATCTGGTGGGTCGGCCCCGCGATCATGAAGTACGGCACCGAAGAGCAGAAGCAGCGCTTCATCCCCAGAATCCTCACCTGCGAGGAGATCTGGGCGACCGGCTACTCGGAGCCGGCCTCGGGATCCGACATGGCGGCGGCCAAGACGCGCGCCGACCGTGACGGCGACTTCTACGTCGTCAACGGACAGAAGGTCTGGACGACCTACGCGCACATCTCCGACTGGTACTTCGTGCTCGTGCGCACCTCGACCGAGGGGCCGAAGTGGGCGGGGCTCACGCTCCTGCTCATGGACCTGAAGAGCCCGGGCGTGCAGATCAAGCCGATCCGCCAGATCGACGGCGGTTCCGAGTTCAACGAGGTCTTCATGACCGACGTGCGCGTCCCGGTCGCGAACCGGCTCGGCGCCGAGGGGCAGGGCTGGGAGATCGTTTCAAGCGCGCTCGTGAACGAGCGCTCCGGGATCGCCGGTGGCATCCGCGCCGACCACGCGCTCGAGTGGATCATCGCGACGGCGAAGGAGCAGGGCAAGACGAACGACCCGACCGTGCGCCAGAAGATCGCCGACCTCGCGACCAAGGCCTCGATCATGCGTTGCGCCGGCATGCAGTCGCTCACCGACCAGTTGCGCCACCGCGTGAACCCGCACCTCTCGGCTGCGATGAAGCTCATGGGAACGAGCCTGGTCCAGGAGTTCTCCGAGACCGGCATCTCGCTCATCGGCCCCTATGCTGCGCTCATGGACGACGACCATGCACCGTACCGTGGACGCTGGGCGAAGCAGTACCTCGGCGACCGCTCGATGACGATTGCGGGCGGCACGAGCGAGGTGCAGCGCAACATCGTCGCGCAGCGCGTGCTCGGAATGCCGCGCCGCTAGGGGGCGGGCCGCGGCGGGCCCGCCCCGGCCGGGCCCGGTGCGGCCACCGACCTCCACGGGTGCGGGGGCGGCGCCGCCTGCTTCAGCGGGGCGCGTCCTCGCCCGGCTTCTTCACGCGCAGCAGGGCGGCGAGCGGGGTCACGCCGACGATCCGCCAGCGCCCGTCCTCGTGGCGCAGCACCAGGGAGACGTCGTTCCCGCCGGCGTCGAGCGTCACGTAGGTCAGCTCGCCCTCGCGCCGCATGTTCCACCAGGCGCCGAGGAAGTCGCGCGCGCCGAGCCGCAGCGGCTTGTCCGGGTCGTTGAACACCGTGAGCAGCTTGCCGCCGGAGAGCAGCGAGAATGCGACGTCCTTCAGGTCGAAGGCGGGCAGGTTCCCGGGGCCGCCCCCGGCCAGGTCGTTGATGGCCCGCGCGGCGACCGCGGGGATGTCGACCATCTGCTGCAGGCCTTTCACGTCGTTGCGGTCGACGGCCTGCTTGACCTGCCACAGGGCCCAGGTCGGCGTCGCCGGGGCGACCGCGACCGCGAAACCGACGAGTCCCGCCAGAAGGGCCCCGACGATCACGCCGGGCACGAAAGAGCGCCGCATGGCCGCGCAGACTCGCACGCCCCGCTCCCGAACGCGAGTCCTGCCGCCGCGGGCCTCGATTGCGCCGGCCGTTCGCGGTTCCGTATGCTCGCCGAGGTGCGCATCGACGCCATTCTCCAGCGCGGGCAGCCGGTCTTCTCCTTCGAGTTCTTCCCGCCGAAGACGCCCGCGGCCGCCGAGCAGCTGCTGCGCACGATCGACGAGTTGCGGTCGATCGCCCCGGCTTTCGTGTCGGTCACCTACGGTGCGATGGGCTCGAACCGCGGCCAGGTGATCGACCTCGTGGCGCGGATCAGGAACGAGATCGGGCTCAACCCGATGGCCCACCTGAGCTGCACCGGGCACTCCCGCTCGGAGATCGCGGCGATCCTCGACCAACTCGCCGCCGCCGGCGTCGACAACGTCCTCGCCCTGCGCGGCGATCCGCCGAAGGGCGAGAGCTTCGTGTCGGCTCCCGACGGCTTCGCCCACGCCTCGGACCTGACCGCGTTCATCCGTTCCGGCTGGCCTTCAATCTGCGTCGGCGGTGCGTGCTACCCCGAGAAGCATCCCGACGCCCCCGATGCGGCGACCGATCTGGCGCACCTCGTGCGCAAGGTGGAGGCCGGGGCGGACTTCCTCATCACGCAGCTCTTTTTCGACGACACCGACTACTTCGCGTTCGTCGAGCGAGCGCGCGAAGCCGGCATCCGCGTCCCGATCCTGCCCGGGATCATGCCGATCACCGACGTCGGCGGAGTCCGCCGCATGACCGCGATGTGCGGTGCGGGAATCCCGGCCGCGCTCGAGTCGAGTCTCGCCGCTGCGGACGGGGACCCGACGCGGGTGCTCGCGGTGGGAGTCGAGCATGCGACCTCCCAGTGTCGCGAACTGCTCGCCCGCGGCGTGCCCGGCGTCCACTTCTACACGCTCAACAAGAGCCCGGCGACTCGTCGGATCGTGACGGCACTGAGTTTCTGAATCCCCGACCGGACCGGCCCCCGACTCCCGGAGCCTGCCCCGGCGTCGGGGGTGGTCGGAAAATGGACTGGAATCCGCCCTGCCCGTGTGCGATTCCATGAGCGTGCTTCGCACCCTGCGGGATTGGGTCTGCAGCAGCGTCTTCGTGCTCGCCTTCGCTCTGGCGATGCTCGTCTTCGACGTGATGCTGCGGGTTGCCTCGCTCTTCGGGATCCGGGCGGAGTCGTGGGTCGGGGGGGTCTGCCAGGTCTGCCTCCTGAAGACCCTCCGCATCTGCAACATCACCCTGGAGGTCGATCGCTCGCCTCTGGTCCGGGAGGACACCTCCTACGTCGTCGTCGCGAACCACCAGAGCATGTTCGACATGCCGATCTACGCGACAGTCTTCTTCTCGAATCACCCGAAGTACATCTCGAAGGTCGAACTCTCGAGGTGGATCCCGACGGTTTCGTTCCACCTGCGCAGCGGCGGCCACGCGATCATCGATCGCAAGGATCGCGACTCGGCGTTGAAGGCGATCGAGAAACTCGGCCACGAGATCACCGAGAACGGCTTCTCCGCGGTGATCTTCCCCGAGGGCACGCGCGCACGCCACGGCGAGCCCAAGCCCTTCAAGCCGGCCGGCACCGTCGCGCTCCTCAACCGCGCGCGCGAGGTTCCGGTGGTGCCGGCGTGCGTCGACGAGTCCTGGCGGCTCATGGAGCACAATCTCTTCCCGTTGCCCTGGGGACTGCGTCTCAAGGTCTGGATCGGCGACCCGATCGAGCGTTGCCCGGACGACGATCCCCATGCGATCGTCGAGGAGTGCGAGCGGCGGATCCGCGACGCGCTCGGGCGGATGCGCGGCGTGCCGCTTCCACCGCCCGAGCCGATGCACCGCTCGCCCGAGGACGCCGAGCGGTGGTCGGGTACCGCCACGGTCGGCGCGGAAAGCGGTGGCAACGGTGTCGGTCCGGCGGGGATTCGCCGCGATGGCGCCGCCCATCCGCCCTTCGGCGCCTGAATCGACGCCGGCCTGTCAGCGGGCGGCTGCCCCGACGGTGAGGTGGTAGTTGCCGTGCGCGTCGAGCGTGGCCTGCTGTCCCGGGTAGACCACGATCGTCGTGAAGGTCTCCTCGACGATCGCCGGTCCGACGACCTTCTGGCTCGCGCGGAGCCGCGCTCCGTCGTAGACCGCTACGTCCTCGAAGCGTCCGTCGAACCAGACGCGCCGACGACCCTTCGCGGCGGTGGTGCGCGGGTCGCGGGCCGAGGCCGCGATGCGCGGGAGGTCGGGCTTGTCGCCGGCTGCCACCGCGCGCAGGCCGAGTCCGCGCAGCACCGGCATCTGCTCGCGCGAGGCGTAGGTGTGCAACTCCTCGTGCATCGCGTGGAACGCCTCGATCGTCTGCTCGAGGTCGCGGCGGCTGAAGCGCACCTCCTCGCCCTCGACGTCGACCGCCATGTCGAAGGTCTGGCCGGGATAGCAGAGGTGGGCGAAGCGCTGGTGGCGCACGTCGCGACCGCGGAATCCGGCCGCGGCGAGCGCTGCGCTCGCCGCGCGCTTCATGTCGGCGAAGAGCGAGGAGACGCGCTCGAGGTCGGCCCGGTCGGCGGGCGCGATGCAGGACCGTAGCTCGACGACCACCGGGTCGGTGAGCAGGAGCCCGAGTGCGGAGAAGGCGGGTGCGGTCTTCGGGACGATGACCTTGGGCGAGCCGATGTCGGCCGCCTGCATGCCGGCGTGCACCGCACCGTTGCCGCCGAAGGCGACCAGGGGAAGCTCGCGCGGATCGATCCCGCGCGTCGCCGACACGCGGCGGATCGCGTTCGCCATGTTCGCGTTCACGAGCCGGAAGACGCCCCACGCTGCGTCCTCGACCGAGGCGAGGCCGAGCGGTCGCCGGATCTGTTCGTCGATCGCCTCGCGAACCGCGTCGAGGTCGAGTTCGAGTTCTCCGCCGTAGAACCAGTGCGGGTTCAGGAAGCCGAGGGCGAGGTTCGCGTCGGTGACGGTGACCAGTCGGCCGCCGCGTCGGTAGCAGATCGGGCCGGGCTGGGCGCCGGCGCTCTGCGGGCCGACCTGGAGCGATCCCTCGACGACCCGGGCGATCGAGCCGCCGCCGGCGCCGACCGATTGCACGTCCACCATCGGGAGCCCGACCAGGTAGCGGTGGTGCCAGTTCCAGGACGAGGCGACCTCCGGCTTGCCGCCGCGGACCAGGCACACGTCGTAGCTGGTCCCGCCCATGTCGACCGAGATGAAGTCGGACGCGCCCGCCGAGCGCGCGACGTGGCAGGCGGCGACCACCCCGCCGGCCGGCCCGGAGCCAAGCACGGTGACCGGCTTCCCGGCGACGTAGGCCGCGGTCATGAGGCCGCCATTCGACTGCATGAGCAGCAGGTCGCGGGCATAGCCGGCACGGCGCAGTTTCTCTTCGAGGTTGCGCAGGTAACGCTTGATCTTCGGCGCGACGTAGGCGTTCACGAGCGTCGTCGAGGTGCGTTCGAACTCGGGCGCCTGCGGCAGGATCTCGCATGACAGCGAGAGATCCACGCCGGGCAGTTCCTCGGCCGCGATTTCCCGCGCGCGGCGTTCGTGCACCGGGTTCACGAACGAGAACAGGAAGACGATCGCGAGCGACTCGATCTCCTGGAGCCGGAGTCGGCGCAGCGCGCGGCGCAAAGCGTCCTCGTCGAGGGGCTCGACGACGTTCCCCTCGAAGTCGAGACGCTCGGACACCCCGAGCCGCCGCCGTCGCGGGCAGATCGCCGGCGGGGGCGGGTAGGACGGATCCCAGATGCTCTCCTTGTACCCGCGCCGGAGTTCGATCTCGTCGCGGTGCCCCGCCGAGGTGACGAGCCCGGTCACCGCCCCATTCATCTGGATCATCGTGTTGTCGGCCGTCGTCGTCCCGTGGACGATCCGCTCGGTCGCGCCGAGGAAGCGATCGAGTGCGAGTCCCTCGCTCGCCGCCAGGCGACCGAGCCCGTTCATGACGCCCTCGCTCTGGTCGTGGAGGGTGGTCGCGGTCTTGTCGAGGTGGATCGAATGGTCGGGGCGCACAAGGAGCAGGTCGGTAAAGGTCCCGCCCACGTCGATGCCGACCCGGTACCCGGTGGCCGGGGGGCGCTTGGCCGGGCCCAGGCGGGCCGTCGTGGGGCGCTTGCTGCGACTGGTCGTCATGGGCTGTCTCGTCGGGCTCCGGGTCCGGGGGAGGGCCCTTGTAGACCGTCCCGACCGGGCACGGCAACGGACCCGCAGGTCGGCCAGGGGGCTGGGGCATGGCCCGGGTCGGCCCGGCCGGGGGTGCCCCGCGGCGGCGAGTCACGCAAAGAATGGTAATCCTGCGTTGACCGGTGTCTGGCGATCCGGTTATGCTAGGCGCGAACTCGGCCTTGGGCCGCACTCGACCCGGTCGAGCCGAGCCCCATCGAGGCAGGAAGCCCGCACCATGAAGCAGAATGCCAGCCGCCGCCTCTTCGTTCTAGCCGCCGCACTCAGCTGTGTGGCCGTCCTCCGCTCGGTCTCCCCCGCACTCGCCGCCCCGGTCGACGAAATGGCGAATTGCGGGAAGCGGATCGCCGAGGGACTCCAGAAATACACCCAGAACTACTCGACCGGCCTCGGCAACTGCTACCTCGGCAACGGTTCGCTCACCTTCCCGCTCGATTGCCGCGTGGATCAGCGCACCAAGGGCATCATCACCTCGGGCCGCGAGAAGCTCCAGACCTCGACCCAGAAGTGCGGCGGTGACGGGCTGGACCTGCTCTGCCCGATCGAACAGCGCCTGCCGGCCGACCTCTACGACGTCCTCGCGCTCGACACCGGCTCCTACGAGTCGCGGGTCGATGCGCTGCTCGATGCGATCTTCCGCACGAGCTACCCGGGTTGCCCGAGCCTGCGGCCCGCCGGTTTCCTGTCGCGCGCCGGCATCGACTGCGGGCGCACCCTGTCGGGCCAGGTTCCCAAGGGCATCGCCCAGGTGCAGCAGTGCATCGCCAAGTGCGAGGTCGCGTGGACCAGGACCGGCGGAGAACCCTGCGTCGACTTCGCCACCGGCGAGGTGCGCGACGCCAAGACCCTCGACTGCATCGCCCGTGCGAGCGAGCGCATGTACTCCGTTCTGAACTCGCGTTGTACCGACGCGACCGTCGTCGAACTCGGCTGCCCCTTCGGTACGTCGACGGAGAGCGCCATGGTCGCGGCCCTGCAGTCCGAGTTGGTCGGCTTCACGACCGGGATCGAACGCGACGTCTTCCACGCGGGTTGCCGGACCTATATCCCGGTCGGCCTCATCCCCACGACCGCGACCGCGACCCTGATGCCGAGCGGCACCCCGGTGGAGATCCACTGCGGCCAGACCCTCGACGCGGCGTTCTTCGGCGCCGACACGCAACTCCTGCTGACCCAAGACCTCGACTGCTCCGACGCGGGCGCGACCGACGGGCTGGTGATCGCGACCTCCAGTGTGAACCTCGACCTCGGCGACAGCTTTCGCATCACCGGCCCGCGCCGCGCCTCGGAGCGAACCGGCGCCGGCATCCGGCTCGCCGCGGGCGTCTCGGAGGTCGTGGTGAACCGCGGCCTGGTGCAGAAGTTCGGCATCGGCGTCACCGACACCGATACCGCGACGAACGTCCACAACACCCTGCGCGAACTCTCGGTGCGCGACCACGCGATCGCCGGCGTCGTCATGGCCGGGCAGCGGGCCCGTCTCGACACGCTCTCGGTGAAGAACAACGCCGGCGACGGGATCGTCCTGAATTCGTCCGATGGCGTGCTCACCGCGAGCACGGCGGAGGACAACGTCGGTTCGGGTGCGGTCGTGAACGGCGACCACAACGAGGTCGAGAGCAACGCCCTGGGGAACCTGCGCGATCGCGGCAACGGTGGCTACGGCCTGCGGGTGACCGGAGCCGGCAACCACGTCTACTCGAACTACGCGGCCGTGAACTCGCTCGACGGCTTCGCGATCGAGGCCGCGACCTCCGACATCTTCGACTCGAACGTGTCGGTGAGCAACGGCGGCGTGGGCATCCGGCTCTCGACCGCGGGCTCGCAGGTCGAGTCGAACCGCTCCGAGAAGAACGCGGGTTACGAGTACGAGATCGCCGCGGGCAACGCCGACCTCGGCAACAACCGCGCAAATGGTTCGGTCTTTGCCTTCCCGCCCGCGGGCGGCTCGTACGAGTGATGGCCGGGCCGCGCGCGGCCCGGTGACGCCCATGTTGCGCGGATCTTCCCGCGCGCCCGGTTGCCGCGCGGCACCCTCTCGGACATAGTCCCGGCGATGGGCTCTCCCCGCCGTCGCGGCATGGCCGGGCGCAAGTTCCTCGCCGCCGCAGCGCTGATCGCGCTCAACCTGTTCGTGCTCGAGGCCGCGACGCGGCTCTGGTTCGCCTGGAAGCTCGGTCCGCGCACCCTCGCCTATGGGACGCGCTGGCACCGCAACGAGGCCGCCGGCAAGCCCTACGACGCCGCAAAGGACTCCTGGGGTTGGTCGGTGCAGGCGCACCACAACGACGTCGGCTCTTTCAAGGCCTACGACCCGACGTCCGCCGGCTACAGCAAGTACTTTCCCGGTGAGCAGAAGTTCACGGAAAGCCCCGATCGCACGGAGAAGTGGCCGGTGCGGATCAACAACCACGGCTTCCGGGGGGCCGACTTCGACGCCGAGAAGGCTCCCGGCACCTTCCGCATCCTGACGCTCGGGGCGTCCTCGACCTTCGGCTACCACGACCGCGACCAGGAGACCTACCCGGTCCTTCTCCAGGCCGACCTGCAGAAGGTGGCGCCCGCGGGGCTGCGGGTCGAGGTGATCAACTTCGCGATCCCGCACGCGATGACCGACAACGTGATCGCCATGCTCTTCGGCGAGGGCTTCGCGCTGAAGCCCGACCTGGTCACCTATTACGAGGGTGCCAACGACGCCGCCGTGATCGAGCCGCGCGAGGGAGGCGAGAGGTCGGCGGGCTTCCGCGAACGCCTCGCGAGCTGGTCGATGCTCGCAGCACTGGTGAACTCGGTCGCTCCACCGGCCGGTGCAGAGGAGAGCGACGTCGCCTGGTGGTGGAGCGACGACCTCGCGGCACGGCGCAGCGCCCACTTCAACGGGAACCTGAGGCGGCTCGCCGAGGCGTGCCGCGAGCGCGGCATCGACGTCGTGCTCGCGACGCAGCAGTTCCAGTCGACGCTCCTTTCTCCCGAGGAGCGCCGCGGGGTCTCCTACGCCGACGAGGTCGCGATGCTTCGCGGCAAGGTGGCGCGCGGCGAACTGGGTCCGTCGGATGGGCGGGTTGGCGATGTGTCGGTCGACGCCCTCGTCTTCAAGGTGCGCGCGACCGGGGCCGACCCGATCGCCGTGCGGGACCTGGCGGGACTAACCGCGCCGCGCGCGATGCTCGTCCACGCCCGTCTCATGGACCAGCTGCGGGGTTGGGCGGCGGCCCCGGGCTCCCCGGTCGGCTTCGCCGACGTCGTGCATGCGCTCGACTCGCGCCGCGACCTGATGGTCAACTGGGTGCACCTCGACGGCGCGGCCAACGCGATCGTCGCACGCACGCTCGCCGCCGCGATCGAACCGCGGATGGCGGCGGCGGTGGCTGCACGTCCGGCTCTGGCTCCGGCCGGGGCTCCCGGCTAGGCTCGCGTCGATTCGACGGGGCGCCCCACGGTGCCCCCGGAGGTCACGCGGCCATGGCAGAACCGATCGGGCAACAGCGGCGCATCGCCATCGTCGGCTCGGGCTTCTCGGGCCTGTGCCTCGGCATCCAGTTGAAGCTCGCCGGGATCGAGAGCTTCACGATTCTCGAGAAGGCCGACCGCATCGGCGGCACCTGGCGCGACAACACCTATCCGGGCGCAGCCTGCGACGTGCCGTCGATCGCCTATTGCTTCTCGTTCGAGCAGAAGGCCGACTGGAGCCGCAACTTCTCGCCGCATGACGAGATCCGCGCCTACATGGAGCACTGCGCGACGAAGTATCACCTCCTGCGCCACGTCCGCTTCGGCACCGAGGTCGCGAGCGCCCGGTTCGACGAGCAGCGTGCGCTGTGGGTGCTCCGCACCTCGACCGGCGAGGAGATCGAGGCCGAGGTCCTGGTGAGCGCCGTCGGCCAGTTGAACCGGCCCTTCGAGCCGGCGATCCCGGGCCTCGACGTCTTCCGCGGAACGAAGTTCCACTCCGCGCGCTGGAACCACGACTGGGACCCGACCGATCGCCGGGTCGCGGTCGTCGGCAACGCGGCGAGCGCGATCCAGTTCGTCCCGGAGATCGCCCCGCGGGTGCGGCACCTCGCGATCCTCCAGCGCAGTGCCAACTGGATGATCCCGCGCAACGGCCGCGCCTACAGCGAGGCCGAGAAGGACCGGATGCGTCGCCACCCGGCCCTCACGCGCGCCTATCGCTGGCTGATCTGGGCGCTGCTCGAGATGCGCTGGCCGATGTTCCTGGGCAACCGCTTTCTCGAGGCGGGCACCCGGCGGATGGCGCTGCGCCACATCGAGGACACCGTGCGCGACCCCGCCCTGCGCGCGAAGCTGGTGCCCGACTACCCGATCGGCGGCAAGCGGATCCTGATCTCCGACGACTACTACCAGGCGCTGAACCGCCCCAACGTGGAGGTCGTCACGGGCGGCATCGAGCGCTTCACCGAGGACGCCGTCGTCACCCGCGACGGCGTGACCCGTCCGATCGACACGGCGATCCTGGCGACCGGCTTCGAGAGCACGTCGTTCCTCGCGCCCATGGAGATCACCGGGCTCGACGGTCGTGCCCTCGACGGCGACTGGCGCGGTGGCGCGCGGGCCTACCGCGGCATCACCGTCGCTGGCTTCCCCAACCTCTTCCTCCTCTACGGCCCCAACACCAATCTCGGCCACAACTCGATCGTCTTCATGATCGAGTGCCAGGTCGCCTACGTCGTGCAGGCGATCCGCACGCTGATCGCACGCGACCTCGCCTGGCTCGACCTGCGCCCGGAGGCGATGGAGGCCTACGACCGGCGACTGCAGCGGGAACTCGACCGCACCGTCTGGGCCCGAACGCCGAAGAGCTGGTACAAGACCGACTCCGGCCGCATCACGAACAACTGGTCGGGCAGTACGATCCGCTACTGGTGGACGACGCGGCGCTTCGACGTCGAGAACTACGCCGTGTGCGAGCGCGTGAAGGCCGTCGCCGCGGGCGGCGGTGCAGGAGTCGCCGAACACGCGGCGAGCGAAGCCTCGCAGGTCGCGAGGTCCGCGCTCGAGGCACCCCGGCACCGCTGGCAGCACCAGCGGCCCCGGGTCGATTCGAACCGCGCCGCGCCGTTACCGAGGCGAACGTTCAGCGGCTAGTTGGTGCAAAAGCCTCCGCCGTCGGTGCAAGAACTACCGTTCCATTTGCAAATGATCGGACCGGAGGTGCTGCAGGAGCAGCCTGACGTACCAGCCGCGCATGGTTTGTCAAGTGTTTCATTATAACACGATGTCGTTACCGCGCCGCCGTTGCTGTTGATGAAATAGTTGCCACAGGTCGTCGACGTCACGCCCGAAATTCCCGAACATGACGAGACGGCCGTGCGCGGTGAACATGCCGGGTACGTCGTATCGGTGGCAATCACCAGGTTCTGCGTGGTCGTGTCGAGCGCCGCGATGGCTTGCGCCAGCGCCTCCGAAGAATCGCAGGCAGAGTAGCCGGAACGCCTCGCGCCGGTCTTGTACCCCTCGATCAGCTTGCCCTGGCACTTTTCGATGGACGCAGCGCGTGTGCGGGTATCCTCTTCCTTTAGGTTCGAGGCAATGTACTTGCCTTCGGCTGCGCTCTGGCACTGAGCCGCCTTGCCGATCGCGATCAACCTCTCCTTCAGGCACGACTGCTCAGCCGTCGTCACCGACGTCTGAGCCCGTGCTCCGCTCGGCACCAGCGCCAGCGCGACCAGCGCCAGCAGGAACGTCCTCGTAACCACTCGCATCTTCATCTTCTCCTGTGGCCGTGCTCGAACCGGCACGGCCTCGGTGAGCGACTGGATTGCCGCTGGCCTTCAAGCTGCCAGAACCGGGCACCGCCTGTCGAGAGGGAATCGGCTACAGGAGCGACCCGCGGAAGTGGCCCGGGACCGACGATCGCGGGTCGGGCAAGACATGAGTCCGGGCCAAAATCGGAGGGCCCGCAGCCAAGGCCCGACCGCCGCCCCCCCCCCCGCGTCAGCGCGCGACCCGCAGCCGCGGATCGGTGAACGCGGCGGCGACCTCCGCTACCGGCCGTCGCTCCCGCCGCGTATCGGTGCCCTCGGCGTCGGCGACGCCGGCCCGGGGTGCACCCGCCGCGACCGTCGTCGTCGCCGCGGCGGCCGCCTCGAGGATCGAGCCCTCGTCGAACAGCCGCAGCACGCGGGCCCCGGCGTCGTCGAGTGTCTGCAGCAGCAGGTAGCGGCGGTCGCGCGCGAGCGGGAACGCGCCGGGATACTCGATGCCGCCGCAAGCGCTTTCGTTCGACTCGACGAACGGCCCGATCGGACTCTCCTCGACGTCCTGCGCGGGCGAGGCGACGCCGCTCGATGACTCCCAGGCCCGGGCGCCCGCGCTCAGCACCGAGAGGAAGGGTGTGCTTCCGCAGGCGAGGTCGTTGCGGTAGCGCAAGCTCGGCGGCAGTCCCTGCGCGGGGCACCCGCGGAAGGCCGCGAAGTCCGAGACGCCGCTCGCGTTGCCGTCGAGCGGGTGGAACCAGGCGCGCCCGATCGTCTTCGCCTCGTCCACCACCTCGAGCCGCCACTCGAAGCCGGTCGAGGCCGAGACGAGCAGCCAGTAGCGGCCGTTGGTCCGACAGCCGTCGATCATCTTGACGAGGACCTCCCAGTTCGAGGGGTCCGAGCCGTAGAAGTAGAAGAGCCCCGACGCGGAACCGCCAGCGTCAGCGCGCGGCGCGGCGACGAGCGCATCATGGGCGCCGCTTCCGTCGTCCCAGCGCAGCGTGGCGGAGAAGCGACCGCCGAGCAGGCAGAGCCGCGTGGGCGACGGGCTGCAGAGCGCATCGGCCGCACGCACCGCGGGGCCTGCCAGCAGGAGCAGGAGGAGGGCGATGCCGCGGACTATCCCGGGCGTCCCGCCGTGACGGGGGCGCACCGTACTTCTCGTCAGGAGCCGCATCCCGAGAAGGCCCCGAAGTCGGAGATTCCCGAGGCCCGGCCGTCGAGCGGATGATCCCAGGTGCGCGACTCGCCGGTCGACTCGTCGGTCACGGTGAGTTCCCAGCCGAAGCCGGTCGAGGCCGAGACGAGGGTCCAGAAACTCCCGTTGGTCGCGCAGCCGTCGATCATCTTCACGAGCACCTCCCAGTTCGAGGGATCCTCCGCGTAGAAGAAGAAGAGGCCCGAGGCCGAGGCTTCGGACGAGGCCTTGGGCTCGGCGACCCACGCCGCCTTCGGCCCGGAGCCGTCGTCCCAGCGCAGGGTCG
>Ga0114969_10001224_pt1 | contig 21852 bp, 21 predicted proteins | sample M_130807_MF_Meta_FD_87316 | JGI IMG/M metagenome (GOLD analysis project Ga0114969, IMG submission 87316) | Freshwater microbial communities from Lake Montjoie, Canada to study carbon cycling - M_130807_MF_MetaG | ecosystem: Environmental > Aquatic > Freshwater > Lake | place: Lake Montjoie...
ATAATTAGAGGCTTACATTTAAAAGTTTTAGCACCATCTCTATAAAAATAATTTGATGTTATTATATCACCTCTAATATCTAATGTTTTCTCGGGATTATTAGTATTTATACCTATTCTATTATTCTCCATAATTGCCAAATTTGGAATTAATTCTCTAATGTTATTTTTGCTTTTACCGGCATAAAAATAAATATTATTCCATAATGTATTATATTGTGTTAAAATAACTAAACTATTATCTCTTTCATCTAATAAATTATTTAAAGGACAATGTCCTATATATGCTTTTGAACCATAAGATGCTATTGTAGTATCATTTAAATATAATTCAAATTTATCTTTTTGATCGCTTCTATATTTATAGATATTAATCAATTCACTATTATAATTTGGGTCAGTTATTCCAGTAACCTTACCTCCTACATTTAATGAATTTTGTATAGTTATTTGGTCTGTTTGATTTGCCAAAGTCGCGTTTTGTTGTAAATTAGTAAAAGTTATATTACATCCATTATAAATAAATATTCCATTTATATTTAAATTTTCGGTTGTTATAGAATTATCACAATTAATTTGATTAAATTGAGAATTATTTCTAAAATAACAATCAGTTTTAAATTCACATATACCATTATTTTCAACTGTTAGATTACAATTAATATTAATATGATTAGTTATAATATTACTTGTATTTAAATTTTTCGTAAATTCTGCATTTCCAAATATCTTTAATTTATAGTCATTTGTATTAGTTCCAATATAAACATTTGAATTAAATGTAAATTCTTCACCATTAAAATTACCTCCTCTTATTTGATTGGGAAATAAAGTTAGACCTCCAATATTACCCTGACGCATATAAATATCATCTAAATTTTTAGGAGTTTCTGAAACATAGTCATACATAATTATATTTTTTGAATATAATGAGCCATTAACATATAATTTAGGATTTTCTGTAACTATACTTGAAGTAATCCTGAAAAAAATTATTTGATATTTATTATATGTAATACTACTTGAAATATCTAAATTAACAACTACAGAACCATTAATATCTAATGCTAATGATGGATAATTAGTCTCGTTATATATTGCGAATGTCCTTAAATCACTAATATTATTATCATAATAAAGTTGATTAATATCATTATAAGATTTATTAATATTAAAATGCAATGGCATAAATTTAGATGTTATGATATGACATGGTGAATTATAGGTATTACCTATAATACCAAAACTTACATTTGCATTTGTTCCCATATGTGTATCATTATTTTGAATAACAAATTGGATATTACTTATATTATTATTACAGAAACGGGATATTTTAAATGCATTTGTATTATTATCGGCATTATTATTATTTCCAATAATTACATTATGAGTTGTATAAATATTATTATCAGTATATTTTTTTGTATTATAAAATAATAGATGAGATGATAATCTATTTAATATTTCTTTAAAATCATTAATTGTTTTATTAACTGTTGTTTCAATACTTTCATCTAAAATAATCCCATTCGCATATATATTACCTATACAATGAATATTTCCTTGAACGACTAATGATTCATTCGCATTTAAATTTAGAGTATTTCTTGTTGTATTAACTCCAACGCTATTTTCATTAACTATAAGATTATGTTTATAATTTAATGAATGTATATTATTGTTAAAATCATAATTTGAAGATATATGACCTACTGTTAAATATGTATTGATAAAATTATCTTTGGATAAATCAATATTATTAACATCATTAACTCCAATAGCTATTGAATCTATTTGTATTCGTTTATAATCCATCTATATATAAATAATTTTTATTATAACTTGTTTATATATATGTATTCATTCAAAAAATTATTATTAATATATATTATCGCAATTAATTCATGGTATTTATATATACCATTAAGAATAAAAAAAAATTATACAAGAACTATTGAAATTAATAATTATGTTATTTAAGTAGTTTGTGTTAGTGTTTTTGGGTCTTCTTTTACTAATGTCTTTAATAATCTATGAATCTCTTTTAAATGAGTATTAACTTCTTCGTGATTTTTAACTTCTAACGCAGTTGATGCATAAGTATAATTTAATAAATGTCTATAAAATCTATTTAAATCTTTATCATTGAAAGATTTTTGATTAAATAATAATTTATCTATTTGCAGAGGGTCTAATCCAATTCTCTTATCTAATAAAACATCCTTTAATTCGGTATATAATTTTTGTAATGCTCCTAATTTTGTTAATTCAGCAGAATTCATATAATAGTTCTTAAATGTAGGAGGTCCATATTGTGAAGACTTATTATCAGGTATATATGGGTATTGTTGCTGAATTGGTATATTATCTACTTGTCCGTATTGAGTAGTATTCATATCTCTATATTATATTATTATTTTTTTAGTGAATTTCAATTCCATAATAAATTAATGCTTCCTTACTTACATTATTTTCTGCTTCTTTTTTTGAATATCCTGTTGAAGTTGCAATTGTATCATTATTTCTATTTTTAACGCAGTAATTGAATATTTTAACACTATCTTTTGTTATTACTCCTAATTCGCAAAATCTAGGCATATCCTGCATTGAATGTTGCATATATGAAACAAGCATATCTTTATAATTAGTTTTTTGTATTATCAATTCACTAAAATCAATATAATTTTCAATTATATAAATAATCCATTTCTCCGCAATATAATATCCAGCACCTGTTAAAGGTGTTAATCTAATTTTTGATGGTAATACTACTGAATCAGCCTGACCTTGAAAATCTGTATATAATGCTCCAATAAATGCTTCAAATATATCTTCCATAATTTTATAATTATTTCTTCCATTTGCTTCTTCAACCTGTTTTGATATTATCGCAAATTTAGGAAATCCTATCTCATTTGATAGAAATCCTAACATCTTCCCATTAACGATTCTTGTTCTTATTTTAGATAGAAATCCTTCGCTTTGGTCAGGAAAGCGAAAATAAAGATAATTGGCAACTACCATATTTAAAATTGCGTCTCCTAAAAATTCCAATCTCTCATATGACATATCTTGCAATGGAATACAATTTTTAGGACAATTAATATTTCCTGTAGCAAAGTCCGCATTTTTCATAGTACAATAAGATTTATGAATAAACGCATTTCTATATAAATTAATATTATTATATTCTATATCATTTAACCCATTTTTATTAAAAAATGTCTTTAAATCATTATCCGATAATAAGACATTATTAATATTATAAGGCAATTCTTCATTTTGTTTAGTCTTATTATGGATACTCTCAATCTTCTTCATTATATTTATAATTATTTCATAAATATTATATCATTTTTTATCATTTTTTATATAGGTCCCGTCGGTTCTATTAAATCATTATCTGTTATATATACCTTATATTTATTCCCATTCCCATTATCATTCCCATTATCATTACCATTATTATTACCATTATCATTACCATTATCATTATCATTATCATTATCATTATCATTACCATTATCATTATCATTATTATTATCAATAATAATAACAAAATTTTTAATTAAAATATGATTAGTTGAACTTTCGTAAGTAGCATTTAGGAAATTGCATAAAATTTTATAAAAATTAGGATAAACAAAAAAATCAAATGTTTTATAATTATTTGTTTCTTTTTCATTTATATAATTATTTATATAATCGGCTATTTCTTTTATTTTCATTATTGTCATTTATTGTATTTCCTAATAATCTCATAATTATTCTTAAGTCTTTTAATTATAATTATTGTTAAATTATTTGAAACTATTATCAATGTCTTTTTATTTACATCTATAGAATTATATTTATTTTTCCATAATTCTATTCTTGATATTAATGCCGATAATGATTTATTTGTTATATAGAAATTGAATAATTTATATATTCCATGTTTCCAATATAATTTAGATGTATTTAATGTTTCTAATTGTCCTATTTCAATTTCATTAAAATTTTCAATTGATTTTATTAAAATATCATTATAATTCTGCATAACTTCACTTAAATTAAATAAACCATCTATAATTCTATTATCCCAATTCATTAATACAGGCACAACCTCCATTCTTATTTTACCTCTTTGACTCCAAACAGGAGTGCTATTTTTGAGATAAGGTAAATTATGACTAATAGCAAATTTATAAATATCATTTTTAGAAACATTTATCAATGGTCTAATAAAATTAATATTATCAATTATGACTGAATATTCTATACCTCTTAAATTATCATATTTAGAATTATATGCAATATTTGTAAGAATATTTTCAAAACAATCATCTTTATTATGTCCTAATATTACTGTTGGCTGTTTATCAAACTTCTTATAACAATTAAATCTTATCTTTTTTGTATAAGCTTCATATATATCTCTCAAATCATTACACATACATATATGTCTATTAATTTCTGTAATTTTGCGAACATACAATTCAATATCAAAGAAACAACATAAACAACGAAGATTTTTAACTTCTTCTTCAACTTCTTTCCTATTATTATAATTGATATGAACAGTAATTATTTTTTTATTTGGATATAAATTAACTAAATTAAATAGACATACAACAGAATCAACACCTCCTGATAAACTTATAATTATTGTATTACTTTTAATATTCTCAAATTCACCAATTCTATATAATTTCTTTTCGCTTATTTCTGTTGTTGGCGCATTTTCTAATATAGATATATCAAAATCAATTGGTGAATACTTATAATAATCTAATTCTTCATCAAAATTGGCTCTTGTATATGTAGCCTTAATAAATTTAATAGGTAATGGAGTTAATTTCCAACATTCATTCATTACAAATAATAAATTTTCTCTAATATTTGAATGTCTATAAACTAACATATAAAACATCCAATCATTATAACATAAATAATTAATGAAAGCTTGCGTTTTATGTTTATTAGCTATTTCTAATGCTTTTCTATTAAAATAAATTAAGATATGTGTATTATATTCATGTCTATAATAATGTCTTGTTAATTGGTCATATATTAATATACCTAATATTGGCTTTGAATGAATATCATAATTGTAAATATCAATAAGATATGAATAATTATCTGATAAATATTTATCATTCTCATTATTTTGACTAAACCAATATTTATCTCTACTTATCCAATCACTATAAAAATTATCCATTTATGAATAATTTTTAGAATAAAAATAATCAATTTTTTAAATAAATCTCATCAACTATCCCAAATTCCAAAGCTTCTTCAGCATTCCATTCAATATCCTTCTTCAAAATTCTATTTAACTTCTTCCTCTTTATTTTTGTTTTCTCTAAATAAATATTTATCAAATGTTCTTGTATCTTCTTTATATTAGTCATTTCTTCCTCCATTTCACTCATTTTACCCCATACACCAGAACGTAATTCATGAATTAAAACATAAGCATTTTTACCGATATATCTCTTTTCACCACATACACTTATTAATGTTCCTGCAGATGCAACAAAACCCTGAATAACTGTATATATTGGTAATGTTATACTATTCATACAATCAATAATATTAAATGCCGAATGAATAATTCCTCCATTAGTTGTTAAATGCAAATAAATTGGTATATTATCAATATTTAATGCTTTAAGTTTTGTTTCCATTAATCTTAAAGCATTATTAAGTTTGAAAGCTGTATTATTATTAATTTCATCATTAAAATAAATATGATTAGAAAAAGTTGAAATTGAACTTGATGAACTTGTAGAATCATCAGCATTTGTTATATCATCATTTATAGGAAGTGAAGATGATTTATGTTTCTTAGTTGAAGTCCAATCATATTTATTCATAATTGTTTCATTTATAGTTAAACTTTATATATTAAATTAAAAATAATGAGTTTGAGGGTCAGGCTCAGGCTCAGGCTCAGGAGGAAGTAATATTAATTTTTTTGATTTAATTTTATCAAAATCATCCATACATATATTATTTTTATTATTTATATTATTAGATGTATCTAAAACCTTCCATGCATCTGTTCCACCAGATATAAAACTATGTATAGAAGGAACAATTAATTCCATTTCATGAATTATATGGTTGCCTGCTAATGGAGATACGAATAATAATTTACATCCTTCAGTCACTAAAACTTTATATAAAATTCTATTTGGGTCAGTGCCTTTATTATAATATTCTTTTGATGCTTTATAATTAAATGAGATAGATGAAGATCTAGTTGAATTAAATTTTGCTTTTCTACCTACTTCCGTCTCATTTGGTGTTATATAATCAAATGTAGAACCTCTATAACATACAAATGGAATTGTTACTGCTGGAGCATGTAATATAATTCTATTAAGGTCTTTAATATACTTATCTAATATGCTTGTCCATTGGTCATTAGATATTATTGCATATATTGAATGTGCGTCTTCTTCATATCCTTTATTTAATATTGCTCTTGCCGTAATTTGGTCTAAACTCAGTTCTTCAATAATATATGAAGCAAAAGAATTACTCATTTTCTTAGTAAAATGTTGGTAATTATCTTCTGCATTTTGTCGACAAATACTTTTAAAATTAGTAAAAAAATCTATTTTATTTTTACAATATTCTTGATATAAAGTAAATGATTTTAGACGTGTATAATCTTTAAGTACCCTCGTATCTTTAACAGGCAACCCACGTATATATTCATATTGGTTATCAATATAAGCTTTCATTTCTCGTGAATATGCTATATTTATATCAAATTGTTCTTTTTGAAAACCTAATATAATATCTGCATTATAATCATAATAAGTTATATTTTGAGTAAAATAATATGGATCAGTTGCTATATTTAAACTTGCTATAGAACTATCAACTTTAAATCTTTTAACTTCTATTTTATATTGTTTATTTATTTCTGTACCTCCATTTCTAATAGCATGAAAAATATCATTTAAGTTATTATATAAATATAAAATTTCTTCTTTATTTCCATCATATACATAATTATGACTATTAATATATCTAGATATATCAAATTCAGGTACGTCTTTTAGCTCTTTTATTATGTTAATTACTCTATTATCTTCTTTTAAGTTTCTTCCATATCCATATAGTCTACAATATTCTTCAAGTTTTATAATATTATCATTATTTCTACTAGCTACTTGTAAAACAGTATCACCTCCTTTTAGTTTTTTCTTACCACCTCTTACTTTATGTTCTACTTTATGTTCTACTTTATGTTCTACTTCTTTACAATATATGTTAGTAGTAGGACACCCTTCATATATAAATGATTTTATAGTTTCGTTTTTTAAATTTAAATTAAGTTTTGTAAGTATCTCTTGATATTCTTCTTCAGTTAATATTTCATAAGTATCAAAAGTATCAAAAGTTTGTCCTGATTTTTTAAGCATATTGCTATTAAATTCCATGTCATATATATTATTGTTAGGAATATATGAAACTAAATTTATATCTTTTATTTCATTACCATAAAAAATATTATTAACATCTGAACCAGGTGTTTCTTCTTGGATTTTATTATTTATTGCAGATTTTGTGTAACTGGTAGTAGGAGCAGTATAAGTTGTACCTTTTCCTCCTTTATGTTTATTACTTTTCATAATTACTAATTATAATAATTATTTTTATTTTAATATATTAAGTTTAATAAAAAAATGTCTATTAAGTATTATTATTTTATTGAGGATTTAGATATTACGAATGATGATATACCAGATGGCGTATTAATACGCCAGTTTAGTATTAATCAAAAAAGTAATACAATAAATTATACTAAAAATAATTATATTACTGTTGATAAATTAAAAGAGATTTTAGTTATAGATAATGATAAAAAACATAAACCAATATTAATATCAAATAAGAAAATGAATGATATAAAAAATAGAAATATTGATTTAGGTTCGCTTCCAAGAATAATTATAAGTAAGAAATCATTTTTTGCAGATTTATTACATAGAAAAAATATTGATATGAATAAATTATTAATAAAATTAAATAATTTATTTTGATAATTTAAATTAGATGATAAAAAAATATTATATTATTGAACCATTAGATATTGATGGAGATTCAAATCCTGATGGATTCTTAATAAGTCAATATAAATTAGATAGAAATAATAATAAGATTTTTCTTAAAAATAAATATATAACCTATGCTAAATTTAATTCTTTAAATAAAAAAGGTGGTCAACTATCTAAACAACAACTACCTCAACAACAACTACCTAATCAAAATTTAATTGTTTTAACCCCTGAGCAATATAACGCTTTTATGAATAATAAAATACAACCTAATCAATATCCTCAACAATATCCTAATCAATATCCTCAACAACCATTAATAATAAGAGATAATAATTCAGGTTCATTTGGAAATTCATTTATGTCTGGTTTAGGAGGAGGAATTGGATTTGGAATAGGTTCTGAATTAGTTGATTCATTATTTGGAGAATAAATATATATAAATAAGTAATATTTAATTATTTATAAATGGAATTATCAAATTATAGATTAGGCGATTTAATATATTATCCGGGATTATTTGATATTAATTTATTAAATAATATTGTAAATGATTATCCTGATTCATTTGCTACTAAATATATTATTTATCAAAGTATGCATCATCATGATAATTTAACTGTTATTATAGATATAGTTTTATCTTTTATTAAAAACAATAATCATTTATTTCCTGATGATATTCAAGAATCAACTGTAATTCATTTAAGATTAGGTGATGTTATTGCAGGTAATACTTGGCACGAAAAAACAAAAAGACCATTAGATATTGATGAAATGAAAGAATTATTAGCAAATGATACAAATAAAAAATATGTAATTGGAAAACAATTTTATTGTAATACAAGTTCAACTAATTATAATGAATGTAGTTTATTATCTATTAAATATCTTAATGAAGTTTTAACAACATTTAATGCTTTTCATCTAGAAAATACTGCTGATATTGATTTATGTTGTGGTATTATGGCTAAAAATTTTTTACAAGGTAGAGGATATTTTAGTAAGTTAATTGTAGAAATTAGAAAAAAATTAAATTTACCTATAATTGAAATATTAACTACTATTAACTAATATTATTTCTATTGCTTTCTTCACTAGTTCTATATTATTATCTTTAATCTCCCTAAATATATTTGGATTTAAGGAAATCCAATCCCAAATAATATTATTTTTATTATTAAGTAGAATATGTAGTGCATTTGGATTTGATGAAACCAATTGCCAATCTATTTTATTTAAATTTTGTGATATAAGTTCAATTGCATTTGGATTTGCTGATAATACTTCCCAATTAATTTTATTTAGATTTGCAGAAAGAAGTTCAATTGCGTTTGGGTTAATTGATAATGAAAGCCAATCAATTTTATCAAAATTTTCAGCTAGAATTTCTATTGCATTTGGATTTGCTGATAATGAAACACAATTAATTATATTAGGATTTTCTTTTAGGAAAGGAATGGCATTGGGATTGCATGAAAATTGCCTCCAACAAATTCTATCAAGATTTTTTAATAGAATGTCTATTGCATTAGGATTTGCAGAAAGAACAGTCCAATTAATTTTATCTAAGTTCTCTGAAATTAGTTTAATGGCTGATGGGTTCTTAGATAGAAAACACCAATCAATTTTATCTATATTTTCAGAAAGAAGTTCTAATGCTCCAGGATTTGATGATAATAAATGCCATTTAATTTTATCTTTATTTTTAGATAATAGTTCTATAGCTTTAGGATTTGCTGATAATAAATCCCAATTTAATTTATTAATATCTATCCAATCCAATAATTCATATTTTAAAATTGGTTTATAAATATAATTTGATATAATTTCGCAAATATCATTATTTAATTCCATTTTCTATGAACTTATAGAAATGATTTTTATCATTTTTTATACATTTGAACATTTTAATTATATTTGTTCAATTTACACCAGAAACTATAATTCCATCTTGTATTATATTTCCTGTTTGAATTTCATTATTATTATTATTATTATCATTATCATTATCATTATCATTATCATTATTATTATCATTATTATTATCATTATCATTATCATTATAAATATTAGCAATCTCAGTCAATGTAGGAAGAGTAAAACAATTCTTAATGTTATAACATTTTATTTTTTCATTTACATCAAAAGCGATATTTCCTATTTGAATTTCATCATTATAAATATTAGCAACATCTGTCAATGTAGGAAGAGTAAAAAATTTTGCGATATTAGAAAACTTCATTATTTAGTTTATGATTATATTCATATATGAATATAAAATAAAATTTATTTAAGGATATTCATAACTCGTCTTTAAATCATTTTATGATAAATGTGCGAAGATGTAAAATAAAAAAATGATTATCTTTTAATATTTTAAATCAAATATAAAATACTTGAATAATGAATATTGTTAATATTAATGTTGATAATCTTATCATTTCTGATATTAATGTTAGAAAAACACAAATAAATGAAATTGAAGAATTAGCATCAAGTATTGATGATATTGGATTAATTAATCCTATATCTGTTAGAAAAATTGATGGTGATGATAAATATGAAATTATTGCTGGTCAAAGAAGATATTTAGCTATGAAATCATTAAATAAACATACTATTCCTTGTATTATAATTGTTGTTTCAGATAAAATTGCCGAAGAAATAAGTTTAATTGAAAATATTCAAAAGAATAATTTATCTAATTGTGATAAAGTTAAATCATATTCTAAATTATGTGATAATTATGATATTGATAAGGTTAAGACTTTAACAAAAGTTTCTAAAGGAACTATTAATAAATATCTCAAAATTAAAGATTTACCAACTGAAGTTCTTGAAAAATTAGATATTAAAGACAAATCCAAAATTACTATTGATATTGCTATAGAACTAGTTTCATTATCTTTATCAATCCCTGAATTAGATTATTAGAAGTTATTGAAAAAATTACTCCTCTTAAATCAAAAAATAAATTAGCAGTAATTAAACTATTTGCTGAAAATAATTTAACTGATATTGATGATTTTGATGAACTTGTGGAAAATTATACTGATGAAAAGAAAACTTATAAAGGTCCATTCGTATTTGATAGTAAAGAGCAAAAGAATTTATTAATTCCTGAAGAAATGTATGAAGAATTAGTTAATCTTATTAAAAGTAAGAATGAAGATACGATTTATTTTTAGAATAAAGATATAGAATGAATAAATTTAAAAATTTTATTTTTCATTATATGAAGATGCTTGAAAGAAAAACTATTAAAAAAATTAAAATAAATAATGATAATATTTTTTTTAATATGAAAACATATTTAAGCAGGTATTAATTATTTTAATTATTATAATGAACGGAAACTCAAATAAAAATGGTATTGATATGTATAATGATTATATTAAATATAGAAAAGAATTTGAAAATATTTTAATGAAAATTGAATATAATAAAGTTCTTTCTAATTTGAGATATAAGAAAATAAATTTTCGCATTAATTCTCTTATAATTACTAATTTAAGTATTATTACATATTTATTATATAAACAATGATTAAAAATAATTATATTTTTGAAATAGAAAAGAATATTAATATTATAATTATTAATAATGAAAATAAATTTAGATTACTTGATAATAAAATTACAGCAATGAGTGAAGCATTTCAATTAAAAATATTATTTATAACGATTATTAATTTTTTTATATTTTTTTTAAATAATTATTTATAATAGTATAATGAAAAAATCAAATAAAGGTGGAGCAACATTTCATCAAAATATAATTTCCCCAAATCAATTACTATCTTTCAATTTTAATGAAGATAAAATTCCAATTCAATATCAAAAACCAGTTGCAATGACTTCAAATAAACCTCTTCAACCTAAGCAAAAAAAGAAGATTAATATTAGTGCAGAAATTTATAGAGATTATATTAAATTGAAGAATAATTATAGAGAAATATATGAAACTAATAAAATCCCTATAAGAAATTATAATACTATAATAAATTATATTAGAGATTATAAATATTATAAGAATAAATTATCCAATACTAAAAGTTCTATTATTTCATTAAGTAAATTTAAAACAAATCTTATTAAATCAAGAATAAATGATTATTTTAATATTAATGATTTTTTTACATCTAATATAAAATTATTTGAAAATTTTGAAGATAAAAAGAGGTCAAAAAAAAGTTCTAGTAAATCTACTTCTTCAAGTTCATTATTTAATAGTAGTTCAACTATTTCAGGAGGTAAAAAGAAAAGTAGAAAAATAAAAAAAGGTGGAGGTTTAAAAGATGATGGAAAAGAATTTTTATCTATTATGCATATATTAGATTCTAAACATGATTTTTATGATAATGTTTCAGCTGATACAAAAGCATATATGAATGAATTATATGAAAATGCTCTAACATCTGTTACAAATGTTACTAGAAAAAATGAATTAAGAAATTTATTTAGTGCTGTTAATGCTACTACTACAAAGGATAAATATTATGAAGAAAATATATTAGTAGAAGTAGTAACTAAAATTAGTAAAGGTAAATTTATAGAAGATATTAATGATTTTGGTAATTTTCAATTTATAGATGTTAATGATGATTCAACTAAATTTATATATTATCCAACAATTGATGAAAGTAAAGTTCAAACAGAAAATAATACTGATAATGACACAATTATTAAAAATATTCGTAATTATTTTGATTATGATAATAATATAAATAATTATAAATATATGTATGATACTAAAATATTTATTAATAATGAAATATCTCAAGTATTAGCAAATAAAAATACTACTGTTTTTAGTAAAATTGCTACACAGTGCAAACCATTTGAAAATGGTTATGACCCACATCCATCAAATGAAATTATCATAGAAGATTCTGATTATATTAATTTTAAACAAATTACAGATGTTAATTTTAATTCTCCCGAATCAGTTGATGAATATAATTATGCTACACGAAATATTGTTCGCAGATATATTAATTTCACAATAATTAAAGATGAATATATAACTAAGATTCCTTCAAATAAATATTTACCTGCTATAATCTTTAAAAATATGGCTAATATACCTGCAGAAATAGAAAATCAATATACAGATGCACTAAAAAAAATTATAAAAATAAAAGAAGATTGTTGTTATTATAAGACATTAACTATACCAGATATTACAGGTACATTAACAACATATAATAATATTATTATATATACAAAATCATTTAATGAGAAACCAAAGGTAAGAGATTATGTTGAAACATTAGTTCAACTTCTAAAAAAACCACCAGCTACTAGAATTAATGATATTAATGACTATATTGAATTATTACTTACAAATTTAAAAGCAACATTAATACAAGAAGATTTTGTATTAAGATTTGTAATTATTCACTGTTTTTATAGTAATACTACTGCAGGAAATATTGAAAATAAAATAAGAGATATTATTAATATTCTATTTGATTTAAAGAAATCTGGAGATTGGGGACAATCTCTTTTTTGTAGCAAATACAATTTAAAATATCCTACCAAAAATTGTTTTTTTATATCTGGTGATAAATTATCAGCTGCACGTTCAATAATGGAGGGTAATGTTAAAACTGTAACTGCAACTGATTATAATAGTGTATTTAATACTACAGATAAAGGTATAGAAAAAAGGGCAGTTTTAACATTATATAGAAATGGTGAATTAATGACATTCAAATATTTTATAACATTTTTAGAAAGAAATATATTAAAGTTTGTGGCATTTAGACATATGAAAATAGATTTTAGATATTTCATTAACCCAACTTATAGAAATGGAATTAGAGATACTGATTTAATTACAGATGCAAATTTTAATTTTATATTTTTTCATTATTTTATGATTATTATTATTTATCAATTACGTATATTTTATAATACTTATACTATTATTGATTTAAAAACATCTGAAAAAATTCCTGGTATTGACGCAAGGTATTATGATTTTTTTTATGATAATTTTATACAACAATTAGCTCTATTATCTACTGCAAAGCAAAATATAATGCGTAAATATATAAATTTTCCTATTGGTGGTTCAAGGAATATTTTAACATTTTATTTAAATGAAAATATTTTTGAAATGATTGATACTATAATTATTGAAAATCCTGATAAAAATAAAATTTTATCTATAATCGGAATATATTTAAAAATAATTGATGATTTTTATGATTCTCCATCAAGACCTGAAAAAACTAATTTTGATGAATTAGATAAGATATTAATTACAGATATTTTTAGAATAGTTGATACAAATTTAAATACTAATCTAAAAGTTAATAACATTAGCAATGATGATACAAGTGATATTATTTATCAAAAATATCAAGATTATTATACTACAAATATTAAATTCATTTCTCCTAATGATAATTATAAATATTTTATTATAAATAAATTTTTCTATTTATTAGAAACTACACCAAATGATTTTAGCAAATGTAAAAATTTAATTTATACTATATCAAGTTATAATAATATTTGTTCTATGTTATTAATTGATGAAGATTATAATGACCCAAATTTTATTGATAATATATTAATATTATCCAGAAATGGCAATATACCTAAAGCAAATCAAATTTTAAAGATGGAACAGGAAACAGAAATTAAAACAATGATTAATGTTTTTAAGGAAAAAATACTTGAATTTATTGATATGATATCAAGATATTTTACAGATATTGGAAGATTTGTTGATTTATCACACGATTTATTATTAGATATTCACGAAAATAATTTAAAAGATCACATATATTTACAAGAAAATATTGATACTATATTAAATGAAACAAATAATTATTTACCTGAAGAACAACAAAAAGCTTTTATATTCTCATATTTTTCATATGGAACAATAATACATTCAAAGATTCAATATTTTGAACAAATTTCTACTGATTTTGTTGATAAAATAAGATTTATTTGGGCTAATTATCCAGAATTAAATTTAGAAACAAAACATACTAATAAAACATTAAGCGATATTGAAGAAAAAATTTATAAAGATTTTACTAAATTTATAGCTCCTCCTATTGATCCTACAAAAACTAAAAAACGTAAAGCTAAATCAGCACCTAATGCTGTTCAACCTTCTTCTTCAGCCGCACCTGCTAATAAAAAACCAGCTCCACCTGCTGCTCCTGTAATTGCTGCAATTGGACCTCCTGCACCTATAGTACCATTATCTGCACCAGTAGCAACAATATTAAATTCAAAAAAACAAAAACCTCCTGCAACTCCAGCAGCTCCAGCACCTTCAGCAATTGCATCAGTTTCAAGAAGTGGGAGAAAAAGCACACAAAATCCAAATGTAGCAGCACTATTTACAGCAATAAGAGCTAAAAAGAACGCACCAATGACAGCAATGGGACCACCAGCGCCTGTAATTACAGCACCAATGGCAGCAATGGGACCTCATGCACCTGTAATTATAGCACCAGTAGCTGTAATGGGACCACCCGCACCTGTAGTACCATTATCTGCACCAGTAGCAACAATATTAAATTCAAAAAAACAAAAACCTCCAGCAACTCCAGTAGCTCCAGCACCTTCAGCAATTGCATCAGTTTCAAGAAGTGGGAGAAAAAGCACACAAAATCCAAATGTAGCAGCACTATTTACAGCAATAAGAGCTAAAAAGAACGCACCAATGGCAGCAATGGGACCACCAGCGCCTGTAATTACAGCACCAATGGCAGCAATGGGACCTCATGCACCTGTAATTATAGCACCAGTAGCTGTAATGGGACCACCCGCACCTGTAGTACCATTATCAGCACCAGTAGCAGCAATATTAAATTCTAAAAAAAGAAAACCTACAGCACCGCCAGCAACACCAGCACCACCAACAGTACAACCAATAATAGTATCTAGAAGTGGAAGACAAATTAAAGTTAAAACAACAGGAGGAGCACGTAGGAAAAATGGGGAAAATAGAAATAAATTATCATTTCGCTTATATTCATATTTCGTAAGTTATATATTATCTTATTATAATTATCATTTATGTGTTACAATGAACCCTGCTATTCAAGCAAATAAAGATGATATAATTAAATCATTTATAACAAATATTTTATTAAATAGTAAACTTATAAATATAGTATGTGTGACTAATAGAATTACTTTTTATAATGAAATTTTATTATTCCGTATTTTATATATCAATAATATTATTAAAACAGAAAATATAAATTTATCATTAAAAACAGAATCATCATTAAAAATAATAAGAGATTTAGAAAATTTTATTTTTAATATATCTAAGAGTCCTGATGATTTATTTCAAAATACCGAGTTTATGGATAAGATAGATGAAAGTATATTAACAATCATTCAAAATAATGAAAATATTAATAAAATGTTTGGAACACTATTAAATATAACAACTTACTCATTACCAATTAATCCAATAAGTGAAATATGTTCTAAAGTTGATAATATTAAAAATATAATTCAATATAATAATATTATTATTCAATTATTTAATAATTTAGATTTTAGTAATACTGCAAGAATATTAAATAATACTAAACAAATGATAATCTCATATGAAGATATTTTTAAAACTAATAATTATTATAGCTATTATACTGAAATATATCTTAAAAATATTACAAGAACTTCTAATATTAAAAATAAAATAGCTAGTATTGTAGTTACAATAAATGATCTTAAAGTTAGAAATACAAATTTCAGTGATATAGATGTAATAATGACTTTAATATTTACATATGCATTATATATGTATTTATTATTAATTGATTCTAAAGAAATTAGAACTAGCTTGACAACTCCATTAAATGCAACTGATATTAATAATATTAAAATTAAATTATTTGAAATTATTAAAATTAAAGAAGATTTTTATAAATACATTGACCCAATATTAGATAATAAAAGTAGTGATCCTGTAATTAATCAAGCAATTGAAGTAGCATCATTAACAATTGAATACAATTTCTATTCAATTAAAATGATGTATTTATATGTAATATCATTTCATATATTTAATAATATTCAAAATAATAATAATTTATTATCACAAAATATAACTGAAATATCAAAACATATTAATAATAGCAAATTTATTAAGAAAGAAAATATATTTTTAACTTTATATAATAAGCAAAATGATATTCAAGAAAATATAAATAAATTATATGAAAATCATGCTGAATTTAAAGCTAATAAAGAGCAAGGAAAAATAGCTCTTTTAATTCAAGATGAAGTTTATCCAAGAAATGTTAAAACTCTTTTTTTTAGAAAGGATAATAGAAAACCAGGAGATGTTCAACAAACAAGACCTCGCGCAGCACCAGTAGCCGCTGCTAGAACAAGAAGAGGCGGACCAATTCAATTAAATCTTGGGGAATCAGCAACCAGAAAAAAAAAGAGAGGCGATGAAGAAGAAGAAGATGATGAAGATGATAATCAAATTGAAATATCAGCAGGAGGAAGTATATCATCAGCACCTGCTGCAACTGGAACTGGAAAATCTAAACAATTGAACCCTTCAAAAGTTAATGAATTATATAATTCATTAGTTAGAAAAGCTGCAGAAATTAAAGGTAAGCCAAATGAAATTGATTTTACTAAAAAAGCATTAGCAGATATATACAAAGAATATTTTGATAATATTAAAAATGTAGGAACAAAAATTATAACTGCCGAAAAAGGACAGGGAGCAGAAACTGCAATAACTGGTGCAAATTATAATGAAAATATAATAATACAAAATATTATATTTATAACAATTATAGCTAATCATTTTAAAGAAATTGTTGAATATAAAGGAAAGCAAATATTTGATATAATTAATACGATTGACAAGGACAATACCTATAAAATTCATAGTTTTATAACTAGTGAAAAAAGTAATTATTATAATAATGATGATTATAAAATAATTACTTTAGTATATGCTTGTTTATATAATATAATCAAAATAAAACATGAAGCATTAATACGTGAAAAAACTGCTGGAAGAGATAAATATAATTTCATTGGATATTATAATAAGAAAAATAAATATGATGATTTAGAGAAGTTATTTAGTATGTTTGACCTTGTAAGTGAAATAACAAAAATCAAACCTGATACTTTACCAAATAAAAATAAAAAAATTAAACAATAAAAAAATATTAAAAGACAGATGAGAATTTCCAACTTTCTTTGAAGTTGAATAAGTTTCTCCTAGTGCATCTACATTCAATTTCATTAGTTTCACTATTTCTATTCTTTTTATAAATCTCATTTTTCAAATATCTAAAGAAACAAGCTTTATGCATAATATTTACTGCATGCTTATTTGTCAATAATTCAACAAATGTTCCGCTATAAGTTTCGTCGCTTTTAGTACCTATTTGACAAATATCACAAATCTCATCACTGGTTGTTTCAGGAATTTCTCTAAATAAGAGGTTTGAAATTTTAATGTTCTTTTCTACCATTTTAAGGATACGCATACCATTCATATATTCCGCGTCATTAGTTACAGATTTTCTAATAAATTCTGTATGTCCTGAAATTAAATCATTCATAATCTTTGATTGAAGATTCATTTTCCTAACGAGCGACATTTTATCAAGTTTCGTTCCTGTATTTTTAGATAAACGTATTTCATAACTATTATCAATGCTTTTACTCATTACGAATAAATTGCATGTGAAGTCTCCATTGTTAAATGGGGGTTCAATGATATTTCTCGTATTATTGATAATAACATCAATAGATATTCTCATTAATCTTCCTGAAAATGTAACTGTTCTACCAATGTAGAGATTCATATATATTTTCTTATGAATTAGGTTTTCACCAAATTCATATAGCATACTATTAGCAATTATAACAGTGCCATTAAATGACCTTGCATATGTTTGAATAGTTTGAATAAACATTTCAGCTTTTTCATTATCTTGAAAGTATATATCCATATCATTCGGGATTATGGTTCGTTTATTAGTTTCTACATGATAATTCATATTCCAGAATTTATTATAATTCCTTTTATCTAACTCACTATGATGTTCGTCAAATAATGATTTATAATGTGTTGCTATTATCTCATCTCTCACCATTCCCCCAAATATGATTCCATCCACATTAACTCCCATGAGTTTAATATAGTTGTAGGCGAATCGCTTCTCCTTGTTCATAATGATATTCACTTTCGTCATTTTGATAATTTTTTTTATCAAGATTTTATCATTTTTTTATTCATTTATAATTAAATTAAAAAAAAAATATATATAAGAGTTATTTATCTTATTAAAATATGCTTCTATAGCTCAGTTGGTTAGAGCGAACGGCTGTTAACCGTTAGGTCGAAGGTTCGAACCCTTCTAGGAGCGTGATTTATTTTTTTATGAAATGACAAAAACTTAATTTTGTCATTTTTTGTTATTAGAATTCTCTCAATCTTACTTTTTAGCAAAACTCGGTGTTAGAAAAATGTCTTCAACCATATCAAGATAATCAATAACTTTGTCATAATAGACAATGTCATCGTTGATATTGTTGTAAATAGTTTTTGAAGCAATTTTCTTTTTCTTGCTTGCAAATTTACCATTTATGTTATCAATGAAAACATTTGTACAGCACTTGGGATTATATTTTTCATCCGTTGGGTCTTCTTCTTTACAGAAGATTCCAGAATCACATTCTCTCATATAAGCAGCAACATAAGACATCGTTGTAATAATGTTTAAGAAAAAATTATTTCATTTTTTATTATAATTATAATAAATTAATACTTATTTTTTAATGGTATAAAGATGTTATTATATGCTATTAAATAATTATGAAATTAATAAAGAATTTATTTTTAACTGATATTTATGATGATAATGACATAATGCCAAATAAGAATAAGATAATATTATCTACAACTTCTTTTTGGATTTTAAATTTAATTAGTCATTCATATTATAATAAATTATATTTTCTAACTTTAAATATTTCTTTAATAGCAATAGCTTCCTCTATTTATTGGTATAAATATAAAAATAATTCTATTTACCATAGATGCGATAAATATTTGGTTATTGTATGTTTTACTTATTTATTTATAAATATGAATATTATTAAATTTATTTCTAATTTTATTTGTATTATTCCACCATATATATTAAGTTCCGTATTTTCCATTTATAATAATTATGATTTGCAATTATATTCACATCTAATATTTAGATTTTTTTCATTTAAACTAATTTATGATTTTATTATAAATGATATTAACTATTTTTTAATAATAGCTATTGAAAATATTATATTTAATATATATCTAATTAACTTTATTAAAAATGATGTAGATAATAATATAACTCATTATATCAAATATTCATTTAAAGTTATTACTATCGTTTTCTTAAATGATTTTTATTATCATTCTTATTACCATTATCATTATCATTTAAAATAATTGATATAAAACAATAGAATATATATATAACTGTTATAAAAAAATGGATGATAAATATAAATTATTGGATTGGATTGATATAAATAAATTAGATTGGGATGATGTGATGGAAACAAATCCTATTTTATTTTATCCAATACTTATAAAACATTTGAAGAAAAATTTGAAACAAGATGAAAAAGTCAAACATTATATTAAAATGGCTACTGATAATTATTGGAATAATTTATCAGGTTTTAAAAATGATATAGCTATGAATATTCTAAGAGAAAATCCTAGTAAAATTAATTGGGATATTTTATCAGAAAATCCTAATGGATTAGAGCTTCTTAATGAGAATAGAGATAAAATTAATTGGTATTCTTTATCACGTAATCCAAATGGAATCTCAATTTTAAAAGAATATCCTGAAAAAATTAAATGGCTTCAATTATCAGAAAATCCAAATGCTATACCTATTTTAAAAGTTAATCAAAATAAAATTAATTGGCGTAAATTATCATCTAATCCAAACGCAGTTCAACTTTTAAAGAAAAATCTTGATAAAATTGATTGGGTTGAATTATCTAAAAATAATGGTGCTTTTGATATTATCAAATCAAATATTAAAAAAATATCATGGAGTCATCTTTCAGGAAATACTAATATTAATGTTATACAATTATTAAATAATTATAAAGATAGAATTGATTGGGATGTATTATCAGCTAATCCAAATGGATTAGAGATTTTAAATGTAAATCAAGATAAAATTAATTGGTATTCTCTATCACGTAATCCAAATGCCATTGAACTTCTTAATAAAAATCCTGATAAAATTAAATATAAACAATTATCTAATAATCCTGAAATTTTTATTAAAGATGCTAAAACAAATAAAAGAAAAGTAGAATATTTAGAAAAAGTTTCTAAACCACTTAAAAATAAAAAACAACCTATTCCTGCAACCATTAAGAGATTAGTATGGAATAAATATATAGGTGAGGAAATAGGTAAATCTAAATGTACTTGTTGTTTTATAACAGATATAACCCAATTATCATTTAATTGTGGTCATATTATTGCAGAAGCTAATGGAGGTGAAACAACAGTCTCTAATTTAAAGCCAATTTGTCAAAATTGTAATTCAAGTATGGGAACAAAAGATATGAATAAATTTATGGAATCCTTAATTTAATTATTTTTTTATTGCGAATTAGCTATTGGCATTATCTCTTTAACTTTGATATACATAAGTAAAATATTTTTATAATCTTTTAATGTATATTTTGCTGGTTTTTTATATTTAATATTATAATTTTTAGACAATTCTTCTA
>Ga0114969_10001225_pt1 | contig 21847 bp, 18 predicted proteins | sample M_130807_MF_Meta_FD_87316 | JGI IMG/M metagenome (GOLD analysis project Ga0114969, IMG submission 87316) | Freshwater microbial communities from Lake Montjoie, Canada to study carbon cycling - M_130807_MF_MetaG | ecosystem: Environmental > Aquatic > Freshwater > Lake | place: Lake Montjoie...
CGAGTGCTATTGAAAAAACAAAATTGTCTTGTAAATAGGAATTTGACACATTGTAATGTATAAAGTTTGTATCCGTCATATAGAAAAGTCCAGAATTAAGACTACTTATATATTTGACATTATTTTTGTCAATAGCAATGGCATGAATAACAATTAAAAAATAAGGTGTATTGTTGTGGTTCCAAACTGTAAAATTGGTATCATCAAACTTCACTAAGCCATTTGCAGTTCCGAGCCATTTATTACCTAAGGTGTCGAACGCAATACATTTTATTTCATCACTTGGAAGTCCTGAATTGATAGTGTTCCAAACTGTCCATGTAGTACCATCAAATTTTGCCAACCCACCATTATTTGTACCTATCCATTTTACGTTATTTTTATCGATTTTGATAGATGAAATATTGTCATCAGGCAGACCAGAATTAAGTGTCGTATACATCGTCCATGTGGTATCATTATACTCGCCTAAACCATAGGCACATCCAACCCATTTGTGGTTGTTGTTATCGATAGATACTGCTTTGATACCGTTGTCTAATAATGCTGAATTGTTGGTTTTATAAATTGTCCAAGCCGTTTGTGCTCTTGCAGAAAAATTGCAAATACTAAGTAGCAATGCTATTCGAAAGATGATTTTAGTCATGCTCAAATCTTATTTAATAATTAATTTAGTATTGTAAGATTTTCCTTCATGATTCAAATTGAGCATGTAAACTCCTTTTGCTAAATCTTTCACATGAATGTCGCCTTTGTATTTGCCAGAAAAGTTTTGGATATCTTTACTGTAAACAAGTTTGCCAACACAATCTAGAATTTGAATGGTAAAATTGTCCGTCGTACTATTTTCAAAGCTCAAGGTGAAATTTCCATTATTCGGATTAGGATAAACTTGAATGGACTGACCAAATACATCATCCAAACCTGCAGGATAACAAGGTTTTACATAGGCTACCACTGGCACTTTTGTGCTAGGGCAAGTAGAATTTGTGGTTGCGATTTTCCAATCGTAGAAATAATAGTAGCCCACATTTCCTGCATCAGAACTCCATATACTCACTACGCCAGGTACTTCATAAGGAAAACTTACGCCGTTACCATTATTCCTGTAAAGGCTATCTGGTGCTGCGCAATGCAAACGATATTTTACACCTGGTGTGATATTGAAATTTAAAGGAACGGTTTGCATATCTAATCCAATGTTTACTGTTGCAGTTTGTAAAATGGCGCCTGTAGAATCTTCCAATGTGATGGTTCTATTACCCACAGATCGAGACCAAACTTTTACAGATTGTAAATTGAAAGGAGAAAAACAATCAAAAACTAAATAGTGACTTGCATTGCTATAGCCGCCTACGCTCATTTCATAATCGGCTGGTGGTGCAAAAAGTGTATCATTATGTGTGGTTACATTTTCTACATAATAGGTCGTTGGCACTGTAATATTTGGTGTGTAAAATGTGCTACCTGTTCCAACCAAAGTATTCGTACCATCATACCAATTTAAGTTGCCACTTCCAGTTGCTGTAAGGGTATCTATACCTGCATTGCAAACTGTATCTCCAACTGCAATTGGTAATGGTGAGGATACTTGTGTTACATGAAAAGGAGAAGATGTTACTGTGCCGCAATAAGTAGTCACTGTACATGTGTAATCCATCGTGTTAGAAGGGACAGTAATGCTTTGTGTGTGTGCGCCATTGGACCAGGAGAAGTCAGTACCAGCTGTTGCTGTTAATGTGATGGAATCACCTTGGCAAAGTACACCAGATTTTTCGGCAGTGATTTCTGCAATCGGGTTAGAAGATACTTGTTGCGTTAGAGTCCAATAGTCCCAAGTGTAATTATTGTTTTCATTTGATTCTAAGAAATGATCGTCAGGATCAACTACAATAACAATTGCATATAATCCATTGCAAGTACCTGGCGGAATTGCAATCCACTGTCCATCCAAAGTATTCCAATAAATATCTAAATGTCCAACACCAATACCTTGAATGGTTGGAGAGCAATTATAGTTAGCATCCAAATTATATTGTAATCCAAAATTTGCATTTGTCAAATAATTACCTGCTGAGTCTTGGCAGTGTTGCGGATTAGAAGAGCAGTTGCCATAATCCATTAGACAAAACCCAACTTTATGTCCTTGCGAAACGATTGGCCAATGTAAAGGATTAGGGTCTGATGTCGGAATTCTTAATGTATAAATTTCCCAATCGTCAACATGGTAATGAGAATGGGATGGGTGATACGTCATGTGACCAGTCTTGCGTTCACTATACGTCATTATATTGCCATTTTTGTGATAGATATCTTGTATCAATAATTGATGCGGATTATTTGCACCATTTGGGCAATTGGGTACTATGCTAGTTGAACCACTTGGATTATATAAAGAAATAGTATCAGTTCCGCAAAGGAACCATTGATAGCCGTTTTGATCCACACCTTTTACTTCTAATGGACCAAAGCCTAAGTTGGGCGTAGAGCCTGTAATGGTTAATCTACCTCGGTTTGGAAGCGGTGCTGTTTGCGAATATTCTGCGGGTCCTCCATTGTAGGTTAGAATTGCATATTTCGAAACTACCATATCTGGAAGTAAATCGCAATTGGTTTGTAAGGAGTCTTCACACTTGCAATTAGTTGCATTGGTGAGTGTGCATTGTGCCCAGTTTACTTGTGTCATGCCAAGCATACATAATAAAAGGAGTAGAGTTTTTTTCATTGTATTTGTTTTGTGAATGTGATTACAATCTATAAAAATAGAAAAAGTATTTACAATATTCAATAAACTTTTTTTTGGAGTTCAAGTTTGGAATGATGAATTTTTGTAATTAGTGTCTATTTACAAAGAGAAAATGTGGTAGAATATAAAAGAACGTTGAAAAACGAGTAAGATACAGAAACATACGACGTGGGTTGCAAGACCCCTTCTAGTCAAGCTACTTATACTGATTGCGCATTATCGAATGGAATTAAGCTTAATAATAGAACCTCCAGATTCTTCATTTAATTCTAGGGATAAAGTGCTTGCGTTTTTGTAGTCGATTTCATACCATCCGCCTTTAGTAAAATTTAATCGGATAATATTTTTCTTTACTTCATATTTTCCTTTTCCACTGATGCTGAATTTTAGACCTGGCTCTACTGCATGCGCATTTATTACATCTAGTGGAAGTTTATCTGCAATAAAGGTAAAGTCTTTACCAAATTTTATTTGACATTTTTCATTGTTATTTCTCCAAACACCTTGTAACTCATTTGGGCATTTTTCGGCACAAGAAATCATGAGGAATAAACAAAAAGAAAGTAGAAATGTAATGTGCTTCATGTCATTTCGTTTGTAAGTATTTTTTAATTAAGATTTAAACTTTCATTTGCAAATTCAAATTCTGAAATTTCATTTCTCAAATGTAATTATTGTGGTTTATTTTTTAGATATTTTTTTTGATAAGGGCTCATCTAAAATATAGAAATTTCAACATTAAAACGTCTTCAAATTTTTTACCAATGTCAACATGCTATTTGGATTGTTGGTGTCATACAACCAATTATTGTTGAAGTCTTTGATGGTGGTTGGATTTCTAATGGTGCCAATTACAAGGCTGTGAAATTGGGTTTTCTTTTCTTTAGCCTTTAATATTTGTACTTGTATGGGTAATTCAAAATCAGGCATGATAAAATCAGATAGCATAATAATATCTGCTTTGCGAAATTCGTCTGTTTCCAATAGATTCAAGGCTTCTTGCATGGCTGGTGTTGCATCCGTACCGCCGTTGAAACTCATCGACAAAAACTCAATGAGTTTGTCTATGGAGGTTTTGAAATCTGTTAAATTCAAGGTCATCAATTGTGTTGAATAAGAGATTAGAAAACACTTACGATTGTCGCGAATGGCAATTTTTAGGATAGCAAAGCAAAGTGTTTTAGAGACATTTTCTGCAGTTCCATGCATAGATCCACTGGTATCTACACAAATAATAAATGGCCCTTGCGCGTCTTCATCTTGTTCCTTTTTTTTATTCGTTTCTTCATTATTAGATAAAATATTGGCTTGGTATTCAAAGGTTTGTAATTTCTTTTCGGCAAACTTTTTGAAGAATATAAATTGCATGGTTTCGTCGGCTAGTAAGGCCGTTTCCGTAGGGAGTAGACTGCTCAAATCATCACTTTCTTTGATGCCAATTAAGTCTGCTTTGCTAGCGTATTCCAATTTCCATTGTTGCTTGATATCGATAGTACTAAAGGACTTTTCTTCCAGTTCCTTTTCTGTTTGTCGCATTCTACCCAGCATTTCTGCTAGATCTTGCAAGGCCTTATCCTTTTTTAATAATTCGGCATAGCGATTCAAAATATCAAAATTTACACTTTGCCATTTACCTTTACTCAGGTCCCATAGTCGGCTTATCTCATTTGTAAATGGTTCTAACTCTTCTTGTAATTTTTCTAATTCTTCTATTTGCTCAAAAAGTTCATTGCAAAATCGTCTTCTTTCTAATTCTATAATTTCTTGTTCCCATTTCGCTTGTTTTTCTTGAATCAATGCGCTCCATTTTTCAATGAAATGTTCTTGAATACTTTCAAAACTTTGGGTTGGATTTTTTTCTAATTTTTTATTTTCAAAACTATTTTTAAATTCCTGTTCATAAAAACTAGGGTCTATTTCTTTTCTACTATAAGTATCGTCTAGATAGCGTTTTACTACTTTCCAATCATTTTGGAACTTCTCTTTATTGGAATTTTGAAATATGTTCTTTAGTTCATTTTCTTTAACGAAAGGGTCTGCTGTTTTATTGATTGTTTTTTTTGTATTGTTGATGAAATCTAAAATATCTATCGTTATTTTTTCTATTAATTGAGGGTCTTGTTGTTGGCAAAGTGAACGTATACTTTCATTCGCTAAAATAGTGTCTATGGCAGTAGTAAAATTTTCTGTTTCCGTATTGGGAATGCCGATGCTTCGCTCAGAAAGCTCAAGCATGTGTTCGAAAATTGTACGGGCTATTTTCTTTCGCTTTCCACGATTGGCAATGATGCCAAATGTTTCAAATTTATTGAATGGATTTATCACGATTCGCCTCTATTGATTATGTTGTTGAATCCATTGCGGCTGGCGAATTGATATTTTCATAGTAATGTTTAATCCTATTTACTTCTACCTCTAGCTTTTCAATTTCTCTTTCTATGTCTTGTAAATTTGTTTCAATAATTTTTGCATGCATAGGATCAACGAATAAATTTACCCGTAAATGAATCATGTCATTGTTTCGATATTCGTCTATTAATGACTTGAAAGAATTAGTAGATGTTTGTATCACTTGTACTCTATTTTCCCATTCTCGTAAAGCGCTTGGGGGGCTGTTTTGTAGGTGTTTTTTTGTTGCGCTTTAACTATGGCATTCAATTTATATTCTGTGCCATTGATGTAGATGAATTGGTTCAATCCTTTTCTAATCTTATAAGATCCATGCTGACTATATTCGTTGTGGTATTGAAAACCAAATCTATACAACAACATATAACTTTCTGTTTGGGTATTTAATTTTTTATAATCTTCAATGAGTATGGCAGATTCAAATGGCATTCCAATTATCCTATAATAGTCCTTATGGTGTGGCGCTAATTCTGTTACATTCTCTTCTTGAATAAAGCTGGTTTCTGATTTTACATCTGCATCAAATTCTTTTATTTCAGCTTTTAAGTCGGTTAAATCTAAAGATAATGCATAGCCATGTTTTTGAATAGCATCTTGAACAAATTGAGAAACGGTTTGTTTCTGCTCTGCTTCATTCCACAAGCATTCTTTAATTAAAAAACAGTCCATCAAATCCACTGCCAAACGATTGTTTAAAAAAGCGGAGGTCCTTAATAGCCTAACTATTTTGCGCCATCTTCTATCTGAAATATAAATTTGTTTTTCTTTGTTTTCTTCTTTCTCATTGTATTCCTCTACATAGCTTCGAACTACATGTATGATATTAAATACATTTTCAGGAAGTTGAATTTTATCTATGCGTGCGTGCCAAGTAGAATATTCTTGTTCTGTAATTTTTAATTCTTCTGTAACTGTATCTGCATACGCATTTAATGGTTTTGAAATCATCGCATTGAAGCTTTCTTTTTCATGTACGCTATCTACAATCAATCGGACTAAAAATCTATCCCATAAAGCTTCTAATCCTTCTCCTTTATTCGGCAGTTCATTAGATGCAGAAATCAATGCTTTCATTGGCACTTTAATTTCTTGTTCTCCATTGCGATAGAGCTTCTCATTGAGTACAGTTAGCAATGCATTTTGTATAGAAGGTCCAGCTTTCCAAATTTCATCTAAAAATACTACGGTTGCAGAAGGTAAATAATTGTTGACGATACGTTCGTACTTGTCGTGGTCTTTGAGTTGTGAAATAGAAACTGGCCCAAATATTTCATCAGGTGTACTAAATCGATTCATTAAATATTCAAAGGATTGACCGTCTTTGAATGCAAATTTAAGTCGACGAGCAATTAAGCTTTTTGCGACACCAGGTGAGCCTAATAGAAAAATACTTTCACCTGCAATTGCCGAAAGAAGGGTAAGCGCAATGGCTTCTTCTTTTTCAAATACACCATCATTCAGCCTTTTCAGTAATTCACTTATTTTTTCTTTTACTACCATCTTCGTTTTCTTTCAAATTTATTCTGTGCTTGCATCCTATTGCAATATTTTGGATTAAAAAAAATATTCTATCGGTATTGTTTTGCAGTAAGTATGCTTTTTAACAAAACGTGAAATTAAGAAAAATAGAACTGATTTTGTTTTATCTTTTTCTTTTTTTCTATCATTTAAAAATGGGATTTACATGTCTTTTACGAATGGAAATGATACAATAGTTCTACACTGTAATTTCTTTTAGGCATTATTCTTCCAACTATACTTTCATATCGCTCATTGAATAGATTCAACGCCTTGAAAGTGTATTCCATATTGCTTCTGCGTATATGATGTCGATAGGCAAAGAATAGATTTGAAGTTTTATAAGGCATTAGATATTGGCTTTCATCCGTAGTTACAAATCGATAGCCCGTATAAGCGAATACATATTTCATGTCTATTTTTTTTGTTGAAAAACCAATATTTGTTTTGAATTGATAACGTGGTACATACGGTATTTGTTTGCCAATGGAAAAGTCATTTGTAATTTTTGATTCCTTGGTGCAGGATAAAGTATAGGCATATAGAAGCCCTAGATGTATTATTTTAGGTTCGACCTCAGTGCGTGTAGGATTCGTTTTATTGTGGTGAGACAAAGCACTCAATTGAATGTGATAATTTGCATTTATTTCTAATCCTTTGCTTTCTACTTGTTGGATATTATGAGGAGTAAGAATGGCATTACCAAACCATGAAATCCAATTGTCGACCTTGCGTTGGTAGGCTGTACATTCTGCATCTAGATTAGATTTTTTGTGTGCGTGTTTGTAAGCGATGCCACTTTCCAAATTCTTACTTAACTCTGGTTGTAAGTTTATATTTCCACCTGGATTGAAATACAATTCATTGAGGGTTGGTGCTCGATAGTTTTTTGAAACGGAAGCAAATAAATTTATCCCACGCATGACTTTGGCATTAGCTGCAATCTTCATCACCCATGGTAATTGGAAAATAGAACTGTATTCTTTTTGTACTTGTGTTTCGATGGAAATACGTTTTGCAATATTTTCTATGGTGTAAAATAAAGACACACTTCCCTTCGTTAAATTGGCATCTTTTTGCTGTAATATTAGATTTGAACTACCAGCAAATTGAATGGAAACGCTTTGGTTCTTGTACAAACTATATTGCAAAGTATATTGCATTGGAATGCTTATTACATCAGCGTTGTAGGCTATTTTACTATTTGTATCCACATAGGCATAATATTCTTTATTCATGCCAGTTAAAAATATTTGCTTGCATTTGTTTTCTGTTTTGTTCCATTGGATTATAGACCGAAATGAATTTGTTTTTTCTTCCTTCGCACTGCTTTCTTCAAAGATTGTGGGCGGAATATTTCGTGTATTTTGTTGCATCCAAACATGCACGGAGAAAAGATTGTAGGCATTCATTTTATAAGCGAAGTCATTTAATAAGCCAATGTTTTTGTATTCTGCATGCTGAAGTAAATTAGATTCGTTTTTATCTAGATAATCAATAGCATATTCATTTTTCCCAGAAGAAATAAATGCCTTCAATTGATTATACATTTTTTTGGAATGATAAGAGCTACTCAAAAATAAAGATTGGTTACGCAAAGATTCATAACCTAATCCAACTCGAATATCCTTAGATGTAGAGTCGAAATTGGTTTCATTCGATAACTGAATACTTCCGCCGATTGTATGTCTTTGCATATTGTTGCCATATTCAATATTAATATTTTCAAAAAAAGATACAGGGATACTGCTAATGTCGGAAAGCCCTGTCATGGCATTATTGAGCTGCATGCCTTGCCAATTGACACTTGTTTGCGCAGCAGAACTTCCTCTTAAGCTTATGGTACTTAAAGAGCCAACGCCATAATTTTTTACAAATACATTGCTGTGCAATTGCAATAATAACGGCATGGTATTTTGGGTGTAAAAACGAGTTGTCGATGAATCTATTTGTTGGCTTGCATTAAATTTTTTTTTGATTTTTTTATCCTGAATGATAATGTCAGGAAGTTTCTTTTCTTTAGTTACTTGGGCGAATAACTTAGGTTGACACACCATGAACAATATGAAGTAGATGCTAAATTTCATGACCCTAATTAAAAATAAAACTATTGCTACCTATACCACATTGGTAATGTTGAATGAGTTGCCCATCATGGCTATATTCGTACACAGTGCTTTGTTGTGTAAAACCTTTTGGGTCTGAAAGGAAAATGTGTTGAGAGACGGAGTCAATGCCAATGCCATAAAAATAAGAATTGCTATAAGCTTGTATCAGTGCGGTTTTGGGTAGTGTCGTATCTGTAATATTCATTATATAGACTCCATTATTGGAAGAGCCTCCATTGTAATTGACGAGGAGGTAATATAGTTTTTCCTTCGCCGCATCTATTGTCAATCTAAATGGATCTTCCTCCGAACCGAATGCAAATGATTTGACCATTGTATTCGTATTTGGATCTATGCAGGTCAAGAAAGATGCTTTGTTTTTATATTTATTGCCAGATAAAATCCAAAGCAAATTGTTTTTGTCTTGCACGATATCATGTGCTGCATAACCTGCAATATTTACTTTTTCGACCAATTGGTTTGTGTTGGCATTTATTTTTAGCATTTGATTGCAGGCAGTATCCCAATTTGTAATCCATACGGAACCATTGTACAAAAGCATTTGTTCCGCATTATTATACTCTAAAGTGATGGTGCTAGTGATGGTGTTTGAAACTAAATCCAATACATAAATGTTTGGGTAATACAAGGAAGCTACATAGGCCGTCTGGGCATTTACTTGTAGTATTTGTCGTGGGAAATGGATATTAGAAATGACAATTTTTTCTTTAAATGTAAGTCCATCCAATACTACAATTTTATTCGAATTGTTGACCGCGATATAATAACAGCCGTTCATGTATACTATTTTATTTGCTATGTCACCAAGCTGTTTTTGGTTGGTCGTTTGGTAAATGGATTGGGTAACAAGTCCAGTGCTAAAATCGATAAAAGAAAGTTCACTATTGTTGTTGCCAAAGGAGCCTTCATTCAAAACCAATACACCTTTATGTGCAAATTGGAGTAGCACATTTGCATCTGGATTTGGCTTGTCTTTTACACACGAGAAGCAGGTTAAAATGACAAGCCAATAGATAGTATGTTTTACCAAAGGGTTCATAGCTTAGTAAAGAAATTTGTTATCGTTTTTTCATTTTTGTAATGCACGGAAAGTAAATAATTGCCACGTGGTAAATTGCTTGTCTGTATTGGGTTTGCGGTAAATGCATGTGTAGACAATAACACACCTTCCATACTGTAAATAGAATAAGAAATAGGGCCTAATTGACTTTGAATAAAAAGAATATCTTGCGTTGGATTCGGATAGATGGAAATATCCATTTTGTTGTCGACAGTAAATGTGCTAGTAGGATATTGATGGTGTATAATTCCCAATGCATCTAAATCAAAACCACCTGTTGGAAAAGGAGTTGGATAGGGGTCATTTATTTTGTGTTGATTGGCATCTCTTGTACAATTATTTTCTGCAATGGAACCAACTACATCTATGATTTTGATATAGTGGATTTGGTTGAGGTCAAGTCCACTTGGATTATTCAAATCACTTAAATCAAATGGTGTTCCCCAGCTGCCAATATATTTCCCAGCTAAATTTTCAATTTGTCGAGCGTCAATATACTCGCCTGTTCCAGCGATTTGACTATTGGTATCTACATTTGAATAGGCGGGGAAACGAAAATATTGAATGCCATCATTGCTCACTTCTACGAATGCTAATTCGCTATAGGCTTCATTAGAATCTATTGGATTTCTGAACCCATTTTCGAAGATGGCAAAATCAGGTCCCGCTTTATCTTGAATTGCATTGGCTACATAATAAATAGCAATACCGCCATCACCTAAGCTTACAACATCTGCATCTGCAATGCCAAAAGCTAGACTACTATCTCCATGGTTTACAAGGCCTAAACTAGTGTTTGCAATATCCATCCATCCTCGTTGGATGCTGCATTCATTTCCCCAATCTACAATGATATTACTGTCTTTATAAATTGCCTCACTGCCTGCAAGTCCAGCTTGTGGCGCATATTGTGCATGACCTTGCACGTAGGTAATAGAGAGAATAATAAAGAGAAGGAATGGTTTCATGAATGTTGGTTGTACTCGCTTTTTTTTAGTAAAGGTTTTCTTTGATGGATGCATTGCGGCAACGATTGTAGTGGAAATCCTTTTTGCGGCGAAGCAAGCAAAAAGATTGGAACGGAAAGCGTGTGTGCCGCCCTACTGTAGCATTAATTTTTTTTTCAAAAAATACGCTACAGTATACTTCGGTAGCATTAATTTTTTTTCAAAAAATACGCTACAGTACATTATCGTTAGTTTATATATTGAATAGCCATGAATTATTTAATTATCTTTTGATAAAAGACTTGTTGTCCTTTGTATATTTTAACAAAATAAATTCCGTTGGCGAATGTGTGGGTATCTATTTTTTGTTTGCTGAATGAAGAAATGGAGCCATGTAAAAGTGCTCTGCCATGGATGTCTACGACGTCATAGGTAATTTCTGCATCAGATGCATTAGCCATATTGATTTCTGTTTCAAATGGATTTGGATACACCGAAATAAGATCAGCTTTGCTTAGTTCTAGAATGCCGTTGGGGAAAATTACGATGTCGTCCATACAGAAATAAGCAGGGGTATTGATGTATGATCCTGTTGTGTCACTAGAGGATAAGGTATAGGTGAGGCTATCTACTAATCCTAAAGCAACTGTACTTACCCATTGCCAATCTTTCACAATATAATCGTTCGCATTATTGGCATCGCGGAAGTCTGCAAGGTAAAAATGGATGGTGTCTATTTTTGGTGTTCCATTGAGCCAACCTGTAATATTTACTTTGAAATAATCAGGGTCGTTGCCAGTTGCTCCACCAAATTTTTTGGCGAATCCATCTCCATTTTGCATAGATCGATAGGCAATGGTGCTATTGGTAATATAGAATCCATTGACTGTAGAAGCTACCGCAAATCGGATATGATTATACTGTTCAAAAAAGCTTTGGTAGGCTACTGCGTAAATGGCTGTTGTATTGTGTCCGATGCCAGGAAAAGCAGCGCAGTCATTGGTATCATAGCTTATAGACATACTGTCTTTTAATCGAGAATAGGCCCAACCACTCCAATAATCACCAAATGAACTGGTGTCATTTCGATTGGTAAAAGATGCACTTCCAGAAGAGAATATGGTTTCACCTGGCACGCCAGGATTGCCTTTCCAAAAACTGGTCCCTGTCGGTAATCCGGAGGATAGATTTTCGAAAGTAGCGTTTTGTGCAAAGCCTAATTTAGCGACAAGAAGCAAGAGTAGGAGAGTACATGTTTTTTTCATTTTGTTTTTTTAGCATGAATAAATAATGGGAAATGAAAAATAAATAGGTAAGGAGTTTGCCTATTTACCGCTGACTTTATTCCCGAAGTCATCGAAAGTGTTGTATGTGGCAGGTCTTCTGACTTACTCTATTTTTGTTGTTACCTTCCCGCTTTGTGGAGGTTGCAGTGGTTTATAAACAACAAATTTGCAGAGCTTACAGCACCGGGCAGTGTTACTGAATTTCACAGTATTCCCTTTTCACCTTATTATTAAAAATAAAATTGAAGGCACCAAATACAGGGGCAAATATAGAAAGATATATGAATAATTGGGTTTTAATTATTCGGGTTTCGTAAAAGTGCTTTGCAAATAGAACAGAGGACTGCTTCTAATTATAGAAACATTATTGAATTGATTTTAGAGGGAATAAGCGTGCAGTTCTAGTGCTTTTTACTTGTTCTTTTGTTCATCCAAATAGGCTGAAGCTTTTTTAAAATCAGCTTCTGTATCGATAGAAATGCCCACATGATCTACAATAGCAAGGTGTATTGGAATTCCATTTTCTAATAAACGGAGGTTTTCTAGCTTTTCTATTTTCTCTAATTTGGATGGCGCTAAAGAAGTAAAATGAAGTAATGCTTCTTTCCGATAGGCATATACGCCTATATGTTGGAAGTGTGTGCAGGCTTCATTTACGTCGCGCACATAAGGAATGGTAGCCCGCGAAAAATAAAGGGCTTTCCCAAAATTATCTACAACCACTTTAACACAATTTGGGTCTTCTAGTTTTGTAGAATCAGTTATTGGCAACATCAGTGAAGCAATTTTTACATCCGGGTTTTGAAATAATGCTAACACGGAAGCTAAAGATTGTTTGTCTATAAAGGGTTCATCGCCTTGTATATTCACAATGATGTCTGCATTCATTTGTTTGGCTGCTTCTGCAATTCGGTCACTTCCACTTTCATGTAATTGGGTACTAAAAAATATCGTTCCTCCGCAGGATTCTATTTCGTTTTGAATAAGTTCATGGTCACAAACAACAATAACTTCATCAAATAATTTCGTTTCCACTACAGCTTCATAGGTGCGACGTATAATGGTTTTTCCATGCAATTCCTGCATCAGTTTAGCTGGAAATCTGGTGGCATGGTAACGAGCGGGAATGAGTGCTATTGTTTTCATTGTTTAATTTTTGAAATGAAAAATAAAATGCAAGTTGTACAAATGATCGAAAAAATACTACCAGCATACACGTCTATGAAAAAATGTTGACCAAGATATAATCTGGAATATGCACAACCTAAAGCGAGTACAAAAAATAGGATGGAAAATGGTTTTTGTTGATTAGGCAAAATACTAGATAGGATTAAAAAAAAACCGAATGCACCTATTGTATGACCAGAAGGAAAACTATTGTTGTATAAATTTTGCATCCAGGTAATCGTATGCACTTTCGTAATTCCAAATACGGTAATCGGTCTTGGCTGCTCGAACCATTGTTTTAAAAAATAAATAGGTACAGTAACGAATAATGCGAAGCAAATGGTGGTTAGAAAATAGTTTTTATTTCGGAATGTCGGAATGAGTAAAACAGAAATTAAAATTATAGCAATGACATCCCCTCTGCCATATCCACTCAATGCTGGCATGATTCGGTCTAATAAGGTGTTATGGTGACTATTCACTGTAAAGAATAATTCGCTGGGAGTAAAGGACACAGCTAAAAAAAAGCCAATGATTATCCACGCTAAAAACAGAATATAGAAATATTTATTTTCAAAAATAATTTGTTTGATTAACTGCATAGATAAAGAATCAAAGGGTTAAAGTGATCATCTAATGGAAGAGCCATTTTTTGATTTTTTGTAAAACAATAATTGGATAAAACGGAATAATTTGAAATACAATTCCTTATTGAACAATGGGGAATCGGAGTTGGCTTTATACATTAAAAATGCACCAATTAACGCCAATATTAAGGATGGAACCCACATGCCTGCGGGAACGGATACTGCCATTTCTTTTGCCATGTTTTCACCAATGGTGTTCATGAAATAATAGATGATGAAAAAAATAACAGCAGTGATGAAAGGCATACCTAGACCGCCTTTGCGAATGATGGAGCCTAAGGCTGCGCCAATGATAAAGAGTAAAATACAAGCAGAAGGTAATGTAAATCTTTTATGTAATTCGATAAAATGCTCAGTTAAATTGAGCTCTTGTAATTTTACATTTTGTTTGTTTATTTCTAGCATGCTTTTGATACTACGAACAGATATTTCGGCACTGCTCAAAACTCTTCTTCGCATAGAGTCTGGAATAATATCTACTAGTCTTTTTGGCTTCCCAGCAAGGATGGGAAGCGCTTTTTTATTTTTCATTGTATCCCACTGTAATACACTGATTGCTGGAGTCAAAAGTTCTACATTACTAAGCAATAATTTGTACTTATTTTTTTTGCAGGTGTCTATTTGATGTGCTATCTGTTGGACATTCATTACTGCCCGCATATTTTTAAAATAGCTTTCATCTGTTTGTGGCTTAGCAAAATCACTTAGGTCAAATACTTTTTTCCAGTATTTAAATCCGAGTCGAGTAAGCTCTCGATCTTCCTTGCCTCTTGGTTCTTTTTCTTCATAACGCCATCCGTTTTCTAATTCAAATATGAGGTAACGTTTATCTTCTGAAATATACATTTGACCTTTTTCTGCCATCGTGATTTTGTCATCTCCTCTACCAGAAGTATGGTCATAAATTTTAATACCATGCACAGTTTTGTCATCCGGATCTTTACTGGAAATGTATATGGTATGGTTTTGAATATCTTTATTAAATGTTCCTGCTTTAATGGCAAGAACGGGCTTTTTATTTTGAATGTCATACAGCATTTTCGTCGCTTTCAATTGCGCAATGGGAATGACATAATTATTAAAAAGAAAGGAACTACATGAAACCAATACAATAAATAAAAATAAGGGTCTAGTGAATCGTTCTATAGAAATGCCAGATGATTTGATGGCAACAAGTTCTGAGGTTTCACCAAGATTGCCAAAAGTCATTATGGAGGCAAATAGGATCCCTAATGGCAGTGCGATGGGCACTAATGTTGTAGAAAGTAATCCTAGAAATTTGACGATAGTAAGGATATCTAATCCTTTGCCAATAAACTCATCAATCCATACCCACATAAATTGCATTACAAAAATAAACCATGTCACCAAAAACGCACCAATGAATGGTGGCAAAAAAGACTGGACAATAAATTTATGTAATGATTTCAAGCAAAATGGTTTGCGCAAAAATAAGTCGCTTCACACAAGATAGCGTTAAGTAAATCAAAAAAAATAAAAAAGCGAAAATCTAACTACCAACTCGGTGTTTCAAATCATGGATTTGTGCTTCCCATAATTGTTCTTGATCCTTGATTTCTTTTTTATCCGCAAAATCAGTAACCACTAAAATAGTTTCATTGGTTACTGGACTTTTTTCAATTCTGAATTCGAAATATTCATCTTCATTCATCCAATCCCAACGGTAAACAACATACTCGTTTTCTTCGGCTGCAATCATCTCTGCAATTTCATCCGCACCTTTCCAATGAAAAATAAATCGATTGTCTTTTTGTTGCACTTTTTCAGCAAACCATTCACCTAATCCAGATGGGGTAGCTAAAAAATCATAAAGTATATGTGGTGAACATCTAATCTGAAATTCCATTGTGTATTTAATTCTTTTCGACATACTGAATGAGGGTCTTTTTTTTGTTACGTAGCACAATAATATAAAATCAAAGCAATTATCAAAATATTTAGGCAATTATTTTTATGTATATTCTTTTCTGTCGTATAAAAATATTTTGCTTGTATATCAATTAACAATACATTTGCTTACACTACTCAAAAAACTTTAACATTTATTCTATTTTTTTAACCATTAATATATTACCTAACGAAAAAACTCTACTCAGCTTATGTCAATGCGTCAACTGAAAATTACCAAATCCATTACCAATCGAGAGAGTCAATCTCTTGAAAAGTATCTCCAGGAAATTGGAAAAGTGGATTTAATAACACCAGAAGAAGAAGTAAATCTGGCCGTAAAAATTAAACAAGGTGACCAACGTGCTTTAGAAAAATTAACCAAAGCTAATTTGCGGTTTGTGGTATCCGTTGCAAAACAATACCAAAACCAAGGTTTGTCATTAAGTGATTTGATTAACGAAGGAAATTTGGGGCTGATTAAAGCAGCACAAAGATTCGATGAAACAAGAGGATTTAAATTCATTTCTTATGCGGTATGGTGGATTCGTCAATCCATATTGCAAGCTTTGGCAGAACAAAGTCGTATTGTTAGATTGCCATTGAATAAAGTTGGACTTACCAACAAAATCAACAAAGCGTATTCGCAATTAGAACAAGAATTCCAAAGAGAACCATCGCCAGAAGAATTGGCAGTTCTGTTAGAAATTAATACAGAGGAAATTGAAACAACACTTGGTGTTGCTGCCAGACATGTGAGTGTAGATGCACCTTTTGTGGATGGAGAAGAAAATACACTTTTGGATGTACTTAATAATCCAAATGCAATAAGCACAGACAATGAATTAGAACATAATGAATCATTGCGTGATGAAATTGAAAGATCTTTGAGTACACTTACTGATCGTCAAAAAGACGTATTGAAATTATTTTTTGGAATTGGTGTTGAACATCCAATGAGTTTGGAAGATATTGGAGAAAGATTCGGATTGACTCGTGAACGTGTTCGACAAATCAAGGACAAAGCCATCACGAAATTAAGATCTACGTCTAGAAGTAAATTATTGAAAAATTATTTAGGAAATTAATCCTTTGAAATAAAATACACAGAACCGTTTCGAAAGAAGCGGTTTTTTTTATGAGAAAATTTTTAAATGTTCAACTATTTAATAAAAAGATTTATCCAAACACGAAACATGACCTTTGACAACTATATTTGCGCATCTAAAAAATATTCTCATGGCACAAGACCTATATCAACATCCTGATTACTATCAAATGGATGATTTATTAACGGATGAACATAAACTTATTAGAGATACAGTAAGAGCTTGGATCAAAAAAGAAGTGAGTCCGCATATCGAGGAATGGGCACAAAATTGCCATTTTCCAAAACATCTCGTACCGCAAATGGGTGAACTTGGTGTATTTGGTCCAACAGTTCCTGTGGAGTATGGTGGCGGTGGATTAGATTACATTAGTTATGGATTAATGATGCAAGAAATTGAACGTTGTGATAGTGGTATGCGCAGCACAGCGAGTGTGCAAGGTAGTTTGGTGATGTTTCCAATCTATGCATATGGAAGTGAAGAGCAAAGAAATAAATACTTACCTAAATTAGCAAGTGGAGAATGGTTAGGTTGTTTTGGACTTACTGAGCCTGATAGTGGAAGCGATCCAGGAAGTATGATTACAAATATAAAGGATGCCGGTGATCATGTGATTTTGAATGGCGCTAAAATGTGGATTAGTAATGCACCTGAAGCACAAGTTGCAGTAGTATGGGCAAAAGATGAAGCAGGAGAAATTCGTGGACTAATTGTTGAACGTGGCATGGAAGGGTTTACTACACCTGAAATTCATGGCAAATGGAGTTTGCGTGCGAGCTGCACTGGTGAATTAGTTTTCGATAATGTGAAAGTACCTAAAGAAAATATTTTCCCAACAATCAAAGGATTGAAAGGTCCATTGGGTTGTTTGAGTAAAGCAAGATATGGTATTGCATGGGGCGCCTTAGGAGTTGCTATGGATTGTTATGATAGTGCTTTGCGTTATACCAAGCAACGTGAACAATTCGGGAAACCAATTGCAGGATTTCAATTGCAACAAAAAAAATTGGCTGAAATGATTACTGAAATTACCAAAGGACAATTGCTCGTGTGGCGACTGGGTACTTTAATGAATCAAGGCAAGGCAACCCCAGCACAAATTTCAATGGCTAAACGAAATAGTTGTGAAATTGCATTGCAAGTTGCACGTGAAGCACGACAAATGCACGGCGGTATGGGAATCACTGGAGAATATTCCATCATGCGTCATATGATGAATATGGAAAGTGTAGTTACTTATGAAGGCACACATGATATTCATTTGCTCATTACAGGAATGGATATTACTGGATTAAATGCGTTTAAATAAAGCGTCGAAGAACTACTTTTCTTGATGAAATGCAATTAATCCATGGATGGGTTTTTGCAGAATTTGACCACATTGGATTTCGTATTGTTCACACAAAATGGCAATAATGTCTTTTAAATAATACGAAACAGAACCTGTAAAATGAACAGGCAATTGATGTACACGTGGGTAACGAAGTAAATGATTGATGAACAAATCATTGATACAATCTTCTGCTATATTTTCAATCATGTAATGTCCTCGATTTTCAAATACAAAACTAGCAAATTGTGCTAAATAGCGATTGGCAAAGGGTTTGCGATATAAATTTTCGAGTATTTCTTCGGTTGTTGTAGCATATTTTTTCTCAAAAGCGGTTTGTAATTCTTTGTCGAAAATACCATGTAAATAGTATTGCAAGATTTTTTTACCCAAGTGTGTGCCGCCACCTTCATCACCCAAAATATAACCCAAGGCTAATGTTTTGTGTACAATTTTTTTGCCATCAAAATAACAAGTATTACTACCAGTACCTAATATACAAGCAATGCCTTTTGCGTGTCCGCAAGTTGCTCTTGCAGATGCTAACATATCGCTATGCGTAAATATTTTTTTGATGTTGAAATGGATCTTTAGACATTTTTCGATAACTTTTTTTTTGTCTTCACTATTGACGCCAGCACCATAAAAATGAATTTCATCTAGGGCAATGGTGCTTGGTTTGATTTTTAATTCATTTTTAAAAATGGAAAGTATTTCTTGTTCTTGCAAAAAGAAAGGGTTAATACCTTGTGTTTGGAACATTTTTTTTTTGCCGTTCAACAACAGTGCCCAATCCGTTTTGGTGGAACCACTATCTGCGATAAGAATTGTTTTAGTATTCATGCCGCAAACATACTACATTAGTACATAAACTTTAGACCAATACTTACACCTTGTTGCATTCCTTGATGTGGTGCAGGTGAAGCTAAACGATATCGTAAGGGCATGAAACCAAAATTGTATTGCAAAGAATAGTACAGATTTTTATTAAATAATTTAGTTCTGTTTTCAATGCCAATAATCATATGCGTTTGTAAATAATACAGGTTGGCAATAGAAAAAGTAGATTCACTTTTATATACACCAAGTTCGGCTGTTTGGAAATTTGCAGTTTTTGTATACACAGGTTGACTTATTCCGCCACCGATTAATACCGAAGATTTTTTGCTAACGCCCATGGATACAACTGCATCTGTAGAGATAGCGATATACTGTTGTTTGAAACGTAATGGCAATAATTGTTGATTCAGTTGATAATAATTGAGCGCGTATTGAAGCGAAAAACTTAATTGATTGCGAATGGTAAATCTGTTTTCAATACTAGCAGCATAAGAAAAGGAAGGAATGCCTAATTTGAAAGTTGGAATAGAAATGGAAGAATGTAAGCTAGGTGAATTTTGTACACCAATTTGAAACCCAATAAGTGTATTCTTTTTTTTGTGTTGTGCCATACTTGGAAATACAATCCCAACCAAAAGCACGATCCATATTTTTTTCATGATTTGGAAATTTATGTTGTAGTTCGCATGTTGCATACGCAATGAATTATTCTTTGTGACTAGCCAAATTTGTAATTAATCCAATGAATAAAATAAGTGGAGAAAATTACAAGTATCAAATATAATTCGGAAAAACAATAAAAATCAAATTTTCTATACAAGAAGATTAGAATAAAATAGCGTCTTCAATCTTAATACTCTGCTTACAACCTCGTGCTTACTTGTTTAACCATACTAGTTTTCCAAGCATCAAAATCACCGAGTAGGATATGTTTGCGAGATTCTTTTACCAGATGTAAATAGAAAGATAGATTCTGTAAACTTGCCAATTGCAATCCCAATAATTCGCCTACGGAAAATAAATGTCTTAGATATGCTTTGGTATACTGTCGGCTTGCATAACAAGAAAGTCCGTCATCGATTGGCGTAAAATCATTTTCCCATTTCTTGTTTTTGATATTGATAATACCTTGTGTAGTGAAGATCATACCATTTCGGCCATTACGTGTTGGCATAACGCAGTCAAACATATCTATGCCTAAAGCAATATTTTCCAGGATATTGGCAGGCGTACCAACACCCATCAAATAGCGAGGTTTGTCTTTTGGCAAAATAGCACAAACCAACTCACTCATTTCATACATCATTTCGGCAGGTTCGCCGACGCTCAATCCACCAATGGCATTTCCATCACATTCCATATTGGCAATGAAGCTTGCACTTTCAGCGCGTAAATCTTTGTATGTACTACCTTGTACAATCGGAAATAGACTTTGTGTAAAATCGTATAATGGTTCTGAATTATTTTTATGTTTCACACATCTAGTAAGCCAACGATGCGTCAATTGCATAGAGCGTTTGGCATAATTATATTCGCAAGGGTAGGGCGTACATTCGTCAAATGCCATGATGATATCGGCACCAATACTTCGTTGAATATCCATCACATTTTCAGGTGTAAATAAATGTTTGGTGCCATCAATATGGGATCTAAATTCTACTCCTTCCTCTTTTATTTTCCGAATGCCACTAAGGCTAAACACCTGAAACCCGCCACTATCCGTAAGTATAGGTTTATCCCAATGAATAAATTTATGCAAGCCGCCTGCTTGTTCCAAAATATTTGTGCCAGGGCGTAAATACAAATGATAGGTATTGCTCAAAATAATTTGTGCCATAATATCCTTCTCCAATTGTTCTTGTGTAATTCCTTTTACGCTGCCAATGGTGCCAACGGGCATAAAAATTGGGGTTTCGATTACACCATGGTCCGTTGTAAGTAAGCCTGCTCGAGCTTTTGAGTTTTTATCCTCTGCAATTAATTGAAATTCCATTTATACGTTCTATTTTTGGACACTATGCATTTTAGCCCTGATTTGATTATTTGTTTACTGTTCGTCTGTTGTGCAAGTATACAGTTGTTTTATTATTTATTCTTTTTTGCTCGTTTAGCAAACCATATTCCTGTTGAAGAAGTGAGTGATAATGCGAAGTTGCCGGTCAGTATTATTATTTGTGCTTTAAATGAGGAGGCGAATTTAAAACAAAATCTGCCCTTATTATTGGAACAAGTCTATTTAAAAAATAATAAACCCAATTTTGAAGTGCTTGTTGTGAATGACAATTCAGATGATGGTACTTTTTATTTGTTGAATCAACTACAAGAGCAATATGCCCACTTACATGTTGTGCATCTAACCCAAGAAGCGAAATTAATTTCTGGTAAAAAATTCCCACTGTCTATGGGAATAAAAGAGGCAAAATATGAGTATCTTTTATTGACTGATGCCGATTGTTCTCCCGCGAGTGCACATTGGCTTGCACGCATGGTTGCTGGTTTTTCGGAGTCGAAAAAAATTGTACTCGGTTATAGCCCTTATAAAAAATATGATGGCACATTAAATAAAAGAATTCGATTTGAAACTTTTCATACTGCTGTGCAATACCTTTCTTATGCGCTTGCCAACATGCCTTATATGGGCGTGGGGCGCAACTTGGCGTATAAGAAGGAGCTGTTTAATGCAAACAAAGGATTCACTTCTCATCATCATGTAATTTCTGGTGATGATGATTTGTTTATCAATCAAGTGGC